>Ga0325414_1000555_pt1 | contig 31170 bp, 18 predicted proteins | sample PopdelMetagenome_8_FD_206183 | JGI IMG/M metagenome (GOLD analysis project Ga0325414, IMG submission 206183) | Populus deltoides microbial communities from Bellville, Georgia, United States - Leaf-PdKOR-R3 | ecosystem: Host-associated > Plants > Phyllosphere > Phylloplane/Leaf | place: USA... | reverse complement strand
TTAATCTCTCTCTATTCTGTTTCTCCAGAAGATTAATGCCGACTACTCGACAAAGCCAAAACCTAATCTATTAAAATCAACTTGGCCCGGGATTTAAAACAACCGGATCCAGAGTGTGTGTTTTTTTAAAAAATTATTTATTAAAATTTCGTTACCTAAGAAATTATTAAATGTTTCATTTATTTATCTACTTATATAATGATTTTTCTTCGATAATAATATTAATAAAATTTAAATTATTGTATAGATATGATTATTAAAAAAAAGGGAAGGAGGTTTTATTGTAACTCTAGATTTTTGGCATTGTAGATTGAAACAATGAAATTATTAATTTGTTCATCTTAATAAAAAAGATTTTGATAATAAGGGTAATAAGGTAATTTTGTTTTTTATAAAGTGAGATAACTAAAATACCTTTTAAAGCAAAAATAAATTAAAAATGAAACTAGTTTATAAGGGCTGCTTTGTCTGTTCTGTTTAAATTAGCAAAATAAAATGATTATATTGTCTTTGAATTCAAATTATCTTAAGCTTATATCCAAGAGCTCTTTAATTTTTTTCATTATGGTTTTTTTTAATTATTATTGAATTGATCATGAGCAATTTGATATTTTAGCATATATAAAATATTATTTAATATTAAAAAGCTAATGATGCATGTTGTTCACGTGAATGCCCCACGTTTGTGTTATTTGGACTACGTGTTTTATGTTTTTCAGTGGTCAAATACTAGTTTAAGTGGCAACATTTGAATCTTCACAACAACTCCTCTACATTCGACGACTGTATGACCAATGCCCTTCTGGTTTGGCACCGATGACTTTTTTTTCTTCTTTCTCTCCCCTCAATTTTTGTGCATGGATCTGCAAGGTTTAAAAGCAACTCCTCCTCAATTTCCTTTTCTTTTAGATTTAGTCTACGTTCCTTTTATTTCTACTTGTTCTATTTTAAATCATAGAATTGAGATTTTTTTTAAATCTCAAAGTACTCACACAAATGATATTCATTTGATTGCTATTTTTCTATTTTTCTTAATTGAATTTTTTTTTATTTCATCCCTCAACATTTTATTTTATTTTTATTTTTAATTTGGTCCTTTATTTTCTTAATTGCTATTTGTTTTGTTTTAGATCCTTTTTTTTTATTGAAACTTTCTTTTTGAATTTCATTACTTAATATTTTATTAATCAAGAATTTGACTTCATGATTTTTCTAGCTTATCTTCTATGGGATAATTCTGGTATTAGAACCTAAGTCACGGATTTGAAAGTTTAGCCTAGATGTCAAACCTAGGTCTTTTTTTAGGTCCTTTTTGACATTGAAGTGTCAAATAATCATATTGGTGATGAGCTATTTGAGTTTGGGTTGACAATGCAAATGAGTGAAGTCCTTGGTGATGTTTACTATCAGCCAATGAGCTAACTTTAAGCCTGGATTTTCATGTCTTCATTGCATGGAAAAATAAGATTATCTTATGTGGTTTTCAAGTTTAGAATATAATCTTTTCAAATTGTCCAACTATACATGCATTTGAGTTTTTTTTTTATAGAAAGTTATGGTTGTTTTAGTTTCTATATGTTTGTTTGCATTTCTAGGAAGTCAAAAATATGTGTTAGTTAATATTTATCTAATTTTATATCCAAGCCATTTATTCAGATCTTAATTATGTCATCTTAGTATTTCTTTAGGCTTTAAGGGTTGTTTAAAGTATATAATTATGATTCAAATTATGTATTGATATCTTTCGATAAAAAATTGAATTGAAGTCCTTGATTTATTTGCGTTTGTATCTCTTCAGTTTTGTACCCTAGAGTGGTGAGGGAAAAAATATCATTTGTATGAGTGACATGTTACTTTGTGATGTCCATATCATCCCTATATCAAGTTAGTATTAGAGCTTAAGATTTACAACCATGGTTGTTCATGGATGTCCTATGCAAGAATTTGAGAGGGATATCCATACTCTTGAAATGGATGAAACAAGAAGGCAACTCTAGCAACTTTAGGAGCGTCTTGAACGATATAAAAATCAAGGCGATGATGATGAGAATGACACTAAAATTGGTTCCTCTAGTAATAATAAGGAGGGTGTTAATCCTTTTTATCATAGACCACACCAAATGGGAAAGTTTGTGATGTCATTGATAATGGTGTTTGTGTTAATATTGTATCTACTGATATGGTGAACAAGTTGCAGCTCAAGATGGAAACACACCCTCAACCCTAAAAATTAAGGTAATTGGAAAATAAGTATGAACAAAAGGTAACAAATAGGTGTCGTGTTTCATTTTTCCATTAGGAAAGAGTATTTTGATTAGGTCTAGTGTGATGTAATTCTTATGGATACATGTTATTTATTCTTTGTTTATCCAAGGCAATATGATAAGAAAGATTAGTATGATGACTTTAAGAATACTTATTCTTTTGTGAAAGATGGTGTAAAGATTATTTTAGGTCCTTCTAAACCTGGATTTATTTCCAAACTTTCTAAAAAGACATAACCACTTTTGGTTACTTGTTCTGAAAAGGAAAAACTTGATAATGATATGGATTTGGGTTATGCTCTTCTTATTTTTGAGAAAAATGCTGAAATGAATAAGTTGCCTCCAAAAGTGTAGCCTTTGCTTGATGAGTTTACTGATGTAGTTCCTAAAGAAATACCACTTGTACTTCCTCCAATAAGAGATATTGTTATGCTTCCTAACAAGGTAGCCTATCGAATGAGTTATATTAAACATATAAAATTACAAAGATAGGTTAATGAGTTGATTTTGAAGGGTTTGGTAAAGGAAAGTAGGAGTCTATGTGTTGTGCCCTCTCTTCTTATTCCAAATAAGGATGGCTTATAGAGAATGTGTATCAATAGTCAGGTAGTGAATAAAATCACTATTAGTTATCAATTTCCTATTCTTTGGCTAAATGACTTGCTATATGAACTTAATGGTGCTACCACCTTTTGAAAGATTGATCTCATAAGTGGCTACCATTAGATCCGGATGAGAGTTGATGATGAATGGAAAATAGCCTTCAAAATGAGGGATGACCTTTTTGAATGAATGGTTATACCATTTGGCCTTTCTAATATACAAACACTTTCATGTGAATGATGAATAATGTGTTTAAATATTTTATTGGCAAAATTATTGTTGTTTACTTTGATGCTATTCTTATATACAACAAGAATAAATAAGTGCATTTTAGTCACTTGCAATAAGTATTTTAGACTTTAAGGAATCAAAATTTCTATGCTAATTTGAAGAAGTGTGAATTCCTCATTAGCAACATTGTTTACTTGGGTTTTGTTGTTTCTAACAAATGAGTGAAGATGGATCATAAAAAGATTAAAGCAATTCTAAACTAACCACATCCTTAAACTCTTCATGATATTTAGAGTTTTCATTACGCATCATCTTTTTAAAGGCATTTCATAAAACAATTCAACATTATTATTAGTTCAATCAATGAATGCTTGAAAGAAGGTAGCTTCAAATGGACTGAAAAGTCAAAGAAAAGTCTTGAACTTATGAAGCAAAAGGTGACCAATGCACCTATTATTTCTCTACCTAATTTCCAAAAAAAATTTAAAGTTGAATGTGATGCATCTAATGTTGGATTTGGTATTGTTCTTAGCTAAAAGAGCAAACCTATGCTTTCTACAATGAGAAGCTCAATGATTCATGAAGAAAATATTCAGGTTATGACAAAAAGTTCTATGCATTGCTCGTGCTTTAGACCATTGGTGTCCATAATTGCATCCAAAACTATTTGTGTTATTTTTTTTTATCATGAGGCTTAAAGTTTATTAATAGTCAACATAAACTTGGTTAAAGACATGCCTTTTAGGTTGGATTTCTACAAACTTTTAGTTTCTCTACAAAGCACAAATATGGAGTACATAATGTTATTGTTGATGCTTTGAGTCGAAGACATTTGTTATTGACTAATATGCAAGTGGAAGTGACAGGGAAAGTATAGGCTAAATATGAAAGTGGTGTTTCCAAGCATTTTGTTGTGCTGAAGAGTTATCTTTTCAAAGAAAATCATTTGTGTATTCCTCGAGGTTTTTTAAGGGAAGCCATTATCTTTGAAGCTCATAGCACTGGACTTGGTGGACACTTTGAGAGATAAAAAAACACTTGTTATTATCTAGAACAATTTCTTTTGGCCAAAGATGGAGAGAAATGGTACAAGGCTCATACAACGTTGTAGGACATGCCATATTGCTAAATCACATATTTTGAAATCAGGTTTATACACTCCACTTCTAGTAGTTAAAGCTTATTGGAAAGATGTCAGCATGATTTTTATGCTAGGTTTGCCTAGAAGTTCAAGAAACAAAGATTCAGTTATGGTGGTAGTTGATCATTTCCCTGAAATGACGCCTTTGTTCCATGTAGAAAAATACCTGATGCTACAAATATTGTTGATTTATACATCAAGGAGATTGTTATACTTCATGATATTCCAAAACAAATAACTTTAAATGAGATTCCAAGTTTATAAGTCATTTTTGGCTTACACTTTGGAGAAAACTTATAACTCATCTTTAATTCAACACTACTTATCATTTATAAACTGATAGGTAAACTAAAGTCGTCAATAAGAGTTTGGGAAGTCTTTTGAGAAATTTGGTGAAGAAGAATATTCAAGATTATGATCTTGTATTGTCACAAGCTAAATTCACTTACAACCTTTCAATTAGCCAAAGTATTGGTTGTAGTCCTTTTTAAATTGTGTATGGTTAGAATCTATTAAGTCTATTGGAATTAATCTCACTTCCAACAAGTTAGAATTTCAGTAGTGATGCTTATGAAAAGGCTTAAAAACTTGCATGAACAAGTTTATGACAAGATTGAAAGGCAAAATTAGAAGTATCAAGCTCAAGATAATAAGCGTTGTAAGTATATAAAGTTCAAAAAAGGTTATCTAGTTTGGGCGCATCTCGGCAAGGAAAGTTTCCATAGGGTAAATTTGCTAGGCCCAAACCTAGAGTTGATGATCCATTTAAGGTTTTGAAGTGGATAGATGAAAACATGATGAGAATCATCAAGAAACACCACATGATCCTTTTCATATGCTAATTGAGCCTATAACAAAATTAAGAGCTATGAAGGTTAAATAGGCATTCAATAAGTTAATTCTAGATGTTTGGTCCTTATTTCCTACAAGACTTGCAAATCAACTTATTTTCCTAATGTATAGTTTTATATTAATAAGAATAACTTTTAATCTGACCATTCAATCGAGATGAAATTTTTCCAAATGATTCTAAAGATCTTTTTTCCTATAGGGTTAAAATTTCATAACAAACAAACATATAAAAAGGCTTCTAATAAAGACCAGAAGATATTGTATGGGAATTATATTAGTTTCCTAGTTGATTTATGATTCTTTTTTTTTATTTTATTTGAAACTCTTTTGTTATTTTTTCAACCTTATTTAGGATGTTTTACCTAGTATAATAAGGTTATTTAGCTATTTAATAATAAGATATGAATTGATTATTCAGAAATACAACTTGTATATGGGAGTTTGCTTTTATTCTTGGTTCCTCATTAAACTTTTTAAAGAACTTATCAAAGATCAACTATCTTTGTGATATTCATCCTTATACCCATGGTTCTTGGTTTGTTATAATTAACAGGTTGAGGGTTTTATCCTTATACCTTCAGTTCTTGGTTAGTTATAATCAACGAGTTAAGGTTTTTCATCCAATAACTACGGTTATTTAGTTCAGGTTATCACTGAGTCAGGTTCTTTTTAACTTCACTTTAGCTTTCTTGGTTTGTGTTCAATATTAATTATGGGTTCATATGTTCGTACCCTTTGGGTTTGCATATAAACACCTACAAGATTGAGCTACTTGCACGTCTAGATATTTCAAACACTTTTAACGTGGATGACTTGGCTCCTTATGTTGATTATGATAATACATATGACTCGAGGATGAATCTTTTTCAATCGAGGGAACATGACACAAAAGTGTCCTCTAATGGTCCTATTGGTGATGGTTTATTTGAATTTGGGTTGAAAAGCAGTGAAGTTCTTAATGATGTTTACAGTCATCCCATGAGCCAACTTTGAGTCTGAATTTTCATATCTTCATTACATGGGAAAATAAGCTTATATTATGTGGTTTTCAAATTCAGAATGTTATATTTTCATATTGCCCAACCCTACATGCATTAGGGTTTTCTATGGAAAGTTATGTTGCACGCCCAATAGTTTGGTTTTCTTTGAGAATACCATACCTTTTATATTCATCGATTTCAACTTATAAGCCCTCTCAGACGCATTTACTTCCAAATATTTGAAGTATCATTCATATTTTAACAATACAATCACTTAATTTTTTTTTAAAAAAGAATTAGAAATATATTATCTTATTAAATGATATATGCCTTTGATTATAAAGAATAAGGGTCTTATATATACCAATGGATCCATAACCTAATAACTTGAGTTTTTGAACTAGAGATATTGTCTATTAATATATGCTTTTACATATGTAAGCTTATGAATAGGCTTACAAACTTTCTAAGTGCAAATCTTCATGACAAATAACATGAGATAGATGGATTGGTTGAAAAGTGTTTACTAGAGCCAATATTTTGTTAATTAAATAAAATATTTTGTTAATTAAATAAAATGAGGAGGGAGACATTGGATATTGTCAATTATAATTATCATTGCCTTTAATATGAAATGAAGAATTAGTTAGATTGTTGGATAAAGAACAACACATATGGTTCTTCGAGTTTTAAAGTGTGATTCCTAGCTTAGGTGTGAAGGGTAGGTATAGGCTATTGAATAAGCAAGCTTTAGAAAAAATTGTTTAGCTTTTGATTGGATTGCAATACTCGAAATGTAATTGTTATACTCTAGTTGTTGATAATGTTTTTATTAGATGAGAAGATGTGTTCAATGTTTATAGAGATCATATGAAAGGACAAGATTTTATGAGTCACATATATGAGTTTGTATCACACATTGATTAGCAATAGATTATAGGTGGATCCATAACATAATAGATTACAAACGTTTTTCATTATAAGTGGTTTCTATTTATACATGTAAACTTTTTCATATAAAGGCATACTAATGAGTTCCGAAGTCATACAAATTACTACCCTTAAAATTAATTATTTGTAGTATAAAAAGTAAGTGTATTGTCACACAAATATATAAGTATTAGAACTTAATTGCTCAATTAAAACAAGTTGTTTAAGTTTACATTAAAGAAAAACAAGTAAAGATGTATTAAATATTCTAATATTACAAAATTAACTAATATACAATTTAAACAATAATTTATTAAAAGTGAGGTTTGTTTTTTATCAAAACTAAGAGGCAAATTGACATAATATATAAAAATAATAATAGAGAAACATTTTTCTTTATAAGAATTATTCCTCAAGAATAATAAACATCAATAATTGAATTTAAATATGTTTTTAAATTTGATTTCTGATAATAAATAAATCAAATATGTAAAATAACAAGTTTTTCTACATATCCTTACTTTTTAATTATCTAGCATTAATTAACCTTAATTATATGATAACCTTTATTAAACATACAAGATTTAATTACATGATAGCATTAAAATTAATATAGGTGTAATTGATTCATGATAATTAAACACATACATGGAGTTAATTTAATCAACACATTCATGATACTTTTGCCACTCATGTTATTAGTCATGCATCCGACATAAACTAATCAACTAGAAATAAATTTGAAACCAAAAACATATGTTACACATCATATAAAATTTAGGTCATCAATAATTAAGTATAATCATATAAAAATATAAGATATTCATATATCACAATCAAATATAGAATAATTTTAAGCATAAATCATCATGAAATTTAATATTCAAGAGTACTAACCTCTTAAAATTATAAACTAAGCTTGCATAAAATTCATGATTGTCACAAATTCATAAAAGGAAAAAAAGAAAAATAAAAAATAAACTCTCCCCATTCTCTTTAAACATGTTCCCCAATTTCTTCTTAGAATTAGGGTTGATTAAGGGGAGTTTATTTTAGGTGAAGTATTTTTCCTAGTAAATAACTAATTCCTAATCAGATTACTTTAAGGTTTTCATATATTAATCTGACTCTAATGATATATGCATTGACTTTGACCTTATAGAGAGGTTTCTTGATCATATGAGACTTTTTCCATGTCATTAATGAGCTGCTATGTCATCATCCCAACATGGATAGATGGGATGGACTTACGTTAGTTTGCAAGTATATTTGAAGTCTGAATTTAAGGATGCCATTCTTTATTGTCTGAATGAGTTACTAGGTCTACCATATATAAATGAAAAACTTGAGATGTCTAGTTTTTAGTCCAAGAGTCGTAGAAAACTTTTATATGCAGCTTCAAATTTGGTCCATATAGTATATGAAAGTTCAGCCTAGTATGTTTGTAAATTTTAACCCAATGTTCTGCCATATCTTTACCTAAGTTTTTTTGCACCTTTATATGTTTGATTTATACTCTGACCAATCTTAATCCCACTAGGATTCCTTGTATATGTTGGATCCCTAATGCAATTAAGATTTACACTTTTTAACTTCAATGACTTGTCCCAATGTGTTCTTTATAATCCTTTGCTTGAAATTGTACTAAAAATGCTTCATTTAGCTCATTTTTACACTTTATTTCTCCAAAGCATTTTTAGGTACAAAACAAGTTAGCCACCACGCTTAGATCTTGCGTGTCTTTAATCAAGCAAGGAATCAAAGGCTATAGACTCAAAAAATAAGACTCAAAAATTCAAAAAGAAAGAAAAAAAATGACTCAAAATAAAAGCAAGTAAATTGAAAAGAAAACCAAGTTAAAACCATCTAAGCATTGTATTTTACTTTCAATCTCCAAACCATGTCAAACAATACAAGCATTATAGGTAAGAAACAAGTTAAAAGAGATTAAAGCATAAAATTTCATGAATTTATTCACAATGCAACTTTCTAACCTTCATTAGCCTTTGGACTTAAGTTAAATACATATCTTACCAAAATAGTAAGTCCTCTCATTAGTAGTTACTATAACACCCAAGTGTTTATGATTTTTGTATTTTTACTTAAATTCCTTCAATGTTATGATCTGACATATGCTTACTCTTCAATCTTACTAAGTATTACATGTAATAGATGGATTAAAAGGGTTTTTATTCAAGGTTGTAATTGAGTTGTGGTTAAGGTAAGGTAAAGTAAAGGTAAAGAAAATGCTAATAACCAAATAATCTAGTAAAGCATAAAAATGATTAACTTAATAACATATAAGCATTAAAGCACATAAATTCATCATCATGAAAGCAAAAATACTTAGTTTTTTTTTTTTAATTTCAAATTTCCATAGTATATTCTCATCAAAATCACAAAGGGAATAATTTATTTTGTTTTTTGTCACCATTATGTTTTGGTTTTTTTTTTTATACTTGATTTGGTTGAATCTAATCATACTCAAATTCAACACAAAACTTCATCACATAACCATTTTTTTCTCAATTTATTCAACCATAAATCCATATAAATATCACAGATGTTTTCCTAATCTTTGGCTAAAAAGGAAACATATGAAAAATTGAAGCTCATAAAAATTGGTAAATCAAAGCATGGATAAATACGTTTAAAAGGGCTCATTAAAGGATAACATGCTTTAATTTGGTTTTTTAGGTTCAAATGATTAAATTCCTACATGCCCTTATTATATTCATGGAAACATGTAATATAAATGCATCTCTACAAGATATCAAGAAAGTTTTGGAAATACATAACCTTTGAATGAATAACACTCATCAAATAATCATGTTAGAAGCTCAAAAGCTTACAAAAGATAAAATCATATACTAAGTCAGCATGTCATACTTTTAAAGTCAAACCTAAACCAATTAAGTTTCAAATATTACAAGTAAATCCATTCATTTAGTTTATACCTTCGTCAAATTCAACTAGTTCAAATCCATAATACTTATATTTCCATCAATTATTATGAGATCAAAAGATAAAATTATAACACACATATTCTCATTAACCATTATGAGGTGAAAAGATAAAATTAAACACTTAGGATTTAAAACAAAAAATCTAACAAGAATTTTTTAATTAAAAACAAGCACTTATACCTAAAGTAAAGTAAATCGCACATGCAAAGAAAAAACACAAAAACATGGACATATTCAGCTAAACTAGGTAGAACATGTATAATCACACCAAAAATAAATAGAAAACAAAAATTAATGACAAAAGCAAATCTAATTTTTGTTTTGTTTTGTGTTTTTAAGCTGGGTCACCACCCAATAAGTGCATTTATTTATTATATTTGATTTAATTCCATACCCATGTTTAAGGTCTGCTCATATGAACCTTCACCACGATACCATCCTTAAAACCTTCATAAAAAGGTTGCAAGTTTGCTCATTCACTTTGATCACTTTGTTTCTATACTTAGAATTTATAATGCACCATGATTAAAGATGTTAGCAACAACAATGAGTCTAATCCAACGAGAACACAACTTACTAAGATAGAGCTTCAAACATGAATGAAAGAGAAGAATTTTCTGCCTAACATGAAATTCCTTCATCGAAACCATTCTATCATGGAACGCCTTATTCTTTTCCTTGTATATCATCGAATTCTCGTAGACATCATTCCTTATCTCCTCCAACTCTTGCAACTATAACTTTTTATGATTTCCGGTCATGTTTAAATCCAAGTTGCAATGCTTAATGGCTTAAAACACAAGATATTCAAGTTCTATAAGAAAATGACATTCTATACCTTAAATCATCCTAAATGGAGACATTCTAATATGTGTTTTATAAGCTATTCTATAGGCCCAATATTTCTTATTTGGTTGCACATTTTTTTCAATGATGGATTTGATCTCACGGTTAAAAACTTCAGCTTGGCCATTTTTTAGAGGATGATAACCAGTGAAAGTGCGGTTACTAATGTGATACTTGCGAAGCAAAGTCTCTATTGAATAATTACATAAATGCACGCCAAGATCACTAATGATTGCTTTGGGAATTCCAATCCTTTCAAATATGTGAATTTTGATAAAATCTACATCAACCTTAGAAGCATCAATGCATGTAGGTTTAGGTTCAACCCATTTAGATCATAATCAACATCAAATAATATGTAAATATTACCAAAATAAGATGGAGAAGGACCCATGAAATCAATACTATAAGCATCCAAAATTCCGCTTACAAGTATAAAATTTGAAGGCCCTAATCACAATAAGTAATACTCTAGATGAAATCTAAACAAAGAAAACAACTTCTTATAAGGAAAAAGCTCTTTTATAGGTGTGACATCATCATCATTCTTGCATGAAAGCCTACTTAAATGATTAACAACATGGTTCTTAGCTCCTTTCTTATCCTTGATTTTAAGATCAAATTCTTGCAAACGCAAGATCCATCTTATTAATCTAGGCTTTGACTTATTTTTATGCCAAATGTGTTTAAGGGCTACAAAATCAGAAAACATAGTCACTTTAGTTCCAAGCAAACATGATCTAAACTTTTTAAGTGCAACAAACTACAACAAAAAGTTTTTTTTTGGTTGTATGATAGTTGCATTGAGCCTTATTAAATATGTGTGATGCATAAAAGATAACATGTAAATTTCAACTAACTTTTTGGCATAACAAAGTTCCAACTGTAAAGTCATTTGTATAACATATAAATCTCAAAAGAAAGGTCCTAATTTGGTGGTTGCACCAGTCTCTTCTTAAACTCATTGAATACATACTTACAAGCATTGTCAAATATAAACTTCACATCGTTTGCCAATAATTTTGCAATAAAATCCTTGTTTGAGAAGATCTTTTGGCTGAATATGTATTCTTATCACCCTTTAAGATCCAAAATAAACTAGGAAATAATTCTTACAATCAATTCTTCTTTGGTCTCTTATGTTTCTACATATAATAAGGAATCCTCTTTCATCAAAACTAACTCTTTCATTAATAGGTAAATGCAATAATCAAATAGAGTTAAATGATTAAAACCATATATAATTTCAAAAGGAGAAAATTTTTTTGTACAATGCACACTTCTATTATATGCAAACTCAATGAATGATAAACAATCTTTTCAATTTTTAAAATTCTTTTGGATAATAGTTTTCAATAATTAAGTTAAATTTCTATTTACCACTTCTATTTAGCCATCTGTCTATGGATGACAAGTAGTAGAAAATAACAATTTAGTTTCTAACATACCTCACAAAACTTTTTAAAAGTAGCTTAGAATCTTAACATCTCTATTAGACATAATGCTCCTTAGAACACCATGTAACCAAACTATTTCCCTACAGAAAAGATCTATTATATTATTTGCATCATCAGTTTTTTGACATGATATGAAATGTATTATCTTAGAAACCTATCTACAATAACAAATATTAAATCTCTACTCTTTTTAGACCTAGGGAGCCCTAAAACAAAATCCATGGATATATCAAGTCAAGGTTTTTTAGATACTAGTAAAGGTGTATACAAACCATGAGGCATGAATTTAAACTTGGCTTGTTTACATGATATGCATTTATCACATATTCTTTGAAAATCTCTTTTCATGTTAAGCCAGTAAAAATGCTCATGTAACATATTCAAAATCTTAGCTACCCTAAAATGTCTCATTAAACCGCCTTATAAGCTTTCCTTATAAGCAATTCACACAACATACATTTAGGCACACATAATCTCTTATCTTTAAATAAAAATCCATCATGCCTAAAATACTTATCAAAAGCTGAAGACTCATATTATCCATACACTTGACCAAAGTTATCATCATCAATATATAATTCTTTTACATGTTCAAATCCTAAAAAGTATAGTGTTCAAGGTATCAAAAAGAACATACCTTCAAGATAACACATCCGCTGTCATAACCCAATTTTGGGTTATTCTCTAAAAAATATTTTTTTTCGAAATAAAAATCAAAAAATAAAATAAAAGTGGCACCATGGAGAAAGTAGGCCTAATTGTACCCTATTATGCCCAAAAAAGAGAAAAACAATGCAAATTCAAGGTTAAATTAAATAATTATTAGACGAATTTGCATAAAAATTAAATCCAATGACATAATTAAATTTTTAATAGGCCAATTTGATTTAATCATGGGCTAAATTAAATTTTAATTATATTTAAGAATTAATTTGGGTCCAATTGAAGGATTTAATTAAATGCAAGGACTTAATTATATTTTAAATGGGTCAAATTAATTTTATTTGGGGCTTAATTGGTGAAAAATTAAGTTTGGGAGCCTAATTTGAGCTTAATTGAGGAGACTGGAATTTTAAGAGACCAAATTTAATTTTTCCAAGTTAATTGATTGAAATTAGGGACCAAATTACAAGAAAATTGAAGTTTTTAGGTCAATTAGGGGTTAAATTGAAGAAATTAACAGCCAAGGATGTTTTTGTAAAAGGCGCTAAACTATAGGGGTGAAATTGACAAAAACAGGGGGTGAAATTGAAGAAATTGAAAGTTTAATGGTCATTTAGGGGTTAAATTGTATAACTTCGAGACCAAAGACCATTTTGCAGAAGGTGCGTAAATACGGGGCTGAAGTTGAAGTTCCGCAGGGGCCTAATTGCATTAAATCAAAAGTTTAGGGTCAATTAGGGGTTCAATTGAAATCAATTGAAAGCTGGATGACTAAATTGAAAATCAGTTAAAATCCCTAATTCAAACTAAAACGGCGCCGTTTTGTGTGTGTGTGTGTGTGTGTGTGTAAAGAGGACCAGACGACGTTCATTGTCTTCCTCGTCTTACCCAAAAGAAACATCGTGGGAGCCTTATTTGCAGGTGCATTTAATGCTTGATTTCTCCATCAAATCGAACAAAATTTGCACGAAACGAATCCCCTGCAGTTCCTCTACAACCCCATGTGAATGTTTCAGGATTAATGACACACGACGACACCGGCGACGGCATGAAAAGGTCAACACAGGCAGCCTTTTCCTGCAGATTTGACAACTCAGGGAGGCTACTTTGAACTAACGGTTGGGATCTTTCTCAACCAAATCAATGGCTGAAATTTTACCCCGGTGTAGACGAGATTACCCTCTTCCACTGCCTATAAATAGAGACTCCGTTGATGACCTGAGGGAGGAGAAAATCGAGTCCAAATTTGACAAAAAAAAAAACAGCCACACCCCTCTATTTTTCTCCTTTTCTTTTCTACAACGAGTACTCTTTCTTCTTTCTCCTTCTCAGCCGTGTCTTCAGTCACCACCACTGCTGCCGCCGACTCGACAACCATCCTCTCCACCACACTTCTCCCTCTCTACTGATTTCTTCTCCCTTTTCCTCCACAGCGGCAGCAGATCATCAGCACCATTTTCATTTTCTTCCTTCTCGAGCACCGGCAACAGCAACATTAGCATCGACCTCCACCTCCATGACTAGCTTTACCACCATCATTTCCATCAACCTAGCTCCTCACCAGTGGCAGAGAAGCCACCGTGACCTTCTCTCTCTTCTCCTTCTAGCCTTTTCTCTCTCCTCTGTAACTTTTTCTTCTTCCTCTCACAGTCGACTCCGGCCACCATCACCTCAGCCAACGCCCCTTGAACCACCAGCCGAACCACCTCATCACGACCGAGACCCTCACGCCAGGCAACTTCCTCCTCCCTGCTCTGCCTCTTTCTTCCTCATCGTGGCTGCTTCATATAGAATTCATTTCTGCATGCAGCAAGCTAATTAATTAGCCCCTGGTTAATGGCTGGCTCTGGCCCGACCCCTATCTAAAAAAAACAAAAAAATCCAAAAAATTTCAAAAAAACATTTTAAAAAAATCATGATTTTCTCAAATATTTTTCTATCCATTTTGCATAATATCGGGTTGTATATTTACATTATAAAATACAAATCCGGTATTAAAATACCTGGTTTTCTCCGAAATGTTTCAAAAAAAATTTTCAAAACATTTTCAAAAAGGAAAAAAAAAAATATTTTGTTGCATACGGCCAAATCCTAAAATTTTTCCAATCATATTTAAAAAAAACAAAAATTGAATATTTTTCATGTTTTTTTTTTAAATCCAAAAATAGATATCATAACCAGTTTATGATCATCCATTAGGGTTTGGCCGAAATATCAAAAATCTTTTTCCAATCTTTTTTTAGGATCCAGATGTAGACTTTAATATTTGTGAGGTGTAAAATTCCACGATAAAAGTACACTCTCAGGTATTAAAGATATAAGGTGTAAATGCGATACTAAAATTCAGACTTTAGAACGGTTAGGATTTAACCCGATAAGGTAGAGACTCTCTCATGAAGAGAGATTTGCCTTGAACCTTAGAAAAGACCACCAAATAGAAACCCAACTTAGAAAAAAACAATCAAACAATAATGCAGATTACCTTAGGTAGGGTGCACTAGGGGTGTTGCGTCTTCCCCTTACATAACCAGTCCTTTACTCAAACTCTCGCAAACCATAGGTTCCTAGTGACCATAGTACTAGGTAGCGACTCCTAAACATTAATCATAATTTTATGATTAAATAAAAAAAACCTTTCCAACACACAACACCTCACACAGGAGGCACGACAAGAGCCTTCGTCGTCGCCAGACGATGTCGAGCACTCACACCTCGCGACATCCGTAATGACAGTTTCCTTACCTTGCTTGCATTTGATGACACTTGGGAACGTATCAATGAATTCAATCCACCTAGCATATCGCCTATTCAATTTACCTTACATCTTTAAGTGCTTTAAAGATTGATGGTCCGTATGTATCATAAATGCCTTAAGTTAAAGATAATACTACAAAGTCTCTAAAGTTCATACTAATGCATACAAATCTTTATCATATGTTGGGTAATTAAGAGTTGCTCCATTAAGCTTCTCACTGAAATAGGTTATGGGTTGTTTTTCTTGCATTTAAATTGCTCCAATACTTATACCTTAGGCATTACACTTAATCTCAAAAGTTTTTGTAAAGTCAGATAAAACAAGCAATGAGTCCAAAATCAACCTTTATTTTAACAAGTTCAAATCTTTTTCTTGATCATCATCCCATTTAAAATCCTACCATTTCCCTTACAATCTCGGTTAATGGTGTAACTAGAGTAATGGAATCTTTGGCAAATCTTATATAAAAACTAGATAAACTATGAAAACTTCTTACCTCACTTACCGTCTTAGGTATAGGCCATTCTTGAATAGTCTTGATCTTTACCTCATCCATCTCAATCATTATTTCTTTAACAACATAACCTAATAACACAATTCTTTCCATGAAAAAATCACACTTCTTTATACTAGCATATAATCTTTATTTTCTAAGTATTTCAATAACTTATCTTAAATGATTAATATGATCATCTAATACTTTGCTATAAATCAAGATATCATCAAAATAAACAATAACAAATTTTCCAATGAAAAATCTTAACACATGATTCATTAACGTCATGAATGTACTAGGGATATTAGTCAAACCAAAAGGCATTACTAACCATTCAAACAATTCATTTTTAGTTTTGAATGTTGTCTTCCTTTAATCTCTTTCTTTCATTCTAATTTGATGATAACTATTTTACAAATAATTTTAGAAAATACAGAAAAACCATGCAGCTTATCAAATATATCATATAATATAAGGATAAGATGTCTATACTTTACTATAATTTTGTTAATGGCTCTACAATCAATGCACATACACCAATTATTGTCCTTTTTAGGCACAAGTAACAATGGAATTGTATAAAGAATCATACTTTCTCAAATTTACCCTTTCAACATCTACTCTTCTACTTGCCTATAAAGCTTCTTAGTCTCATCAGGATTATTTCTATAGGCTAGTCGATTTCAAATTGATGCTTCTGTCATAAAATCAATTTGATGCTCAATCCCTTGAATTGGTGGTAAACTATTAGGGGTCTCTTCAGGAAAGATACCCTTAAATTCATGCAAAAGAACTTTAGCAAAACTAGAAACACAAGAATTCAAATCATCAATATTAAAATGTCTTCTTATACAAGAGTAAAATCATATTAGAATGATAAACAAGAGTGAGGTCACTTTGTTTTGCATAATAATTAAGGTGTTTCCCTAATTTTTCTACACTCTTCTTTTCTTATCCTTACTTTCTTTTCTCTACTCAATTTCTCTTCACTCTCGACCTACCTTATATTTTTTATATTTTTTCTGAAATCTTCAAAACTATTTCTAATGGCCGAAACTTTCCCCTAATTGTTTCACACCCATAGCTCACCTTATTTTTACTCAGCCTCACTTCATCACCATTATTTTCATAAATTCTTGTTTAGCTTCCTCAGCTTTGTTAAGATTTAATTAATCCTTGTACACTTGCCTTGGTGACAATGGAGCAAGTGTGTAAATCTTTCCATCTTTCTCCATAATATACCTATTTTTAAACCCATCAAGTTTGACCTTCCTATCAAATTGTCAAGGTCTTCCCAAAAATAGGTGTGTAGGATGCATAGAAACAACATCACATACAACCTTATCCTCAAACATTTTTACTATGAATGAAACCAAAACATGCATAGTGTGTGTTTAGGATTGTAGTAGCGGTTCAAAGTGCTTTTCGTTTAGAAATGCATCAAAATAAAGTTTTTTTTAAATACATTTTTAACATAAGTACATCAAAACGATATGAAAATATATAAAAAAAATTAATTTAAGCAAAAAACAATTTTCAAAATTTGAGGGAACGCGGTTTGCATCGCATTCCCAAACACACCCTTAGTCACCCTAATTTCTCCACATTCATTCCATCATTAAAGCTTATATGGCTTATAACATGCATAAATATATTCAGGTTCAACTTTGTAACCAAAGTTGGAGCTAGCAACATTAGTATAACTATCATTATCAATTATCATACTACATACCTTATTATCAATGTAACACCTTGTATGGAAGATATTCTCTTTATAACCTGAACACTCAAAGATCTCCTTATAACCAAAGATTCTCCTTGCATAACATACTCCATATAACTACAATCATCAAGCTTTAGCATCCCTTCCAAATCATCTTCACTAGCTAATTCCACCTAAACATCATCTCTTATAACCATAATTCTTTTATTTGTACATTCATATGTAGAATGCCTAAGCCTTTGACATTGAAAACACTCGATTGAGCAATATTTTTTTCTTTTTCATCCAAAGTTGCAACTTGCTTCTTAATAAAGAAAGGTTCGACTACTTTAGATGTAGTTATTGGTTTCACCTGTGCTTTACCCTTTCTCCTAAAATTTGACTTCTAACTGAAAGAGGAACCCGAATATCCACTTTGTCTTACACTACCCTTTCACCTTAACTCTTTCTCCACTTTTACAACCATATATACCACATCCTTAATCTCTATATAATGTTGAAATTCCACTACATTAGCAATATCTTTATTTAATCAATTCAAAAACCTAACCATTGTGGCTCCTCTAACCTCAGAAATATTAGTTCTAATCATAACTACTTTCATCTCATCAAAGTACCCATCCACACTCCTAGAACCCTAATATAAGGATTGCAATTTATTATAGATCTCATTATAATAGTGAGTATGTGCAAACCTTTTCCTCATGATTTTATTCATCTCCTCCCAAGTTTCTCTTAGTCTTTCTCCTTTATGCCTTTTACTTATAACAAGTTGATCTCACCAATTAATTGCATAATTAGTGAATTCAACCACAACCAATTTAACCTTTTTTTATTATTATTTTGAATACCTATGGCAATCAAACACAAACTCCACTTTATTTTCTCAATCCAAGTAAGCCTTCAAATCACTCTTTCCTTGAAACCCTGAAATTTTGAGTTTAATGCCACCCAAATTATGATATAAACCATCATGCTCCTTAGAAGTCCTATCTTGGTTGAATATATTAGTTGGTCATGACCTACCTCCCATTCTCCTCCTAGGTTGTGACTCGTACACAAGACTTTGTTGTATTTTAAATGTTTTACCATAATACATCATATCATCCTCCTTATCCTCTCCTTTTTCTTCAGAATTATTGCCTACACTCTCATCATTCACTGTAGCCTTAACAGTAGGCATTTCAACTTTATTTTTCTTATGACTACGAACTCTTTATCTACTAATCTTCTCATCAAACTTATTAACACCTCCATTATAGCTTCCATTATATCTTACCTTTCCTCCACAATTCTCGCCTAATTTTGTTCAACACTTTTTAAAGACATTATTTATATCTAAAATAAAGGTTAGTAGTGTCAGAACCCAATTTTGGGTTTCCCTCAAAATCACCATTTCCTTTTAAAAATGAAAAGCAACAAAAAATGAAAAAAAATAAAAATAAAAAAAGACTGCCAAATTGACAAGAGTATCCCAAAAAATTTTAGGGTCAATTAAGGGTCAAATCAAAGAAGTTCAAAACCAAAGATCAAGGTAGAAAAGGATCGTATATTCATGGATTGAAATTGATTAACATCAGGTGTAATTTTAAAGAAATTGAAAGTTTGAAAATTAATTGAGGATGAAATTGAAGACACATAAGACCAAGTGTTATATTAAAAATAAAAAATTGAGGGTCTAAATTGACATGACCAAGGACTTAATCGAAGGAAACTTTGAGAAATCAACTCAAATTGGCCAAATTTAACGCAATTGAAAGATCAAAGACCTCTTTGTAAAATCAACAAAACAATGTTGTTTTGGCACCACTATTCATTTTCTTCTTTTCTCCTGTAGGGAGTTGGTCGGGGGTTCTTTCTTGTGGAGCATTTAATTCTCTATCACGCCTCATTCAAGATAAAGAAAAAGATGCCCTTCTTGTATACCTGACATCGTACTACCTCCTAGCATGATTCCCACTGAGTGTTTTCCCCTGTAGCCACTATAACACCGATCCAAAACCACTAACTTGACTGGGCTTTGACAGCCTGGTTGAAGAGCACTAGTTTGCTTTGGCTTGGCATCAATGGTTAGGATTAATCCCCGAAGACTCAATGGCCGAGATTTGGCTCCAATAGGAGCCAACATATCTCACTCATCCCCTATAAATAGGGATTATCCACTCCAGTATCAAGGGAAGAGGAGAAAAAAGAAAATACCCGAAAGAAAAAAAAACCAAAGAATACAACCATATAACACCCCTTTCACTATCACCTTGCAAGAGAACATATATATCCCCTTTACTATCAACAAACGTAAGCTCCTTCATGCCTCCTACAACAATTTCAACAATGTCACAACCCCACCACAAAGCAATGACTCTTTCCTCAACCGTGATCTTTAACAGCCACCTGCCATTTAAAGTAGTTTTCTCTTCAGCAACGCATCAACGACGATCTTTTCTTCTCAGCCACACCATTCATCTCCACAGCGACCAACAGAAGTGCACTCCACCAACTTCCCTCCTCCTATCTAGTGGTAAAATAACAGCCTCTCCTCTGTTACAACCTCCCTAGCCAGCACTATGAGCAGTTACGGACTCGATCAGACTCTCCACCATCTTCATGGCAGACCACCAATGCTTTCCTCCCCGACACCAGGATGTGAGCTTTCGCTAGCAAAGGTTAAGATGGGTTGGACCCTCAACCCACACGACTGGGCTGGGTCCAACCAATCCATATATTAAAAAAATTATTAGGCCTTCAGTTGGCCCAACCAACTGGGTTAAGCTTGGGCCTCAGGCCCAACCAGCCTAGCCCCTAGGCTAAGAGTGTTTTTGACAAACACACTCTTATTTCTTTCTCTTAGTTTTTAACTTGTCTTTATTTTAATATCTAGCCAAACAGACCTTTAAAAAATTCTAAAAATATTCAAGGACCATTTGAATTTATTTGTGGGTCCCTCGTATGTTTTTCCATAATTTTGTTTAATATTGGGCCATAGATTATGTTGCAATGTCGCGATCAGACAAATTAATTACCCTAGCTTAAATAAAAAATATAGTATAGAGCAAGTAAGGGGTCGATCTCATGAGAAAGATTTAGTTTAGATTTTTATACTAGACGATATGCAATTTGGGTGGGGGTGGTGGGGGTGGGGGTTGAGGTTATCTAGGCTATAACAGAATTAAACAATTAAGCTAAATTAAATAAATTAATAAACTATTAAGAGAACAAACCTTGGTTTCAAGTAGACGTCTACCTACGGAAATCAGAACCGATCATTGAAACGATACATCAATTTATATTCCAAATATTTATCTTTTCTTAATGTTAGTTAATTAACCAATTTGCAGTGTAACTAACCCTAACCATCAAACAACCATAGTGTCCGCACTAGTAATTTAATTGAATGGCAGCCTTAAGAACTAGATAAGTTGATTAATCTAGACACATAACTGTCTACAGTACATGTTTGATTTGATCGAATGTTTTTTCTAAGATTAATATTATAGATCCGCTACGATTATTAAACTCAATTGCTTCACAAGTTTATATACCATAACTCCGATTTTGATAGCAAACTTAGCAATAGATTGTTTACAATAACAACTTAGAATCTGCTGTAGCAATTAAAATAAACAATTATAGGAAATAAGCATAAAAAAACAAACATATTCATCATATAAACTGAAAAAAAAAGGCAAAATAAATCTCATAGTTCTTGAAATATGAAGGTTTATGTGTCCTTGAAAAAAAAAAAAGTTTAGTCTTACATGTTTATTAAATAACGAATCAAAAGGAAAGAAAAAATGCATGATTTCGGGTTTTTTGAGGAAAAGGTGCATTTTTCTTCTCTTTTCTGGCCGCCTCCCTTTCCTTTCTCTCTTTCTTTTTATTTGATAGGAAACCTTAATCCCCCTTTCCTACAAAATAGTCATTTCCTAAGTAGACAATTTACATTTAAGTATTTCAATAACTATTTTCCTAAAACAAAGGAGAAATAGCTTTGCATAAAATCTTCAAGCTTTTACTTTTGACTTAGAGGAGCTAAATTGCCAAAATAAAGGCTTGGATGTTGGTTTGGATGCTTTGAGAAGTACTTTGGACTTGTTTCTTCACAAAACCTGTTTGCTGGTAGAATTCATGTGTCCTCTCAGAAAAATCATATCTTTGTCATATAAGCTCTTTTGCTACTGAAATTTGGTAGGTTGATAGGTCTTCGAGTTAGAAATTCAACAAAATTGAGTTTACATTTAATGAACGTCTCTAGCTCAAGATATTCAGGTCGGAATAACCAAAGGTCAACACTGGTAAAATGTGAGATTTGTTTTTTAAGGCTATGATTTCCATGCTCTTTCTCTTTTTATTTTTCTTGCCGTATATGTATAGAAAGGTATGGATGTTAGCTTTCTAGTTCCATAGGAATCCTTTCATTTCAATCTCTAGAGCTCAAGCTCTGCACTAAACATCAATTGACAATCAAATCTGTTAATTATCTTCAATTTATTTCTTTTTGAATCTTACATCCAAAAGTGCCTTCAAAACATAAAACAAAGAATATCAAGGCATTTTATATATAAAATATAGGCAAAATACTAGGTAAATATGGATAAAATTATTGAATAATATGGTTGCATCAACTTATACTAGAAGATACGAACCTGGTATTAAAAAATACCCTTTTTTCTCTAAAATTTCGAAACAAAATCCAAAAAATAAAAAAAGCATTCCCTCCTTTAAAAAAAAATATGTTTTTTTCATGCATACGACCGGATTCTAAAATCTTCATGTTTGTTTTCTTGTTATAAAAAAATAGAAATGGCATTGTCATCATACTTTGAAGAATATAAAAAGCATTTAATGGGCATCACAACAAATTGCGATTATCCATTAGGATTTGGACAAAATTTCAAATAAAAACCTTTTTTTATTTATTAACCTTTATAATAGTTAGTTTTTTACTCGATAAGGTAAGAATATTTTTACTGAGAAGGACTTTTCTTAAACCTTGGATGAATTATTTTGGACTTTAGAATGGTTAGGTTTTTACTTAATGAGATAGGGATCTCTTTACCGAGGAGAACTTTTCTCGAACCTTAGATAGACTAATAAATAGAAATGTGATTTAGAACAAACAACAAAGTAGCTTACCATAGGTAAGATACATTGGGGTTGATACATCTTTCCTTGGACAACCTATCCCCTTACCCAGACTCTCGCAGACCATTAGATTTTCTAGTGACCATAATACTAGGTGATGATTCCCTTTTCTTTTCTTTTTTTTACTGATAAAAGACAAGAATTCTTTATTCTTTTCATATCTACCCCGATAACCTTGATCCAGAAGGATGATCACCGCGATACCGCACACGTGCAGCAGAATGACGACAGCACTGGGGACTTCTCGTGGATTAAGCTTTGTTTTTTTTTTGTTTGACTATTGTGTTTGATTTTTAATAGTTTGGTTTCTGTGTTTATTTTTAACATGCATGTCTTTCTATCATTTGCTTATACACTTTAATTGTTGTACATATTGCTTATGCATTGTATAATACTGCCTCATAGATCGCATGTCTTAATTGTTTAAGAACATACAAACTTTTAGGTTAGGTAGGCGATTAACGATCTGTCCTATGATTATCAATCATGGTTCAAATGCTTGAAACATCTAATTCATATCTTAGCATTTACTTGGTAATTGACATGATCAAAAGTTTGATGTCTTATCTCAAGTGCAGGAGTGTCAAAGTAATAAATAACTCGGCAAGACCAGGGTCGAACCACGAGGAGGTGAACTATATAAAATTATAAACAACAAATGAAAAAGGTGTTGAAGAGAACTTTTAAGAAGTGATATTGATGTGAGTATTAATAAAAAATAAAACAATTGTCAAGGTTAGAGGATCCACTAATGGTATTTCAAATAAGTATAGTATAAACTTCTTTTATTACTCAACTAGAAACCACACATAAAGGAGGTTCCACTCGGACTATAAATTGTTAACATGATTACATTAATTATCTTATTCGAGTAATGCCAATACTTGTAAATATTATCAGGTATTCATGGTGATAACTTATGTTAACAACAAATCAAGTTCCTTTTATAGCACAGTGTCGGTTATACCATACAGTTGGGCTATGAAAGTGCCAAGTATTTGTTGTACCAATGGTTGTTCAACACAAATCTAGATTAACCATTTAACAAGCAAAGTATTAAGAGTGAGTAAGATATTAAATATAAAACATGTTAGTATCAAACATTAAAGTCCATGTTGAGTTTATATTATACTTATTCTTACACTATTAGTGTACCCTTTTCAACTTGACATGATAAACTTAGCTAAACATGATTAAGAAGAGAAACATAAATAAACTAGATAAGAACATAGTTATGATGAAAAGCATAAACAAGAGATTAATGAGAACAAAACTTAAACATTACAAAAATATAAAGAAAAAGAGCAAGAACATGATCTTGATTTGAAAACCAAGATGTTTAAATGCATGGCAAATGCCTCCTTTTATATGTCAAAATTCAGAACTATTGATTTGATGACTAATTATTAAGTGGGTGGCCACCTCTTGACTTGGTAACAATCCTTATCTTCTTATCTACAGAAAACATCATTGCTAACATCATAATTTGAGCAAATAGTCTTATGAAAGTTCTGGGAAATTGTCTCAGCTTTCCAACAAAACAAGAATCGATGCATTTAGACTTCTAGAACTCAAGATATGGGTTGAACACTGAATAGTGTCTGGGCTGCAGTACAGATTCTGACTTCTCTGTTGTTGCTACAATTTGAACTTGAAAACGCTCTTTTTGAATCTTGGACTTATCAAAATTTTAGGCCTATGTCTTAGCTTTCCATACATATAAACCAGACCTAAATCCAAGTTCTACAGCTCTAGTTATGATCCAATAATCGAATGGTGTTCCAGTTTGGACTGAACCAACATCTCTTTTCTAAGCTTAGCCCTCTCTTTGTCTTTTCAATTTCAGCAGTTAAACTCATTAATCAATCTTTTTATTTATGTGATAGACCTGCATTTAAGATGAAAATTTACAATAAATTAAAGGTATCTTATATTATTGGACATGTTATTATAAAACATGCTCTAGTTAAGGAGATATTGATACTTCAAGTGCAAAATGATGATATAAAACCTTGATAAAAATGCACTCTTAACTGCTAATCACACCCTCCAACTAGCTTATTACTAGTCCATAGTAATCAAATCGTTAAAATAGAAAAACAATTTGTAAGTTCCACAAAGCAAGGCATTCATCATTCAACTTCCATTAATCTATTCAAATAAACAAACTCTCATTAAATTTATATATATGCTTCATACTATTGGAACAAGATATTAATAAACCTTCTTTTTATGTGCTCAATGTATGAAAACATAGATGATGGGGCTTTTATTGGAAGAAAACAATATTTTGTTCTAATGTTTTTCTAAGGTTAACTTCCTTGGGTTGGGATTATTATCTTCTTTTTTTCTTTTTTTAATATATATACATATAACTTAAAACACAATGCATCTTTAACCCATGCAACGAGCTTTCGGCTAATGACTCTCAGACTAGTTGGTCTTAGGGCATTAAGTGTTCAGACACCCCTTCGAGCTTAGTAACTCAGGTTGCAGATATTGATACATAGATAGTGCAATGTTTGATTCCCTTAAGCTTTTCTCCTTAACCCATGTAACAAGCACTGGGCCAATAGCTCCCAAGTCAGTTGACTTTAGGGTATTAGGTGTTAAAACACCCTTTCGGGCTTAATTGCTTAGGTTAGGGAGGCTACGAAACCAAACTTATATACGTTTTTATTATCATCAATATTATCATTTTTTTTTGTTTTTTTGTTTTTGCAAATTATATACTATCCATTTCCCTTAGTTGTTACCCTTAATAAAAGAACATAAATAATGTAATAATCCAATGTGCAACCCATAATCATATGTTAAAGTGTGTGTGTGTGTGAAAATAAAGGTTTAAGAATACTTGTTAAATGAGTATATGAGCAAAATCAAGTGATAACAATGCGACAGTTTGTAAACCTAAATATTTCAAGAAGTGTTTTGATAGACCTTGTTTACTAAGATGCGTCTCAAGAGTCACTACAATTCCTCCTTTACTCTACCATCCTAGTAACAACAGTTTTGCAAATGGTTTTAATAATAGAAAACATAATTAGTTAAATTTTTTTTAATATCAATTACTACCCTCTCCCCCCAACCAAAACGAGACATTGTCCTCAATGTCTTAAGATAGAAAGATAGAGTATAAAAGACATCACCTGAAACAATGAACATTGACAAAACTGAAACACACTTAAACAAATACAAGAAATAACAAAACATAAATATTATGCTATTAATAAAACCAAAAGACACAAATTTTTAAAACTAAGGCTTAAATCGTAGTTGTGATTGTGGCTCACATCTTCCCTTGGTTTTACGTCCAAGAACGGCTTAAACGCCCTCTATGGGTCGAGGATAAGCTTCCCATCCAGGTTTTTTAAAAACTGACAAACAAGGTCTTTTTTAGTCAAATTCCCAAGACTAAGTCGATCATCTTCTTTATGAAAATGGGGTCATAAATCATGAATTGCACAATGTACATCTCCACTATGATGAGACTTAAGAGTCAATAGAAGATTATCTAAAGACTCTCTATGTTTTGAAATAAATTACACCTTTTGACAATTTTCACTTTTGCAGAATGCATGTGAGTCCTTGAACATGGTGGGCCAGTAAAATCCACTTTGTAAGATTTTTGCAGTTGTCTTTCTTGATGAGAAATGACCCCCACATGCCTCAGAATGACAAAATTTCATGACACTACTTACCTCATTATCAAGAATGCATCTTTGATATAGTTGATTAGGACAATATTTGAATAAATAAGGGTCATCCCAATAAAAGTTATGCACGTTGCTTAAAAGCTTTCTTTTGTCTTGGGTATTCAAATGTGTTGGCAAAAATCCTGAAGCAAGAAAATTGTCAATATTAGCAGACCAAGGTATTGAATTAAGAGAAAGTAAAGATTCATCAAGAAATTAATCATCAATTGTTGTGATGTCATATGTTGAATTTATTATCAATTTTGACAAATGATCTACAACAACATTTTTGGTGCCTTTTTCGTCCTCGATTTCTTCCCGTTTGAAAGTTTCAAAGATGTCAGAATCGTGATTGACTTCCCTTTGTTTGGTCATGACATGAGGAAATGGAAGTACTGGTGGGGAATCAGTCTTTTCTTTGCAATGTTCAGGTTTAACCCCTTCCTTACCCTCAGAGATTGACTCATCATCTTTCTCACAAGGTTTAAGAATGGGTTTTTCAATAACCTTACCGCTGTGGAGAGTAATGACTGATTGGACTTGATCCATGTGTTGGCTTCCGGAACTACTTGCATTTACATTGTATTGCCCCTTTGGATTTTGCTGTGGTTGAGATGGAAACTTACCTTTATCCTGAAAACTGAGAGTAAATGTGAATTTTGCAAGAGTATCTTTCAAATCAGCCATAGTTTGAGCATTTTGAGTGTTGATTGTCACTTGCTTTTCAATGAATGCATGCAAAGTTTCCTTAAGATTTCTTCTAAAAGGGGAACATAAGGAGGTGCATATCTATGAGAATTTTAGAAATTATGGTGCTTGAAATGGTGGCTGTGAAGTTTATGCATTATTGTTACCACTCTTCCAACTGAAATTTGGATGATCTCTCCAACTAGGGTTGTATGTTTGCAAGTATGGATTATGACTTGGCCTTTGGAAACTGTTTAAAGCATTTGCTTGTTTATGGAGACATTCCTTAAAAGAATGCAAAGTTGGACAATCATTGGTTGAGTGTTCATTAGTTTCACAAATTTGACACACAATTTCTTGAACAAATTTTAATTGACCACTCTTTTTCAATTTAAGTGCCTCAATTTTTCTAGCTAAAGATGCAAATTTAGCTTGGAGGTCATGATCTTTCCTAAGATTGTACATGCCTCTACTAGATGTATGAGGTTGAGTTTTACCTGGTGTCTCATAAGTGCCTGTTGTGTCCTAATTTTGAGCATTTTCAGCTAACAAATCTAGGTACTCCATTGCTTCATCAGGGTCTTTATCTTCAAAAGTTTCATTGCACATCAATTCTACTATTTGTCTATCTTTAGGTGTTAACCCTTCATAAAAATATGAAACCAATTTCCATGTTTCAAAACCATGATGAGGGCAAGTGTTAAGCAAATCTCGATACCTATCCCAACATTGGTAAAATATTTCTCCTGGTTTTTGAGTGAATGTAGTGATTTGTCTCTTGAAAGAGTTTGTTCTGTGGGACGGAAAAAACTTCTTTAAAAATTGTTGTTGCATTTCATCACAAGCACGAATGGATCCTGACCTAAGATTTTGTAGCCATGTTTTAGCTTTGTCTTTTAATGAAAAAGGAAAAAGCTTTAATCTGATGGTATTCATGCTACAATTTAAGTCATTATAGGTGTTACAGACTTCCTCAAATTCTCTCAAATGCAAGTATGGATTTTCTAGATCTAAACCATGAAAAGAAGGTAAAAGTTGAATAATGACTGGCTTAAAATTAAAATGAGATGCACCAGGAGGGAAAACTATGCATGATCGCGCACTTGTTCTTGTTGGATTCATGTAGTCTCTAAGTGTTCTAACCCGATTATTCTCATTATTCTCATTATGAAGCGACTGATTATCCTCTTCAGCCATGTTTTCTGAAAATGATGAGGATTTCCTAGAAAGTCTACCACTTAATGTGCATGTCCAAACTCTCATGCAAGTGCAGAAAGAGAGAGAAAGAAGAAGAAAAAGAAGAAACAAAGATTAGAAAAACAAATAAAAGTGAAAAGAAAAGAAAATATATAATTTATACAATAACTTACCTCCCCGACAACGACACCAAAAACTTGACACGATCAAAAGATTGATGTCTTATCCCAAGTGCAAGAGTGTCGAAGTAATAAATAACCCGGCAAGACCGGGATCGAACCACAGGGAGGTGAACTATATAAAATTATAAACAACAAGTGAAAAAGGAGTTGAAGAGAACTTTTGAGATGTGATATTGATATGAGTCTTAATCAAAGATAAAATAATTGTCAAGGTTAGAGAATCCACTAATTGTATTTCAAATAAGTATAATATAAACTCCTTTTATTACTCAATTAATACCCTAATTATTATCAATTACACATAATTTAATTGCACCCTAAATTCTTATCAACACCGTAAATACTAAAATTAATTAGTACCCAACTAATTATTCATCATCTCTTCAATTCAAACTTATTCAACCTAAATTAATACCTTTAATTATTATCAATTCCACATAAAATTAGTTTTCCCTAAATTTTCAACTTAATCATAAAATTGACAAAAATAATCAATACCCACTAAATTTATAAAATCACACTTCATTTCATCAAGTGAAAAATCAAATCCATTTCATCCAAATCTTCAAACAAATCCTAAAATATAAATCATACACTAGTGCAACAAAAATACCATTATAAAACAAATAAAACACTTGCATATACAAACAAATTATCAATACTATAAACAATTATCAATATATTAACTTAGAACATAAAGGGGTGGATTTGCTTACTTGGTTGAGTAAAGCTTGAATGAAATGGAACTAAAGCTTAAGCTTTTAAGAGATGTTGCATTAGCACCGACGAGTTGTTTTAGCTGGATTTATGGAGCTTATGGCTATCATACTTTTTTTATTAGGAAAGGAGAGGGCTATTTTTACTTGTTTTGAAAGAAGAAGATGAAATGTGGAGAGGAGATGACCAATAGGTTTTCATTTCTCTTAAACTCACCGATGAAATTTTTGTTGTTAATTTAACACGTCAGCGATGTTGGCAAGATTACTGATAATTTTTTTTATTCAAATTTTATTTTTTGCATTTACTGACAGAAATTTTCTATCATAATTTTTGTTGATATATAAACCATAACATAATATTTTTCATTATGTTGCTTTTTTCTAATTTTCTAATAGTGTTTGAAGTGAATTTTTGTACTTTCAAAACATGAGGTACAAAAGGGACATGTCTCGAGAGATAATGTTTTTTATTTTTATCCCTAAAATACCCTTGTAAAATACTTTTAATTTTAAAATTGTCCAACTAAGAAATGTAAGAATAAAAATGATTATCATCATAGTTTTAAAACTCGATCTAGAACAAACCCCTGAGACACGGAGTAGGAGGACCAACCTTTGACTTGGGTTAACTTATTTTTTAAAATGATAAAAATGATGCAATTTGATTAAAAAAATTCAAAAACAAACCAATGGGTTTATGACCTAAGTTTTACCTGGGGGTGACCAAATTACAGGTTGACCTGGATTTTAATCGAGTCAGACAAGGTCAATTTTTTCTCTATTTCTCTTAAACAAAGACTGACCTATGCTTTGGGTGTGCTGGATCCCAGGTCAGTCAAGTCCTAAGTTGACCTGTCAGACAGGTTTGGGCTTTATAACTAAAGTTATTGTACTATTATTAATTTCAACGTTCAATATAAATTAAAGTAAAAAATAATATCTAATTATTTTTTAAAATATATAAATTTGATAGTAACACATATTAAGGGTAAAATGGATTTTTTTACATTTTTTTTGTCTTATTCACCATCAATCAAATAGGATACAAAAACTTTCACTTTATCTTGTATACACCACTATCAAACATAATTTTTTTTTTTGTCTATTGTTTTGTCTTGTCTTATTTTTTTTATTGTATCTGTATATTATATATATACACGAGGACAATAATCAAATTTTTTTTAATTACGTGAGACACGGTAATTGGGTAGACAAAATGTAGAACAAATCATGGGGCCTTGAGAAACCAATTATAACTTATTTTTCTTTTTCTTTTTGGTAAGTTACAAATTAATTATCTAAGGTCCATATTTGTAGGAAAGGAAGAATAAGGATTGTTTTATATTTTTTATTTGGATAACTTACCTCGCCATCCTAAGAGTTTACACTAATTTTATTAGCCAATTGTTTTGATATAGAAACTAAATAAATTTGTATGATTAAATAAAAAATTTTAAATCAACAAACTGAATACAATCATATGGTACAAATAAAGAAAGAATGGAGATGAATATAATTTCGTTTATCGAGGCTAAGGTTTTTAGATTGGATCATGAAATGGTCTCTCTCTCTCTCTCTCTCTCTCTCTATATATATATATATATATATATATATATATATATATATAAAGAGAGATATAAT
>Ga0325414_1000553_pt1 | contig 31246 bp, 12 predicted proteins | sample PopdelMetagenome_8_FD_206183 | JGI IMG/M metagenome (GOLD analysis project Ga0325414, IMG submission 206183) | Populus deltoides microbial communities from Bellville, Georgia, United States - Leaf-PdKOR-R3 | ecosystem: Host-associated > Plants > Phyllosphere > Phylloplane/Leaf | place: USA... | reverse complement strand
TGTGTCAGTTTTTTTTTCAACATACGTAGAAATAACTTTTTTAAAAAAAGAAATAAGATTTTCACATTTAATATGTTTATCCCGTTAGAATGCATAAAACAATGATGAGCTAAAAATGATATATATTCAATTTGGTTTCATGTTTACCATCAGCGATGGAGATGCCATTAATAATGATTTTGGACCTATTGTGTTTTAGATTGATGATCTTGGGCTGATGAATTTGGTAGAAGCCCTAACTATGATTTTTGAGCTAAATATTATATCATTGGTTGTTTTTGCTAAAGTAGAAATATTACATTATATTATATTACATTACAAATTACAAATTAAAATTAAAATTAAAACTAAAAAACATGGGTAATCCATTGGTTTTTTTATTGTGAATCTAGATACAAATTACTATTAACATAATGAATTCCAGCTTTTCTCTTCTTTCTTTCCTTTTTCCCTGTGCCTTAACGTGATTAAATGCCCACCAAGTTTTTTCTCTTTTTTCTTTTCTATGTCTTTTTCCAACGACAACTAGAACATTCCCCCCCCCCCCTCCTTTTTTTTTGTCCTCTTTCTGTCTTTCCTCTCTGAACAGCAATGCAACCTCTATCTTGTTTGTAGAGTTTGTTTTTGTGGCTGTTTTTGCAAAAAAAATAAATCGTTTGTTTACGTTTTAAACACAAGTTTCTATTTGTGGGATCCATTATCATTTGTGTTTAAAGCGCAAGATAACAAAAAGCAACTTCAAGCTGTTTTTTTCTGAGTTGCGAACACTGTGTTTTCCAAACTTCCCAAACTTTGCCATCTCCACTTCCTCTCTACCTTTTACTAAGTGGTCATCCCACTTGTCATCATTTTGCTTCAATAAAAAGAGAACTCAAAACTTCTTAGAACCTCAACGATTCCTCTAGAAAGTAGAAGAGAAAGAGAGAAGGAAGAAGATCAAAAACCGAGGAAAAATAAGAAGGGTCGCCATCCATCAGCCAAGCAGCTCCCTTAGTTCACCACCGGCCTCCGTCGTTTCGACCGCCAGCCAAACATCGCCGCCATGCAGGGTAGCCTGCTCTTCCCCTTCTCCTTCTCCTTCTCCTTCTTCTTCTTCTGCTGCATTTTCTTGTCTCTACTATTCTGCAAAGTGAACAGTGGAGAGTGTCTCTTATCAGATATTGTGTTTTATTCGAAAAACTAGTGCTTAACATTATTCAATGGCACTATAAAATTATATTAGAAGGAGATCGCATGATGATATAACATTTGTAGAATTTGATCGCAATCCCAATTTTATTCCTCATGATATTTTACCTGATGTTGTTGCACGCTCAGGAAGCCATGAAAACTGTAGTCCTTGTCAGATGGATTTCGTACATAATAGAATTGCAAATAGTTTAATGGAACAATAAAACATACTTTATATAAAGTATTGTTTATTTCATGATATAATAGTAGTAGTTAAATCTATAATATTTCAATTAAAAACCATTAATATTAATATATGTCTTTTTTAGTTATTTTATAACTTCAATTTGAAAACCATTCTTAACCAAACACATTAAACTGTTTTTTGTTCAACTTAAATTTCAACTACAGTTTTAACCAAATATATATTTTATCAAACCAATCTCAACTAAAAGTGTTTTTTATAAAATAACTTTTTTCAAACTACAACCATAAAATCTACTACAATACTAAACACATAATGTTCTCCACCATCAACCACAAACCTTATCTCTCTCTTCCCCAAACAAGCATTGATGCTAGAGTTTAGTTTTTTAGCTTAGGTTTTGGGTTTAATTTTGAGTTATAAACTTCTTCTTTTTAATTGCCTTTATTTTTTAGCTTAGATTTATTAGTTTAGTTTATTGTTATGGAATTAAAATTGATGTTGTTGTTTTGATTTTTCTTTTGTTTTATGTTAGTGTTTGCGTGTTATTTCAATGATAGTTTTTACCAACTCTCAACAAGATATGTGAGATGATACTATTTCCTTTTTGTTTAAACTATTTTTGCTTGTATTGGCAATTATCGAGCTAATGTAAATGACTTTTTTTAATTTTAATTTGTTATCGTTTATTTTTGCCACCTTTCTTTGAACATGATACTCATTACAATTGCTTCATCAGTCAGGTTTGTTTTCAATGTCTTACTTTTTTGGATTTCTTGTTTTGGGTGATTTTTCACTTCCATTTACGCATCATCTCCCCCCTTTTTTGTTTGTATTTATTGTTTGATGTGTCTTTTTGTTTTCAAATTTTAAGTTTATTGACATTTTAAGATATTATGTATTTTTAGTTTAAAATAGTTTTTTTATCCAAATCATTCGATCTGATTTTTTAACAACCTCTCTCGTGGTTGGATTTTAAGCAAGAAAATGGTGCATCATTTGCCACAATAGATGACATTTTATTTGCTTTCTTTTTTCAAAAAAAAAAAATGGACGGGACAGCACATCATCCGTCTATTCTAACAAAAAATAAATTAATTAAATGAGAGTCATGTGTTAGGTCTGGTCTTATAAGCCCATATATGTATGATTTTCTTTTTATGACTAGGTACAATGACCCATCCTAGCCCAAATACTTGATCTCTTTTTGGCCTTTATTTTTTCCATCAATTTTATTTAAATTTTATAAAAATAAATCAATTAAAATATTTTTGAGATATTGTTTTATTAAATATTGTTCAATTTTAACTTTGTTTTTGAATAATAATATAGCAATCTCTTATAATATTAGTAAGCATTGTTTTTTTATAACCCTTAATGATATTTTTTTTTCCTTAAGATTTTATTTGGTCATTTTCTTGTGCATGTCTTGTTTTATCATATAATTAAATAAGAGATAAATTAAAAAAAAAACAACGTTATTAAACCTACCCGAGTTCATGACCCAAGTCGCAGGTTTGACAAGTTAATATGCTTTACCTGGGTCGATCCAATTGGAATTGTCTCAATATCTAAGAAACAAAAAGTTAAAACAACATCGACTTGAATTTTTTTTTCAGTCAAAACAAATTTTACCTATATTGTCTTTTGGTCTACAAGTTTGAATAGTTTATTCAAGTCAACTCTAACCCAATTTATTTTAAAATCGGGCTTAACAAGAGCTCGATACAACAAGTTTTCAGTTTTAATTGAAACTCATTAAAATAGATTAGCATAAAATATATTTTGAATATTATTTTATTTAATATTCCTCAATTTTAACTTTATTTTCGAATAAGATTATAATATTTTTTTTTATAATATTAGCAAGTGCTTTTATTAAAACCCTTCATGATTTTTTATGTAAATTTTATTTAGTCGTTTTCCTATACATGTCTATTTGTATTGTTATATAATTAAGTAAAAAAATAGATTTCAAAAAATCAATTTATTAAACCCAACCGGATCCATGACCCGACTAACGAGTTTTACCAGGTTGACTTGGGTCGATTCAGTTGGATTTTTATGATGTCAATCGGGTTGTGTTTACACTCATAATGTCGATTGAGTCATATCATGTCAACTCAAATCCATTTTAATTTGAAACCTAAGCCATATCTGGTTTGATAACACAACCAAAATATTCACCACATCAACACACAAGTTGTGTATTATTCTTATATTTCTAATGCATTGACATCAAAATTATCAAAATATTATTATTATTTTTATTTAAAACTTTTTATATGATTATGATGAGGTGTTGTCTAATAAAATATATTGATAAACAATGCTGGGGAAAAAAGGAACACGTTAATAAAATAGAGGAATTTTAATTAGAGAGATGCCTTTTATTCTTATTTCAAATCGTCCAACTTTTTTAAAATATTTTTTTCTATTTTTTATTTTTATTAAATAAAAAATATTGATACATACTGGAAAATTAAAATCATTTAAAAAATAATGGTATATAATTAAATAAAAAAATGAATGGCTTATCACGACACGAGATCGAATCTCTTAGCTTTCTAATTTACTTTTTGGTTATTGTTTAACAACTCTTTTTAATAGATATTGATATATATATAATTATCAATTTATTTTATTAAACACACCTGTCAAATTTTAAGTTCACAATTAAATTGTTTTGTTGAAAAAAAAAAAACATTAACAATACCTATATAGTTTTTGCATTAAAAATTAACATTTGATCTGACTCATAGTGTGATGAGAGTAAGTTGGCTAGTTACCAAAAAAAAATTAATTTTAAAGGTATTTTACTGTAGCTTATTGTATTGTGGCATCTCTCATAGTTCATTGTGGATTTCAATAATATTTGCTATTTTTGTCATCAAATAATTTTTATTGTTCACTTGCATACTTTCATATGCTATTTTTTTGTGTTTTATTAGTTGATGATAACTTATCTTTTCATTATAGAGAGAGCTAAAGGTTTTTATTAGATTTTTTAAACTTCATTAGAGGTTGATTTAATTATATATAATTTTATTTTATAGTTGAAAGACACAATTAAAAGAAAAGGGACAAAACTAAAATTAGAACAAAACCGTGTGACCAATCTATAATTTACATGAAAAATTGCTTTTTAGTCCACCTATTTTTCTTTGACTTCTTTTTAGACCCCTTTACTTTATGTGATTTGTTTAGTCCAGAACTTCATTTTATATATTTTTTAGTTCTTAATTTGAGAAATGAGAGAAAAAGTCATCAAATAATGGGTAAAAAGATAAAATATAATTGGTTGACCACATTCTAACAATAAAAACAATTGATCTTAGAGTACACACGGGTTTTATGAAAAAGAGTTTTATTGATGTGTTTTGAACATTTATCTTGCTAGAAAAAAAATAGATCTAGCCTTATGATATTTAAAATTCAGGTTAATTTTTCATTTTTTACACAATTAAATGCTTATTTAAGACTCTAAATGGGTTTCTTAAGGTTTAAATGGTGTTTCTTATGCATTTTCGGGTGAAAAAAAAAGGCTAAAAATGACTTTAGGGGTCCTAGAGGGTTGACTCCTAACTCGTCACATGACGTAGTAGATGACGTGTTGTTGATATGTTTTTTTTATAAAAAAAATTGGATGGAAAACATGTCGTTCACTTAATTTTTACAAAAAATAAAAAAAAAATCAAACATGTGGGCCTACCCTTGCAAGCCCTACGTGTCTGCCTTGTTTTGATGGGCCAGGCCTTTATGTTTTTTTTTCTTTAATTTCAATTGAAGTTCATAAAAATAAATAAATTAAAAATATATAAATGGGTGTTATTTTACTTTGTTATTAAATACCACTCATTTTTTAAACTTGGTTTATAGTTCATTTTAGAATATTAGCAAACACATTTTTTTTCACAACTCTTATATACATATGTCATAGCTCAAATTTCGACCTCTTTGCTTTTAATTTAATTTTTGAAGGGGTTAAAAATTAGATATTAAAGAATTAGGGATTGATTTCGGTTAAAGGTGTGATTTATCAACTTGTGAAAAAACTAAGAATTATAATGTGTTTTTGCCCTTCTCTCCTAATCTTTAGTTTAAAATGAAAAGGGCAATTAAAGCATTGATAAGAGTATGATAGAAAACAATGTGAAATCACATATTTGGTGAAGTAAGAAAGGGCCCCACAAGAAACAAAAACTGAAGACTTCTTCCTAAAAAAGAGATAAGTAATAAAGACAGCATAAGAAATAGATTATAGCTCAAACATATAAAATTAACAAATGAACGGGCTCTCACCAAAAAAGAAATTCATAGGAAACCAAAGAAAAGATGGGACCTATGTTTCCAAACTAGATAAAGAAACATGCATTTAACCTTAAAGCATGGCACCAGGTTTTATTTTACAGCAACAATTCTTGAAATCAAACTGACACGAGTCAAAAGATTGATAAATAAGGAGTCTTTGGAAATCTCTAGTTGAAAGGGATCGCTGAGATTCAGGGTTTTTAGAACATCTGAGCTGGAAAAAAAAAGACAAAGATTTTGGTTCTAGTTAAAAGGAATCGCCAAATTGGGATTTCAGGTTAACTAAACTATTAACAAAAATTTCGGTTATGCTTAAAAGAAATCGCCAGATTGGGATTTTAGGTTGACCAAGCTAAAGTTTGAAATTTTAGTTCTAGGTAAAGGGAATTGACAAATTAGGATTTCAGGTTAACCGAGTTGTAGATAAAGATTTTGGTTTTGGTTAAACGGAATCGCTAGATTGGAATTTCAGGGTAACTAAGTTGCAGATAGAGATTTTGATTCTGATTAAAGGGAATCGCCAGATTGAGATTTCAGGTTAACCAAGCTATAACATGAAATTTTAGATCTAAAGGAACAATTGAGATATAAAATTTCAGATCAAACATGCAATCAGGAAACACCAAGTAATTCAACCCTCCAATCAGGAAACACCAAGTTTTCAAACCTCATAATTAGAAAGTATCAGAGATCAAGGTTTTAGTTAAAAGGAATCGCTAGATTGGGATTTTAGGTTAATCAAACTGTAAATAGTTTAATCATAGTTCTGGTTGAAGAGAATTACTGTAAAAATAGATTTTCAGGTTAATCAAAATAAAAGCTTTGAGAAGAATAGTTTTGAAGGATGATTCATTTATCTTTACAAACTTACTATGCAAAGCGATTAACAAGTCTTTGCTTCATAAGTATTGTAAAGAAGAGGCATCTGTTATTACCCATTTTGGAGTTCCACATAAACAAAAATAAGAAAAAGGAAAAGAGAAAATACAAAAACATATTGGAAGAAGATAAAAAAAATATATTAGTGGAAAGAGTATAACAGAATGCCCAAAAAATTACCGAAAACTAGTTGAGGAGGATTAAATATACAAGATTAAAAAATTCAACAGTGTATTTTTGACTGATGAAGGTTCTATTAGCAAAGAAAATTCAATTTGAGTAAGAAAATTCAAAATTGAATGTGTAAGGACTCAATTTGAATTTATTGAGAGGTTAGTTACAAGAAAATTTGATTTTTAAAGTCTATTTAGACTTTCATTAGAAAACATTAAAGTCTGAGGGCCAAATTGTGATTTTTAGGAGGTAATTTGATCAAATTAGAGGCTTAATTGCATAAATATTGAAGTTTGATGGGCAATTAAGGACTTGATTGAAGAAATCAAAAGCAATGATCAAACTGAAAAGTCGTGTGAATATAGGGGCTAAAATTGACCATATTAGGGGCTATATTGAAGAAATTGAAAGTTTATTGGTTAATTTAGGGTCAAAATGCATAAATTCAAAACTAAAGACCCAAATAAAAACGTCGGCCAACTTAAAGGCTGATATTTGAGTTTGGCGGGAATCAATTTGCATGCAATTAAAAAGTTTTTTTTTGTGTCAATTAGGGGTTCATGTACCACAATTGGAATAACATGTACTAAATTAAAACTTTGCCAAATCCCAAATGAAAAGCTCTAACTTATAGGGTTTTAACCTAGACGACGTGTCGTTCAGTCTTTGTTCATTTTCTTTCTTGGAAGTTCACGATGATCGGGTTGACACCTTTCAAGAGCTCGTTTTGAAGTTCTAGACCTTCAAATGGCATAAGGTTTTTGCAAATGGAAGAGGAACATCCCCACTACAACCCTATTTCCATGAAATTAAACGTTTACATCCGAATGTTTCCATGGAAGTCTCCAACATCTTGTCCCTAATCAGCCATAATTTAATTTTCAAATTTGGGGATGATTAGGTTAGCACGTTTGAAAGAATAAATATGGAGCTATAAACCTCCAAATTGAGTAAAAATGGATCCAAATGAAGGGTGTGCACCATTTTTTTATCAATCTCAGCCGACAATGATGTCAAAATTACTCCGACAAAACCTTAAAAGTCGGCAACTCAATCAACCTCGACACTAGAACTATCTTGCAAAAAATAATTTGGTTTTCGTGTATTCACACATAAAGGCTCCTTAATAGGTCTTTATCGAGGGTTCATAACACTCCTCTCAAGATCAAGAGGTCGGAAATGAATTCAATACCTCCCAAAACTCTATAAATACCCCCTAGCATGGTTAGAGGTTGGACAGAAAAGATGGAAAGAGAAAAAGAAAAGAAGAAAAGGAAAAACAAGAAAAAAGAGAGTAATAACAATAAGAAATATAAGGTTAAAGGTCCAAGAGAAAAAAACCAATTTTCTTAAGCTTTGTAAACTTATGAGAGACAGAACTTTTCAAAGAAAAGCCAATAAAGAATAGTTGTTCTAGGTATACATTGCAGACCTAAAAGTAGATCTTTTGTGGCTTACTTTTGTTGTTTTTCTTGTTTGTTTTGTCTTATGTTTATAGTTACAAACGTAAAAAAGTTCTGAATGTTTAATAAGCAATGTTGCATTCAAATATTTGTTGCTTTGATTTCTATTTAATGAAGTTATTTTAAAGTTTTCTTTATTTTTTTAATATATACAAGTTATTGTTTAAGTTCTCTTTTCGATATATAAATGTTGTTTTAGTTTTTGGTTTAGTTTAAGTTATGCATGTTAAAGAAATGGTATTTATTTTTAGCTTGTTGAGTTTGTTCATGCATAAAAATGGGTTCCAAAAACCAACTTTGAATCCATGTTGCATTAATATGTAGGATATTTTAAGTTGTTAGTTTTTTAGATTCAAACATATATGTGTATGATATTGTGATTTGTTAGGATAAAAAGAACATTCTTTAAAATCTAAAAATACCATTTTCTAGACTTGACAGAGGTTGTCTTTGTTGGAAAATTTTTGGGCTTTCTGGGCATGCTATTCGTGTTCTTGAAAAGAACATTGTTTTAACCCCTAAATCCATACCATGTTTGGTCCATTTCTTTACACATCACCCTTTCTTATGCATGACTAACTAATAATCCAGTGTTTATTTGCACCAATAACATGTTTATATATGTTTATAATGATTTTTAATCTTAAGTTTTTGGTTTTGAAACGAAACCTATTTTGGACAAATAGTGATGATTTAATGAAAATCAAAGTGAATGAAACCTTAATTCTTGATCGTTGAATGATTTGCAACCTTTCTGTCCTTTTGATCTCATGAAATATGGTTTAGATTTGAGTTCACATTCTTGGGTTCATTTCAGGTTTTCTTAGTGTTTTTTATTTTTTTTATCTGTTTTGTTCAAGTATTTTTGAGTTTTTATGTTTTTTAGGTGTTTAATCTTTTTTTTTTTGCTTTAGTTTTATTTTTGGGTTGTTTTTTGGGGTGAAACCAGAATTTTTTGTTCGATTTATAGTTGAGCCAAAGATTTTATGGAAATCAGGTCGACCCTGTCAAGTTGGGTAAAAAAAATTAAAAATATATTTTCTTTTTTTCTTGCATATGACTGAAAATCTTAAAGTTATTTAAGTATTTTTTTAAAAAAAATTAAAATACTTTGACATATTTCTTTTAAAAAATATTGCATGGATTTTACAACAAGTTTGTAAATTCCCAAAGGATTTTGGCCTACATTTCAAAAATACTAATTTTTTTTATTTTAATATGCAGGACTATGAACTTATACATAAGACATATTCCTAATGTTAAATGAAAAGACAATTTATTTTTGTTGGCATTAGAACAGTTATGTTTTTAATTTGATAAGATAAAGATCTTTTTATCGATGAGAACTTTTCTTAAACCTTAGACAAACCAATGGTTAGAAAACATAACTTTTTCTTAGTTTATATCAGAAAAATAAACAATGCAACTTACCTCAGGTAAGACAGTCTAGGTGTGTTAATACCTTCCATTTACACAATCAATTCCCTTTTCCCAAACTCTAAGACTAGTTAGGGTTTTTAGTAACCAAAATATTAAGTAGTGACTCTCATTCTCTCTTTTACTAATAAAAGATAAGAATTCCTTGTCCTTTCCACCCACATCAGTCCTGACCTTCCCTATCTAGGAGGACGATTACCGCGACGTTGCATACTTGTGATAAGAGACATTTATCAATTACGTCTAAATTTTCTTGTAATTTTCATTTTTTTTGTGTCATGATTTCAAAGAAATAAATATGACACTCCCACTATGGTTGCTAATTATTTTAGGTTTTTTTGTACCCGTCTTAATTAAGAGAAATTTAAATTTTAAAGTTAGATGTTAAATTTGATATTAACAATTTGAACTTCAAATACTATTCTTACAATTCTAGAATTGTAGTTCCAAAATTGTAACAACATCTCTTAAATACAAATTTTAAAATTCTAAGATTTTTTTATGTTCACATGAGTAATCAAATAAATTGATTGTTTTGATTGCAAAAGATAACTTGACAACTTAGGATCAAAGAACTTATATTCATTGAATGATTCTTTAATTGATTACAATCACGCATAATAATTCATTGATAGAAGAACATGAAGTGATATATTCTATGATATTTTCCAGGTTTATTTTTTAATGAAAGTTGCAAGCCTACTGGATTACATTGGAAATTGCAAGCCTAATATTACAAGTCAACTAATTATCGGTTATGAAATTATAAACCTTCTAATAAACAGGTTTTGAAGATCCTAAAAACTTAGTTCAATTGCACATCAATAATTGTTGATTTTTATTGAGTTGTTATTTTGTTTTCCTCTAGCCTTGATTTATATAGAAAATGTTATGGATAACCGTCTGTTAACTATCTACTCTCTCCATTACTTTTTGTTTTAAAGATGCACAACTGGAAACTGCCTAACTTCACTTGTTTTAGTCTGTTTCTTTTACAAGTTTAGATTGCATCTTTTCTTTCTTTTCATAATCCAAACTTCATGATCCATTTGATTAAGTCTATAACCATGTATGTCCTCATTTTTATCTAGCCTAGACTTATATGGAAACAATTACTTAAGTCCAGCTCATTATTTCATCTTTTATTATTATTATTTTTTGACCCAAATTACTTCTTTGACTAATTTATTGTATAACAATATGTTAGGGAGACCATGTGGTAAAAAAACAAAAAGCATGTTTTGGTCCCCAAAGTATGGTTGTCCGTTGAAATATGACAATGTTGAATTTTTATCTTTTTTTAGATTTATCATAAACATGACATTTTAAGACTATTGTAATCTAGGAGTTTTATAATCTAAATTGGAATACTTGTCTTGGAAACTTAAATTTTAATTCTTTAGAGTTTCTTTGTGCTCTAATTTTAATATTACATGATTTGTTTGCTTAAGTTTTTATAGTTTATGCTAAGTATCTATGATTATAATTTGAAAATTAAAGGTTATAGACATGTTCTTGATTTCTCGAATAAGGAATGAATGAATTATATGAGGCTTGAAATCTTTTATCTTAAGGTTTTTTTTTTTATCTAGGTTTGTTGATTAAAAAATTAACTTGAGTAAGATTTTATGCTTTAAGTTGATCTTAACAAATAGCAATAAAAAGAATGAGGATCAAATTTGATATAAAAATTAAATAAAACAAGAGGTTGAGGGCCAAAATTGAAAAATAAAATTATTTAAAAAAAAACAAATAGTAATAAAAAGAACGAGGACTAGATTTGATATCAAAAGAAAATAACAGGAAACCTTTTAACTTTTGCAGGCTAGTATGATTTTCAAGGAGATGAGAGAGAAAAAAGAGAGGAGGAGAAAGAAAAAGTTATACGGAGCCTCACCGTTGCACTACCATGGATACGTTCCACCACCATAAAGGTCTCTTTAAGGTAGTTCAAACACATCCGTGGATGGTGGTGCTTTGCCATCAAAAGAGGTCATACGAGCCATCAAAGTGTTGGCAGCCTCTTTCCACACACTAGCGCATGCAACGCACATAGCAACTAAGTTGCTTTGCCTGATTTTTTCATTCCTTGTTATTTTTTTTCAAAATGGATCCTCCAAGCCTTACTATTTTAGATCAATAAAATTGTGTTTTATCTTACAAAGTCGAGCATTAAACACATCATATTGTTTCCTTAACATTGCGAGATCCCCTTATATAGGCAACAAAAAAAATATCACATTAAATATAAAAACAATTAATATGAAAGGATCAAATTGAAGAAAAAGGGATAAAAAAAAAGGTTGAATCTCTCCTTCAACAATGCAATTAAGTCTCAGATGTTTGCAAACATAAAAAGGCTCAAAATTTGTCCATTGTTCAAATTAAGTCGGCATTGTTTTAATTATTATAATACATTATAATTGTTTTTCTAAATCAAACATTAATTAAGAGTCAGTTTTCTTTTCTGGCACTATAGGTACCCAAAAAAAAGAAATACAAAACAAATAATTCAGTCCAATTCTAAATTAATCAAATAAAAAAGGACCAAACCAGAAAAAAAAACTAAGTGAAACAACAAAAAAAAAGATAATTACAAAAAAAAAAAACTCCCATAATTTGATTATGTTTTCACTTTCTAACAAATCACTTGCCCCACTTCATCTCTCCAATAAATAACACTCTCTCTCTTGATAGGTGATAAAAATTAACTAGGTTGGTGCCCGCGCCATGTTCTGGGTCCATAATATTTTTATATTAAAGTATTTAGACATCATGAGCGTGATTTTGTAAAAAAGAACAGAAATCCAATAACTTGGGTTATAGTCTCAACCAACTACATAAGGTGGCTTTATAAAAACAATACATTATTAACTTGAATTGAAGAGTGAAATTACAAACAATAAAACTTTTATAAAAGAATTAAGAAAACAAACTAAGAAATCTTAAGAAAAAGAATCAAATTGAAAACATCAATACATGATAAAATTTGAATATGTAGAATTTTTCAACGTGTTTTTTTACATGAAAAAATAATAAATGTAGATTGAAAAACTTATGCACGCATCTAATAAAATAAATTATGAATCATTTTGTAAATAATTTTTTTAAAAAAGTCATGAACGATAAATAAAAATGTAATTGAAAAAAAATTTAAGAGACTAATATAGATCAAAATATTTAATATTGCAATATAGGTTATTTACCTAGTTGTGTTTAATGAATTTGTTTATTAACATAAATTTATAATAGAAATCGACATATACAAAATTTATATCTATATAAAATACAAAAAAAAAACATACAGATGAATTATACTAATATTTTTTTTTAAAATTAAACACACTAAATATAATTAAACAATAATAGCTATTTAAAAAAGGCTAAATAAGAAAAAAAAGCATAGAGAATGAATATTAATTAAAACATAAATTTAGAAATTATTTTACAAAAAACATAAAAAAAGGTATTAATAAAAAAATTATTTTTTTAAAAAATAATTGAAGGGAGCCAGGTGTTGTTGGGCCTAGCAAGCGAGGCCTAATGCCTAACCCACCCATAAAAAGCCCGCACGCGGGCCTTTCATTTTTTTTTGTTAATGGGCTCGTCCGCTCCAATGTTTTGACTAAAAATAGACGATGCATAGTCTGTAATTCACCATATTTTAGCCATTGGTGTGGTTGAAAAAACATGGGTTTTTTTTTTACCCAAAAACACATTTTTAACCTATTTTTGATCCAAAACACCTAGGAAACATACTAGAAACTTTGTCAAACCAATTAATGGCCTCTAAAAACACAAGATATTTTAAAACCCAAAATCAACCCAAAACTAAAATTCTTAAAGAGCTCAGATCTCTTTTTTTAGATGTTTTCAAGGTAAAAAAACACATAATCTTAACTCCTTTCATCATATGAAATAATTTGACATAACAATTGACTATTTTAATAGCCAAAATCATCATTAACGACAACTTTCTCTCTCGAAGCCGGAATTTAACGACTCCATCTTTCTTCTCCACCAAAAAAGGACTAAAAAAGAGAAAAATAAAGTTTGGTAACAAAATGTAATTTTTAAAATTTATAGGGACCGATTACTAATTAGTTTAAAAAGATAAGAGATTAAAATGAACTTTGCAAATAAATTGCAAAGCTAACACTTATTTTAGTTGTGTTTCTTACTTCAGTTTTTTATCTTTTAATTTAATCCCTCACAAAAAAAAAGAAGCAATTAAGCTCTAATATGGATTCAAAGGAGTTGTGAAAAAAATTGAATATCAAATTGGGAATTTTCAAAAAATTCATTATTGAAACTCATAATGAAACATGAGAGGCTTAACGGTGAATTCGATAACGGCAATAAAACCGCTTGCTATTTTAGTTTATACTGTAGTAAGAGGCACGCAGGTAAAGATGAGGTCTCACATTCTCGAACGGGAAACCCATGCTGAAATTGGGCTTTGGGTTAGATAGAGGAGGGAGAAGGGCTATTTGGGTTTTTCTGGGCAGTGGTTTCTTTTGTTCTGGTCGACATTGATTGAGTTGAGTGGTGTGGCTAAGTTTGTATGGATGTGGCAGTGGGTTCATGTCTATGAGAACTTAAGTAGGGAGGCTGCTTCTCTGAGAATCCAAAGAGATTTACGCATGTATCTTGCTAAGAAAGCATATAAAGATTTGTATTATTCTACTATTTTGATTGAAACAGGCATGAGTGGGATGGCTACGCTTCAGAGGGCATACAAGAGTGGCAATTATGATCCAGGTAAGATATTCTTGAGAAATCATGAAAATTACAAAAATCCCAATTGAAGCCCTATTTGAGGAACTTGCAATCCATGTATGCCGCTTCTCTTTTTATCATTTTTGTTCACAATACTAGTTCACTGGGACCTTTTTTGTATTGTTTGGAGTATTTTGATGGTGCTTTTTTATGTGTTTTTTTTTAATAAAAAATTGCAGAGACTTTGAAGGGAACACGTTGATTGGTCAAATCCTAGGAGAGATTGGCAATTGGGCTTCTTTATACCATCTGTAATATTCTTTCGTCTTCTGTTTGTTTGATAAAATTTGATTTTTTACTGGTTTTTGAGTTTTTACTATACTGTTGCTGATATGTGGTTTGCAATGTGGAATCTAGGGATCTTTCTGATAACTTGCTTTGTGGAGACATTCCCTTCTCTCTATCTAAGTTGAAGCAACTTGATGCCTTGTGAGTGACTGTTTTTTTAGTTTCATTCACTGTGCTTCAATGGGATTTTTGTGATTTTTATGGCTGCTCGGGATGAGTTACGAATGTTTTTCTTGTTTTTCCATTGGATTATGGCATGGTTTGGGCAACATCTGAGGATGGAAGCCGTATGTTCTTCTCTTTTGTTCCATCAGATCCTGAGCTATTATGAAAAGACCATTGCATGGTTTTCCATCAGATCTTGGGCTACTATGAAAATTCCAGAAAGAGATTTGTGTTCATGGAATGTTTGATAAAATGTATGAGAGACAACTTTTCATGGACTGCAATGATTTCTTAGAGAGACAACTCCTTATGAGGCTTTGGAGTTTTTTAGAAAGATGACGAGACGTGAGAATTCCGATCATTCCAATGTTGGTGTATTTGTTTACGTGGCTGCGCTGTTATTTTAAAAAAAAATTATTTATTTTTTTATTTTAAATTATTATTTTAAAGGTATTTTTAGATTGTTTTGTTTAATTTTAAAAATATATTTTTAAAAATATTATTTTATTACATTTTAAAATTTTAAAAATAATAGCTACAGTAACCCAAGAGAGAATCTAAAGGAATGGATAAGTTTCAGGGCATTATAGATGGAATTGATTATAATTATGAATTATGGATGATAATTTTTATTTTTGAAGGCGTTTCAGTTATTAAAATAAATATAATTTTTTTCCCGTGGTTACTTAACATGTAAATCATAGAATATAAAGTATAATTTTTCAGAAAAGAAAGAAAGAAAGAAAGAAATACTTGGGTGAAATTCCATGGGTTATCTCATCAAATATTATTCATGTAATCTCCACGCATCAATATTGGACCGCCAAATGATTTGAATGTTGCTACAATGTAAGAGGGAACCAACCCCAAGACATATTTGTTTGAAAGTGATTGATTTAGACCCACAAACTTTCTCCTTCCATCCGATATGATAGTATATTCCTTTGCAGAAATTCCAAGGCTTGCGTTGCATTGCGTTGCGTTGCGTTGGATTCTCAAACAAGGCAGGCAGGCAGGCAGATTCCTGCTTAGAAAACAAGAGTTGGTTCAAACTTGATTTCCCATCCGTGGCCGATTCAGCGGTGATGCTATTCTGTCATTTGCTGCTCCTCTTTTGCTTTTAAGTAACCTGAAACTCTGCAGCTCTCTCCCTCCCCGCACAAATCGACAAGCTCAAATGAGGCCACAGCCTCTCTCTAGGTTGGTGGTTTGGTGCACCAATATATGTGGGCTGATCTACTTGTTTTGACTTGTTGTTTTGCTAGAAAAGTCCATGAAGAGTTCAAAGCTCTGCATATTCTTCCAAGCTGTGGGAACACAAGAAAATCTTGTCTTAACATGTAGAAAAGATTACCAACCCACAAAGAAACATTTGATAGCGATCACTTAATTATATAGACAATTGATGATGGGAAATTTGATTTCTCATGAAAATCTTGCTACTTTTCCTAATTCTTTTTGTGTTGATAAAAAAAACCAAGTCGGACTAAGGAAGGAGCACGGACATGGGGCTAGCAGTGATCTAAGAAATGTCATTATGCCTCCTCCTCCAACGATGACGCCACAGAAATGTAATGAGATAATCTTTTAGCAGTGACCAGTCTCTGTTAGTTCTCTGTCCTTTTATCTGACCTTTTCCTTCCTACAGTGAAATTTTTGTTAACAAGGAGACTTATCTCAGTCATTTGGAGGTTAACGTGCTGATTCCAAGAGGTTTATATTTTCTTGTGATGTTGATGTCGACGCATCCCGCCGTGTTACGCTAGTACTGACCGTGACAATCGATATATCTTAGTCTCTCATCAACTTTGGTAATATTGAATCAAAACTATCAATATTTATTGCAATTTATTTCTATATTTCAGTAACTAATTTGAGATTTCCTCCAGAGCATTCATGTCTGTCCAGGCGGCACACGAGCTAGTTACTGTGCGCTCCTAATGTGCGCTCCTTCATATTCCACAGCAGACTCAAAGCACAGATTTTCTTGTGTTGATATTTTCTTGTTGATCAGGCTGCTTGCTTTGCGACTAGTGTCATTTCCAATTTCATTCTGTTTTTGTCAACAAAATCTACTTCGAGGTCAAACATGGGACTTGCTGTTGGTGGATCCATGTCTTATCCTCCCCACCATTTTTCAAGGCGTGGGGACACACAGCCATCTAATGTCTCACGAATTCTTAATAGCGGGTGAGTAAGAGATTTTACCTACCCACTGAGATGGATGTTCAAACAAAATAATTCAATTAATATACATGGCACTTCCATAAACTCTGAAGAATGTCTCTATCATTCTATCAAATATCACCTAATTTAAGGCCCTGTTTGGTAAACTGGTTTTTAAGATTTCTCTGGGCCTTTCCCAGAAGGAGAGAATAAAAGCATTTTTTTTTATCATAGCATAAAAATAGTACGATGCTCGCTGGAAAAAAGGAAAAGAAGAAGAAGAAGAAGCATTTTTAACGATACCCAGTACACCTTTTACAGTCATAATTATAAAAGTCACAAGTAGCAACAATTTTGGCGATGCCAAAGCTACAGTTTTAAGCTAGTAAACTACCGTTATACCAAACAAGCCTTCGATGACTATATGTCAGTAATACCAAAAACTTGTGTATTGAAAGAGAAGTCACTAGTTTCACATACTTATAATTTCTACAAACTACTGCTGCTGTTTTCAAAGACCTAAATTAACCTACTTATAGGTTCACATGACATTTTTTTTTCCCTTTGTTTTCATAAAGAAGGCCACAAATGAAAAATTTCAACTGTCCCTGGATGGACTTCCGCTGGCTTGAGTGGGATGTCATGCTGAAAATTCTCAGGGACTACTGTACTCTCCGCAGCATTCTTCGATAAATTCTGGTTTTCATCTTTGGTTGCATCGAGACCAAGCTCATTCTCCAAGTAACGGAGCCACTTCTTATTTTCAACTTCTCCCATATTATATGCATCTCCAAATCTTGAGCTCTGGCCAGCTTCAACATTTTGCAGCTGAATTCCACTGGACTGGAAGGAACTTAAGCTGTCCAACATGTTCCAAAAATCGTAATCTGACTCGAATGGGATTTCGGCCACGATTTCTTCTGGTTTGTTTACCTCCTCTAGTGAATTGCGAACATTATAACATCCTCTAAAGTTAAAAAACGAACCCGTTTTTTCACCATCTGGCTCGGAAACATCAGCTTGACTAGAGTTGGTGATGCTGGAATTGTTACTAGAAAAAGAGGAACTTGATAATTCGTTTGGTTTCATGGCTGGTTTAAACTGATTATTAGACAGTACTCCCCTTGGTGACGAGTCCTCTTCGTTCTCTAGGATGCGAGGCTTCTTCGTTGAGAACCCTTGATTTTTTTGTTCATCAAGTTCCATTTCCAAAGCTCTTTTTCCACTTGACATGATCGTACTAGATGAAGAGGAGGACGAGGAAGTTGAGGAGGATCCCTTTGACTGATCATCTCCTTCAGAATGTTCACCATCATCTTTGCATGCCAGTTTTTTCTTTAAGTGAGTATTCCACACATTCTTAATCTCATTGTCTGTTCTTCCAGGCAAATGAGATGCAATCTGTGACCACCTGCAAGATTATAATTTGTTATTACAAATACAATACTAATTAAGATATTAAACGTAAAACGCCCGTCAAGATTTATTTAGTGTTATGTGGAGAAGGAGTTTACTTGTTTCCCAAAGTTTGATGTAGCTTAATTATGGTGTCTTCTTCCACTTCGCTGAAGTTACCACGCTTAACGTCAGGTCTCAGGTAATTAATCCATCTCAATCGACAACTTTTTCCGCACCGCAGCAACCCTACAAAACGGCATGCAAGATTTTTTTTACTTAAAAAAGAAATATGGAGTACAAAATTATTCAATGCTATAATTCTTGGCTTCACAACGACATCATCGATTTCTCCCTTGTTTAACCACCTTGAGGTTGAAATCTTCCCTCCCTTCTAGTCCTCTACTTTTTTGTACGTGTTTACATGGTAAAAGGAAACAAAGTCCAAGCTGCGTGTTAGATTGGGCATTTAGGCTCTACGTACCTTTAGCTACTTATTCAACTTTTGCAACTCTTTCAACGAGGTGAGCATTTGTTTCCGATTTCCTTTAGGCTGAATTGGATTAATTAACAAGATTATCTTATTATAATATTTTTTAAACAAGATTATCTTGCATCTTCGTCAACAAAATGGGAAATCTCAGCAACCTATAGTATATTGATGTGACCATCAATTGCTGCCTGGCCTTGAATCTAAATTGGGAATATCCCAACTAGGCAAGATATGAAATATAAAGATTTTGCTAACGCAGACACCACCATTGCTACAAAAACAAATAAATCTCACTACAAACAAATGAGTCTGGTTTTAGACATAGATATATAGAGGTAAAAGTAGAGGAGAATTATAACTGATAAATATTTGTTTCTATACATAATTTCATTATGGATTTATTCCCCTCCAATCGAAATATATATCAGTGCCAAATCTTCCATGTTTTACTAAAATATCTACACAAAAGTGCCTTGGAAAACATGGTTCGATGGCAGGCTTTTCATAAACATTTTCTTCAAGTTCTTCTTAGAAATTTCTCAAAGCATGTATATAGGTGCAATCTAGAGGTGATTTTCTGAATCTAGAATGATATTAAAGATATTGGTATCGAGGTTGTAATGTTAGTGATCTTCTTCCATATAACCCCAATCCATTGGAGTTGGCAATTAATGACAGATTAAATGGTAGAAGGATTCATATTATAAAATAATAATCTCTATATATATTGTAGGCTGGCAATGAAAATGATGTTATGTATATATATGCATACTAAATGATTCCCCTTGATCATTTGATTTGAATAAGCGTTTCAAAGTTGCCTTCCTATTATTGCTTGATTACTACATTAATATAGCCATCAGTCAACAAACAATAAAACGGCAAATGCTACTCATTTCATGCCAAGCTCAAGTGGACATACATGCATCTACCTAAAAAGAAGAGGAAAATATCGAAGAGAATAGTAATAATAATAATAATAATAATAAAAGAAAGGAGTTAAGACAAGACAAAACTATTGCTTTAACTGTTGGATTGAAGTCAATAATCCTATAACTCCACTGGTATCCACCTCTCCCTTCTCTAAAAAAACTATAAAAAAAAAAGACTCCAAGCTCTTTTTATTTATGTATATATAAAAAAGAAAGAAATAAAGAAAATCACTGATGAAAAAAAAGGTAAAATAATTTATTTCACTTAAAAAAAAACCGAGGGCTAACAAGTGTTTGTGGAGAAAAATATTTGAATTCTGGATTTAGAGAAGCAATCAGTGTAAAGAAACTCTGATCCCGTTTATAAAAATAATCAGTGCAAGCTAGGAAATGTTTCTCTTTCAACTCTTTAAGGCAAGGAACAGCCAAATACTTGTTCTTGGAGAGTCCTTCCCTCTCCCCCTGCTAATGAATAATGAAAAGGGAATGTTGTTGAATGCATGAGAAATCAATTTGTTTGTTCAGCAAAAGGGAATGATCATGTAAGATAAACAATGAGAACGATATTTAAGAATGCATGATGAATATTTTCCATGATCAAGAAGAGAGAGCGAGAGGGAGAGGGAGAGGGAGAGAGGAGATTCTGACCAGCTTGTTTAGGAAGAGCCCTCCAGTTTTCATGCCCATGTTTCTGAATAAAAGCTATAAGCCTCAAGTCCTCAGCAGGACTCCATGGTCCTCTCTTCACTTGACTCTTATCACAACATGGTGCTCTCCCTTTTCCCATGATCTCTCTCTCTCTCTCTCTCTCAAGTTTGATATATGAAGAAGAATCGATGGATTGGAGACTCTTTGCCATCACCTCTTCTCTCTTTATATAGCGGAAAATATTATACCTTGGGGACATGAACATGTAGAGATGACCTAGAGCCCACAGGTTCATGATGCCATGAAATAGGATGTTATTTGGGGCAATAAATAAAAGGAGATCCAAAAAGATCACTAAATATCTATAATTCAAACATTTAGTTACTATGCGTTGTCCTGTATTAATGCAGACCATCCCACTCCAGTAACCTCACTCCTCTACACTACACCATTTTTGGAATAGAATTTACTCCCAGTGAGAACATAATTCAATACGGGAGGCCCCATGGTGGACCAAATCGGTAAATAATCCTAGCCATCCATATGGCCACGCATTTTATTGGTATCGTCAACTATATCATTAATTCTGTACACAAGATATTTATGTTTTTTATTTTATTTTTCAACCACTTAAAATTCAATTTAACAAAATAAAGTATTATCCACGGAAAAGAATTTTCTCAACTATATATCATGTACACTACCCATATCTGTGGATTACTTCTCCTAATACAGCTTTTCTTTCCATGTCGGGCCATTTGATTTTTGTTTTTTTAACATCATATTTAGTGTCTTCCATGGAATCATCTTCGGTAAGTTTTGTCACAGGATTTTTTTGCCAATTCAAGGTGATTTAATTATAGAATATACCTAGCTGGTAATCCTATATCTGTCACCTTTTTTTCTGTTTTTTTTTTTAATTTTTTTTATTCCATTGACTTGCTCTATAATTAATGAGGTGCACACAAGGGATTTGATTTTTTTTTCCTCAGTGTTAGAGAATAATATATATCATATATTGGGATATCATCTAAAAGTTTAAGATTTTAGGTTGAGATGATTCTTTGACATGATATCAGAGTCTTGATAACCAAGTGGTCACGAGTTCGAATCTCACCACCCCTATTTATTTGATAAAAATCAAGCACAAGGTAATATGAGCCTTTGCAAGTTTCAAGCCCGAAGGGCTTTCATTTGAGGGGGTGTGTTAGAGAATAATATAAATCATATCTTGGGACATCATTTAAAAGCTTAAGCTTTCAGGCTGAGATGATTCTTTGACACTGAGAAATGGTATTAATTTAGTCTCGTATTTTTCATCGAATCGATCCATTTATCATGTTAATAGAACGCCAGGAAAGACCTTCAACCAAAGTCACCAGGAATTATTGGACTCTAATACCAATTGACGTAAACATGAATGAAGGATAATGATGTTTATTCCAAGTTAAAACTCTCAAAGACTAATAACACTATAATTGTGGTTGACTCTTAAATATTTAATTTTATTCGTTTATTTTTTTATTTGTCACAAAGCTATTACAATATTTCATAAAGAGAAAACTAGAAAAATCTAGTAATAATGAATAGAAAAAATAAAATAGAAAAAGCCATTCCTTTTAAATAGGAAAAAGAATAACAATACAAAATATAAAAATAAAAAATAAATTAATTTAGAAAAATATTTAATGCGCGTGCGCATGTGGAGTTTTAATGCGTATGAGCTAAACATAGATGAGATTTAGCTCCAAGAAAAAAAATATTGTTTTGTGCCCAAGTTCCTCTTCATTTTCTAACTTGATTTGAGAGTTATATTGTATTGATCAAGCCACACCCTTTATTACAACACAAGCAGGAATACATGATTCTTTGACATGATATCAGAGTCTTGATGACCAAGTGGTCACGAGTTCGAATCTCATCATCTCTATTTATTTGATAAAAATCAAGCACAAGGTAATATGAGCCTGTGCAAGTTTCAAGCCCAAAGGGCTTTCACTTGAGGGGGTGTGTTAGAGAATAATATAGCACTACACCATTAAACAGTTTTACTGACGGACTAATTCCGTCGGTAACAGGAATGAAATCCGTCGGTGAAATAATTACCGACGGCCTCACCAACGGAACACGTCCGTCGGTATAACAGTCGTCGGTAAAACCCATTTCCGTTTCTAATTTTGTCACAAATAAAAAAAACACACCGACGGAACACCGACGGTCTTACAGACGGATACACGCGCGCAAAAAAAAAAGTTTCCCGCGGGAACATTACCGACAGAATAAATCCGTCTGCAATTTCAATGGTAATCACCGACAGACTTATCGACTTATAATCTGTCGGTAATTATGGCATGGCTGGTAATTGTTTGGCAACTCTCTGTGGAATACCGACAGATACTATCCGTCAGTAATGCAGTCGGTATTAATCACCGACGGATATATTTCGTCGGTGATTATGGCATGGCTGGTAATTGTTTGGCAACTCTCTGTGGAATACCGACGGACATTATCCGTCGGTATATCCGTTGGTAGGTATGTAAAATATCAAAAAAAAAATTTTTGTTTATAGTAAAAAACCTTAATAAACAAATAACAATGGATTAAACATTAAAAATATAAAAGTAATGTTAAATAATATTCATTACAAATTTAATGTGTTTAAAAAACAAAATTAAACTAGAATAGCGGCGGAGCTGGAGGAGGAGGAGGAGGAGGCTGGTTGTTCCCGGGACTATACGGCAAAAAAGAAGCAGCACAAGTATCGTCACCCATCTTTGATCTCATCTCCATGACTATTTGACGGAGCTCATCATAATTCGTCGAGAGTTGTTGATATTGTTGTTTCAATGTAATGAACTCCTCAGACTGGGTGTTCGATACTGATGGAGAGCTTCCAACAGTTGGGACACTACAAGCCGAACGCAAGTTTTCAGCTATAGTGTTGGAGAGCCCGTAGACCCGATTTTTATCGGGTCCACCAGACGATCCCGCCTCCATCCACAAATCTGGATCGAAATCTGGATGGGTCGACGGATTGTCCCCATATCTCTCCCTCACATATTGATGCCTCAACATGTGCCTTGTTTTTAACTTTTTTTTTTAAGATTGAACAAGTACCTGCATATATATATATATATTAATAAAACATTATCAATTAAAAACATTAAAATAAAAATAAAAATATTTAATTATAAATTACATAGCTCATGTAATATCTAACCTCTCGAATGGATACATCCATTTGTACTGGCCCAGTCCTCCAACTTTTACTTCAAACGGTAAATGTACGGGTAGATGCTCCATTGAGTCAAAAAATGATGGAGGGAATATCATCTTAAGTTTGCATACTGTCTCGACGATATTCTTTTCAAGCCTTTCAATGTGATTAACATTCAACTTGCTAGAGCATATATCTCTGAAGAAATGACTGATCTCCGTTAGTGCATCCCATATCCCCTTTGGCAACAAATCACGAAAAGCTAATGGGATGAGTGTTTGCATAAACACATGGCAGTCATGACTCTTCATTCCATATAATCTGCATTTCTCTGTATTAACCAGCCTTGATATGTTCGAGGCATGTCCATCGGGGAAACGCAGACTCTTAAGCCATTTGTAGACTAATAGTTGTGCGTTTTTCTCTAGCACGAAGCTTGCTCTTGGTTTTGCGACCCGTGACCCATCACAAACCAACTCCATATTTTTTCGGTTACAGAACAGCGCTACATCCAATCTAGCCTTGATGTTGTCCTTTGTCTTCCCCTTCACATCCATGACAGTGTTGAAAATGTTGTCAAACACGTTCTTTTTAATGTGCATGACGTCAAGGTTATGGCGGAGAAGATTGGTCTTCCAATAAGGAAGCTTCCAAAATATACTTCGCTTCACCCAATTATGGGTCAAACCCAAACCAAGAAACTTTTACTTACCTGATTGGACACCAAACACAATGTTACCGTACTCTGACACAACATCAAACAATTTTTCACCGGAAAGACGCGGGGGTGCAACATCATTTTCAACTCTGCCAACAAAGAAATCCTTTCTGTTCTTTCTGTGCCTATGGTTATGTGGCAAGAAATGACGGTGACAGTCAAAAAAAGAAGCTTTACCCCCGTTTGTTAGCGTGAATGCCTTGTTGTTCTCTATACAGTATGGACATGCTCCAACCTGAAACCATTCCATAAGCTGGGAAATCATTGATAGTCCACATCAAAGCCGCTCTCATAACAAAATTTTGTTTCCTCGAGATGTCATAAGTCAAAGCTCTAGAGGACCACAACTACGTCAACTCATCAATCAACGGACAGAGACAAACATCTATATTCCGACCCGGACTGCTCGGACCTGGTATGACCATAGATAAAAACATGAACTCCGGCCTCATACACATCCCTAGTGGCAAGTTATAAACCGTCAGTATGACCGACCAACAAGAATAAGGAGCAGCAAATGACCCGAATGGGTTGAATCCGTCTGTACACAACCCAAGATGCACGTTTATTGATTCAGCTGAAAAGTGAGGATACATACTGTTAAAGTGTTTCCAGGCTTCACCGTCAGAAGGATGAACCATCACTCCATCAACCGCATGGTGTGATTGATGCCATGTTATGTGCTCAGCAGTCCTTGGTGACATGAATAACCTCTGCAGTCTAAGTGTAATTGGGAAGTATCTAAGTTTTTTATATGCCACGAGAGTCTTCCCTCTACCAGTTCTGGGTTTGTAACGGGAATGCCCTCATGTCATGCACTCGGTCATCTCAGCATTTTCAAGGGTAGTATAACATGCAAAAGTTAGGGCATATATCAATTTTCTGGTATCCTAAACCGAGGGGTTTCATCATGGACTTGGTAGCATAGAAGTTCTCTTTCAGCCTGTTCCCTTCAGGTAAAATGCTTCTCGCCCATTCAATAATCTTGTCATAATCGGCCTCACTCAACCTGTGATCTGACTAGATGGTGAACACCTGTGCTACGGCTGATAAATTACTGTGGTTCGTGCAGCCATCCCATAATGGTTCGTCAAAATCTCTCAACAAATCAAAAAACCTTGCTGCATCTGCATTACGTTCTTCTTCTATGATTGGACATTCCTTGACATTACCTTCACTCATTCTCATTGCATCCATAACCATATTCCTGTAAGGATTACTGTTCTTATTTCCAACTTCATGTATGTTGCTAGCACTAGAAGTTGACCCAACCACCTGTTCTTCCATGCTCTCATCAGGAACAAATAGTTCTCCGTGAGCATACCAACACAGGTAATCTTCTATGAACCCTTTGGTTAGAAGATGCATCGTTACAACATCTTGATGTTGAAACTTTAAATTTTTACACTTCCTGCATGGACACCTAATACCGCCATCAGTAAAATTCCTCGAAATAGATGTTCTGAAATTAATAAAATCCTGGACACCGTTACAATAATCCATCCTTCGCAATCCTTGGGGTGAGTCCCGATACATCCATGACTTCTATTGAACCTCTATAAAACATAACAAAAATATTGGTTTTCCCCAATATTATCCAACAAACTAAAACAACACTTATGTTAAATATTCATTATCAATTATCAACTATGAACGTTCATACATACAAATTTATACATATATAAATTTACAGAAATCACAACTTCGAAATAGAATTCATAACAATTAAACAAGACTCGTTAAACAAGCTATTAATTATTTATTTCATCACAACGACATATTTAATTCGGTGTAATTCAAACAAGATTTCAACAATTTACAAACAAATATAATTATTTGATAAAATCTAAAAAAAAACTATAACAACTACAAAATTATACATTCATACTACAAGTTTTTTTGATAAATAACAATTAAACAAGTACAAACGTTAACAAAATACATATACTAAAACAATAAAATTCACAATTAAATATTAAAACTAAAAAGGATAGATTTACTTACAAAAAAATGATAAAATCTACAAGAAATGGATATTGTGACCACGTACGGATATTGAGTGCTCGTGTTGAGAATAGTGGAGAGTTGGGATGGGTGTGGCTGCAGTTTGGGAGGGGAGCTATAGTTTGGGAGGAGAGAGGTGGGATGGGAAAGAAGAAGAAGGAGAAACAGAGGAAGAGAGTGTCAGCAGATCGGTGGGTGTATAATGGTTTTTCTGATGGAATCACCGACGGATTACTTCCGTCAGTGATTCCATCGGTGATTCCGTCGGTGAAAGTGCCACGTCACTGTACGGCTATCTCAATTTGAATCCCTCGGTAATTCCGTCGGTAAAATCGTCTGACGTCACCACGCCGTTGCATATTTCCAGACGAACGGTATGCCCCATCGGCGAAACTGTCGGTATATACCGACCGTTTCGCTAATGGATTTAGGCCGTCGGTATATACCGACAGATTTTGAGACGGAATTATGTTCGTCGGTAAACATTACCAACGGAAAAATTCCATCGGTAATTGCGTTGGTTTTCTCCGGTTTTCTGGTAGTGTAAATCATATCTTAGGACATCATCTAAAGGCTTAAGCTTTCAGGCTGAGATGATTCTTTAACATTGAAAAATGGTATTAATTTAGTCTCGTATTTTTCATCGAATCGATCCATTTATCACGTTAATAGAACGCCAGGAAAGACCTTCAACCAAAGTCACCAGGAATTATTGGACTCTAATACCAATTTACATAGACATGAATGAAGGATAATGATGTTTATTCCAAGTTAAAACTCTCAAAGACTAAGAACACTAAAATTGTGGTTGACTCTTAAATATTTAATTTTATTTGTTTATTTTTTCATTTGTCACAAAGCTATTACAATATTTCATAAAGAGAAAACTAGAAAAATCTAGTAATAATGAATAGAAAAAATAAAATTGAAAAAGCCATTCCCTTTAAATAGGAAAAAGAATAACAATAAAAAATATAAAAATAAAAAATAAAATTAATTTAGAAAAATATTTAATGCGCGTGCGCGTGTGGAGTTTTAATGCGTATGAGCTAAACATAGATGAGATTTAGCTCCAAGAAGAAAAATATTGTTTTGTGCCCAAGTTCCTCTTCATTTTCTAACTTGATTTCAGAGTTATATATATTGCATTGATCAAGCCACACCCTTTATCACAATACAAGCAGGAATACATGATACTTTTCTTTTTCTTTTTAATTAACAGTCATGTGACTTTACTAAATTAAATTGTTTTGATATTGAGACGAAATTCATCTTTTCAATTTAATAAAATACATGTGATTCATATAAGACCGAACTATGGAATAAAAACTTTTTGTTTATAATAAAGTAAATAATTGCTAATTAATGAAATAACTTGATAAGAACTTCCGAATAAGTTAGAAAAGTAATTATCATCCACTTATAGGAAATTCTATTGGTTAGAAGATATATATATATATATATAAAAAGACTTTGCATGGTTCACATTAGTACTCACATGCCATCGAGGCACTAGCCATCAAATCTTGTAAGAAAAATACAATTCATTTGAAGAATTTTCTCTACAATACAAGAAGTAGGCGTCTTTTTATTATTCATTGTATTTATACATGTAGAGACCACATCTAATTGGAGATTAACCTTTCACTTTTCTCTAGCAATTAATATAATTAATTAACAGCTCATGACATCATACATGACAGCTCCTTTCATTTATAGCATCATCATATATAATATTCTTGATTGAAAATATTATTGCCCGTTAATTACAAAGAAAATTCACCAATTTTTCTATATATATACAAGCCCTTGAATAAATATTAACAACATCCACGTTAAAAAAGTGTTTGGTATATATTCTACAATAAAATAATACTATAAAGGATATACAAGATGAAATTATAATAATATATACGATAATTAATAATAAATATTCATGAATCTTATTCGAATAACGATAAAACAATATAATTAAGGTTTTATCAGTGAAAACTTTTTAGAATAACAACAATGATTCGGATGCTATTACACAAAATATTAGTTCAATTTCACAATCAAGTTATTCCATTAATTAAAAAACAGCAAGTGGAATGTTGTGAAGATTAGTCCTCGATCTGAGATCGCGATCAAGGGCAAGTGGTCTTTGGATTTAGGTCACCAGCTGCGTTTTGTGCCTTTTGAAGATGACAAGAATATCGACACTTTCACTAATAAATTATATGCCAAACCCCTGGCCCATGCATGCGAACGTACCTGCTTAAAGTCTAGCAAAACAAGTCTAACCATTTGAAATTTATAAACAGTATTAATTAAGCTAAGTCTTTTGTTAGGGAAACTAACATTAACAAGTCCTTTTACCATTTGGTACCTAATCTTGACATCTTTCTCCTGGTAAGTAGCCTCACTAACCATTGAAGACTTTTCATGACTACCAACCTAGACAAGTCCAGGATCTCATAAGACAGAAAAATCGTGAATTATTATTTATTATTGTATAACATATGCATGACGTGCTGCTTATATACATGTGTTTGGAGCCATGTGGCATGCCCCTTGAGCCGATATTTGATCTCTATGTTCTTGGCGGAAAATAGTGACTTTTTATTAATAGTAAACATTGGTCAATATGTCCCACGTACGCACACAAGACATTTTATTTTCTAATACATGAAAGAAACATTTTTGTCCTCATTTTATTGCAAATTAAGTGGTGACTTACCCATGCCTTAGCTAGACTTAATTTCAAATGAAATGACATCATGTCATTCCATGACATGTCTTCTTGGTATTGGTAAAAAGGAAGACCATGTTCAATCTCAACGAAATCTTGAACAAAGGTTTCATATTAAGCATTATGTTATCAAGCTGGTTTTGTGTTTGCCATGCTTTAATTTATTATTATTCTTGTCTATGATGTTGGAAAAAATAACATCCACTACATCATTAAATATTTTTACCAACGGACTAATTCCGTCGGGGACAAGAATGAAATCCGTCGGTGAAATCATTACCGACGGCCTCACCGACGGAATACGTCTGTCGGTATATCAGTCGTCGGTAACTCCCATTTTCGTTGCTAAGTCTGTCGCAAATTAAAAAAACACTCACTGACATAACATCGACGGTCTTACAGACGGATACGCGCGCGCCAAAAAAAAAGTTTCCCGCGGGAACATTACCGACGGAATAAATCCGTCTGCAATTTCAACGGTAATTACCGACAGAAAATCCGTCGGTAATTATGGCATGGCTGGTAATTGTTTGCCAACCCTCTGTGAAATACCGACGGATCTTATCCGTCGGTAAATCCGTCTGCATTGAATCACCGACGGATAGATTCCGTCAGTAATTATGGCATGGCTGGTAATTGTTTGGCAACTCTCTGTGAAATACCGACGGAAATATCCGTCGGTATGTATTTAAAATATATATAAAAAATAATTTATTAATAGTAAAAAACCTTAATAAACAAATAAAAATGGATTAAACATTAAAAATATAAAATTAATGTTAAATAATATTCATTACAAATTTAATGTGTTTAAAAAACAAAATTAAACTAGAATAGCGGCGGAGCTAGAGGAGGAGGAGGAGGAGGAGGAGGAGACTGGTTGTTCCCGGGACCATACGGCCAAAAAGAAGCTGCACATGTATCGTCACCCATCTTTGATCTCATCTCCATGACTATTTGATGGAGCTCATCATAATTCGTCGAGAGTTGTTGATATTGTTGTTTCAACGCAATGAACTCCTCAGACTGGGTGTTCGATACTGATGGAGAGCTTCCAACAGTTGAGATACTACGAGCCGAACGCAAGTTTTCAGTCGTAGTGTTGGAGAGCCCGTAGACCTGATTTTTATCGGGTCCACCAAACGATCCCGCTTCCATCCACAAATCTGGATCGAAATCTGGATGGGTCGACGGATTGTCCCCATATCTCTCCCTCAACCGGCTATTATAGGTCTCCTGAAAATTCCGTCGGTAAAAAAATCATCAAATGCAATTCAAGATGCAATTCAAGAAAATAATAACTTACAAAATAAAATGAATGAACGAACATACCACAAAGTGCTGAGCACGGTTGTCCACGAACTGCTGCACCCCCTTTTGGCGGTCTTGACTCCGCACATGCGTCTCTAGAAACAGCTCCATTGGACTCGGTTCACGTCCAAGAGACGCAGCCTGTAAGGAAAAAATAGGTTGAAAGTTAAATATATTATAAGGAACGACAAATTAATTAACGATATATTTCATTAAAATTAATCTTACCATCCGCTTTGCATGTGCGCTGAATGGGACGGATCCGCCAGTGTGCGTGGTCACCTAACCATGAATTTGCCGGTTCCGGTTGTCGGCGCTGGACTGTGAGCGCAGTGAGAACCGCTCTGAGGTCACGTGCTCAATATATGCCGTCCATATTTCCCCCGAGATGAATGGCGGTTTGAATTCCTGCCAAACCGCCACCTCATTCCATCCTTCAAGACCGTTATCCCTCGCATGTCTTTTTGATTTTTTTTGGGTGTCATACCAAAAATCACACAACCTACTTCCATAGTAACAAATTAGAATTTAAAACATAAAATTATAAAACAAAAATAAATATTATTTTCGATGTTACCTAGTTGCCGCGTGATTCTCCCATACCCTCCTCACAACATTGTTGTCCGCCCTATCCCACTCAAATTTGTTCTGTGTATATAAATAATTCATATAAAATAAAAATAGTACAAGATATAAAATTATAAAAATCATTTATTAAAAATAAGCTGGAAATTAAAAATTAACACCGATCTGAAATCGC
>Ga0325414_1000552_pt1 | contig 31260 bp, 24 predicted proteins | sample PopdelMetagenome_8_FD_206183 | JGI IMG/M metagenome (GOLD analysis project Ga0325414, IMG submission 206183) | Populus deltoides microbial communities from Bellville, Georgia, United States - Leaf-PdKOR-R3 | ecosystem: Host-associated > Plants > Phyllosphere > Phylloplane/Leaf | place: USA... | reverse complement strand
TAATAATAATAATAATAATAATAATAATAATAATAATAAAGAGAGCTTTGAGATGTGATATTGATATAAGGATTAAACAATGACAAAAACAATTGTCAAGCTTAGAGGGTCCATTAATGGTATTTCAAATAAGTATAGTATAAACTCTTATTATTCAACTAGAAACCACGCACAAAGGAGGTTCCAATCGGGTTATAAATTGTTAACATGATTACATTAGTTATCTTATTCGAATAATGCTAATACTTGTAAATGTTGTTAGGCATTCATGATTATAATAGTTTTGTCAAATGGTTTTAATAATAGCAAAAATAGTTAGTAAGTTAGTTTGTTTTTTAATATCAACTACCACCCTCTCCCCCTAAACAGAACGAGACATTGTCCTCAATGTCATAAGATAGAAAGATAGAGTATAGAAGACATCACCTGAAGTAGCGAACACTAACAAACTTGAAACACACTTAAACAAATATAACAAAACAAAATAATATGTTATTAATAAAACCAAAAGACACAAGGATTTACAAACGAATGCTTAAATCCAATCTAAGCTTTTTACGGCTTTCCTTAGTTGACCAATTTATGTGACTCATAGAGGGATCAATTACAGGGAAGAAAGATTGTAGTTGGTCAATCAATTATTTAGCAGTAGCAACAGAGATTAGGATTTGTAATGCCGAAGATGTTAGAAATTCCTCTTCCACATCTTGATCAAGAAAAGACAACAAATTATCATAAAAACCATTTACATTTAACAAACCTATAGGTTTATGGTGAATGTGCAGTTGGGCTCAAGAGGAAATATGAAAGATCTCTTCCAATGTGCCCAGACCACCTGGTAAAGCAATGAAGGCATCAGCATGGTTAAACAATGCATTCAGTCGATCAGATATTGTAGGGACCTGTAGTTCCTCTCCAATTGTTTTGCCAATGATGTCCCCTTTTGCCAAAACTTTGAGGACGACCCCCAAAACTTGACTGCCTCCTAAAAATACAGTTATTGACACACCCCCCATTAACCCAAGGCTGCCTCCCTCATATACTAAATGAATCTTTCTCTCAGCTAGTACGTGCCCAAGATGATTTGTTGATTCTAAAAACTCTTTCTTTCCCAGGACTGGCTCCACCGAAAACACAAATATTTCTAATATGATGACTTGAGGAACCTACCATTTCTACACACTTCTATATTTGTTAAATGTATGGGTTGAGAAGAAATGAAGGGAAGGAAGAGAAGATTTTATAGATGAGAAATTGAAAATGCAATCATACCACCTATATGTAGGCTAGTTGGACTCTCTCTCTCTCTCTATTTATTTATTTTGAAAAAGCATGTGTATGTATAGGTAGTTGTGATTGTGGCTCACATCTTCCCTTGGTTTTACGTCTAAGAACGGCTTAAACACCCTCTATAGGTCGGGGATGGGCTTCCCATCCAGTTTTCTTAAAAACTGGTAAGCAGGGTCTTTTTTAGTTAGATTCCCAAGACTATATCGAGCATGTTCTTTATAGAATTGTGGCCATAAATCATGAATTGCACGGTGCACATCTCCACTAGGATGCGTCTCAAGAGTCAATAGAAGATTATCTAAAGACCCCTTACTCAGGTCATCCTTAATGAATTGTATTTTATCTTCACGGTTTATAGATATCATTCCTAAAGAACAACATTGTGCATTACAAGTCCACTTGGCACATCGGTGACAGACTTTCAGTCGTTTTGCATGATGTTTCTTTGCAAAAGTGCTTTTACCTATCCCGGGCATGTATGAAATGAAAGAATTAGAGGACTCACCTGATAATTAGACCTTTGCTTCAATTAGCCAGCGAATATTTTCAGGAATTCCATGATTCATTAATAACCTCAATCTTGCACACCTAGCACGGTAAATTTTTGCAATTGCATTTGGAGGCAAAGCGGGAAAATACTTTTTAAATTTTTCAAGAATGGTGTCCATTTTCAAATGAGAATTGGAGAAGAGATTTAAAGAAGGGAGAAAGAGCAAAGAATTGCACAAATATATACAGATATCAGTTATTATGGGAAACTGAAAGAACCGACTTAAGTCACGGAGTACCATTATCCAACATTTGACAGGGTGGGAGAGAATATCAAAACAAAATAAACACAAAAAAATGTGAGAAAAAGAATCAAACTTTATATACAAGATCACTCAATTCAATAGAGTCATTTTCAACTGAAAAATTTTCAAAGTAAACTTTCAAACGATATCCATTTACCTTGAAAACATTGTCATTCTTTGGATTCTTGATATCACAGGCCCCATATGGATACATATGTTTCACAATAAAAGGACCGCTCTATCTTGATCTTAGTTTTTCAGGAAATAAATGGAGTCGAGAATTATAAAGCAAGACTTTTTGACCAACATTGAATGTTTTTCTTAGTATTTTCTAGTCATGAAACTCTTTGATTCTTACTTTATGAATTCTTGAATTTTTGTATGCATCATTTCTTATTTCCTCAAGCTCATTTATTTGTAATTTTCGCAGCTGACTAGCATCATCAAGATTTGAATTGAAAGCTTTAATAGCCTAATAAGCTTTATGTTCAAGTTCCACAGGCAAGTGACAAGGTTTCCATAGACTAGTCTATAAGGTGACATACCTAATGATGTTTTATAAGCAATTCGATAAGCCCAAAGTGCATCATTAAGTCTTAAAGACCAGTCTTTTCTATTAGGGTTCACTGTTTTCTCCAAAATCTATTTGATCTCCATATTAGCAAGCTCTACTTGTCCACTTGTCTGAGGGTGATAAGGGGTGGCAACTTTGTGTGTGATTCCATATTTCTTCATTAATGACTCAAATGACTTGTTGCAGAAATGTGTTCCACCATCACTTATCATGGCTCGAGGGATTCCAAATCGGATCAAAATATTTTCTTTCAAAAACTTTATCACTGTTTTGTGGTCATTGTTTCGACTTGGAATTGCCTTTATCCATTTTGAAACATAATCTACTGTGACTAATATGTACAAGAAACCAAATGATGGAGGAAATGGACCCATGAAATCTATACCCCAACAGTCAAAGATCTCAATGACAAGAATAGGATTTAAAGGCACCATCTGACATTTTGAAATAGATCCCAACTTTTGACAATTTTCACAAGTATTGCAGAATGCATGTAAGTCTTTGAACATGGTGGGCCAGAAAAATCCACTTTGTAAGATTTTTGCAGTGGTATTTCTTAATGAGAAATGACCCCCACATGCCTCAGAATGACAAAATTTAATGACACTACTTACCTCATTGTCAAGAATGTATTTTTGAAATATTTGATCAGGACAATATTTGAATAAATAAGGGTTATCCCAATAAAAATTCTTCACTTCTTTCAAGAACTTTCTTTTATCTTAGGTACTCCAATGAGCTGGCAATTGTCCTGAAACAAGAAAATTAACAATATTAGCAAACCAAGGCATTGTAGAGACAAAAAATAAAGATTCATCAGGAAAGTAGTCATCGATTGGTGTAATGTCAGATCTCGAATCTGTTGTCAATCTTGACAAATGATATGCGACAACATTTTCGGTGTCTTTCTTGTCTTTGATTGTGATATAAATTCTTAAAGTAACAAAATTCACCGCACCAATCTAGCTTTAGAATCTTTCTTAGAAAGAAGATAGTTCAATGCTGCATGATCACTAAAAACAACAACAAGTGAGCCAATAAGATAAGACCTGAATTTTTCACATGCAAACACTACTGCAAGTAATTCTTTTTCAGTCGTGGTGTAATTCATTTGAGCACTATTTAAAGTTTTACTTGTATAGTAAATTACATAAGGTTTCTTATCTTTTCTTTGTCCCAAGACAGCACCGACATCATAATCACTAGTGTCACACATTATTTCAAAAGGTAATGACCAATCAGGAGGTTGAATGACAGGAGCAGAAGTAAGCAAGTTTTTAAGTTTAACAAAGGCTTCTTCACAATGGTCAGTCCATTCAAAAATATTATCCTTTGTTAGAAGGTTACTAAATGACTTATATATTACACTAAAATCTTTGATGAACCTTCTATAAAAACCAGCATATCATAAGAATGAACTAACATCTTTAATAGATTTTGGTGTTGGCAAGTTAGCAATTAACTCGATTTTAGATTTGTCAACCTCAATTCCTTTCAATGAAACAATGTGACCAAGGACAATGCCATTTGTCACCATAAAGTGATATTTTTCCCAATTCAGTACAACATTCTTCTTTCATACCTGCTCAAAACCTTTTCTAAGTTAGTCAAACAATCATCAAATGAATCGCCAAAAAACAGAAAAATCATCCATAAAAAGTTCAAGAAAACGTTCAACCATATCACTAAATATATTGAGCATGCATCTTTGAAACGTGGCTGGTGCATTACATAATTCAAAAGGCATCCTTCAATATGCAAAAGTACCAAATGGACATGTGAAAGTAGTCTTCTCTTGATCTTCCAATGCAATTTTAATTTGGTTGTAACCTGAATAGCCATCTAGGAAACAATAAAATTCATGACTTGCAACTCTTTCTAGGATTTGATCCATGAAAGGTAAAGTGAAATGATCTTTTCTAGTCATTGAATTAAGTTTCCTATAGTCAATGCACATGTGCCAACCAGTAATAGTCTTAGTTGGAATTAACTCATTTTTCTTATTTGTTATCGCAGTGACTCCAGACTACTTAGGTCGGACTTACCCATTTGCTGTCATAAATAGGATAAATGATTCCATTATCTAGAAGCTTAATGACTTCATTTTTCACTACTTCTTTCATATTAGAATTAAGTCTTCGTTGCATTTCTCTAGAGGGTTTAGCATTTTCCTCCAAATAAATCTTGTGTTTGCAAATCAAAGGACTAATTCCTTTTATGTCAACTATGGTCCATCCTAATGCATTTTTGTGCATTTTCAGAGTTTGTAATAACTTACCTTCTTGATGTGCATTAAGTTTGAAAGAGATTATTACATGAAAAGTTTCATTTTCTCTCAAAAATGAGTATTTGAGATTGAAAGGTAACGGCTTCAAATCAGGTTTTAGTGTTTGAACACTTGAAGGTATGGACTCAATTGATTGTGGTGGCAATTCCTCAATTTTTGGTCTCCAATTATTTGACTTTGATTCTTTCAAAAAATAAACCATTTGCAAATTGTCAGATTCATCAATCTCAGTTTCACTGGAAGTAGTTTGAAATTGATCATGAACTAATTTTTCAGTAAAGTCCACTTTCTATAAATCATTATCATCTCCAGGTTGCTTGCAAATGTTGAAAATATTCATCTCCAATGTCATGTTTCCAAAAGATAGCTTAATCAGTCCATTCCTACAATTAATCAATGCATTAAAAGTTGCAAGAAACGGACATCCTAAAATAACAGGAAATGAATTACATTCTTTAACAGGTTGTGTGTCCAAGACAATAAAATTCATAGGATAAATGAATTTATCGACTTGTACTAACACATCTTCAACTATTCCTCTAGGCACTTTTACAGATCTATCAGCAAGTAAGAGAGTTACAAAAGTTGGTTTAAACTCACCTAGATTTGAAAAACTGAATATGGAAGTAAATTCACACTAGCTCTAAGATCAAGTAAAGCTTTTTCAATTTTATGTTCTCCAATAAAGCATGAAATTGTAGGACAACCAGGGTCTTTATATTTCAAAATATTATTATTCTGAAGAATAGCACTTACTTGTTCGACTAAAAAGGCTTTCTTTTTCAGATTTAGTTTTTTCTTCATAGTGCACAGATCTTTAAAAAATTTAGCATAAGAAGGTACCTATTTCCAACAAAGGTATATTGATCATTACCTGCTTGATAGTTTCAAAGATTTCAGAGTTGTGATTGACTTTTCTTTGTTTGGTCATGGCATGAGGAAATGGAAGTGTTAGCGGGGAATCAGTCTTTTCTTTACAATGTTCAGATTCAACCCCTTCCTTACCCTCAGAGATTAACTCATCATCTTTCTCACAAGGTTCAAGAAAGGGTTTTTCAATAACCTTACCACTGCAAAAAGTGATGACTGATTTGACTTGATCCATTTGTTGGCTTCCGGAACTACTTGCATTTGCATTGTATTGCCCCTTTGGATTTTGTTATGGTTCAAATGGAAACTTTCCTTTCTCTTGAAAAATGAGAGCATATGTGAATTTTGCAAGAGTATCTTTAAAATCTGTCATGCTTTGAACAAGTTGAGTGTTGATTATCTCTTACTTTTCAATGAATGTATGCAATGTTTCCTCAAGATTTCTTCTAGGAGGGGAAGCATAAGGAGGTGCATATCCATGAGAATTTTGGAAATTATGGTGTGCTTGAAACGATGGCTGTGAAGTTTGTGCATTATTCTTCCAACTGAAATTTGGGTGATTTCTCCAACCAGGGTTGTATGTTTATGAGTATGGGTTATGATTAGGCCTTTGAAAACTGTTTAAAGCATGGGCTTATTCATTGAGGCATTTCTTGAAAGAAGGCAAAGTTGGACAGTCATTGGTTTAGTGTTCATTGGTTTCACAGATTTGACATACAATGTCTTGAACAGATTTTAATTGACCACTCTTTTTCAATTCTAGCACCTCGACTTTTCTAGCTAAAGATGCAAACTTGGCTTAGAGGTCATGATCTTCCCTAAGGTTGTTCATTCCTCCACTAGAAGTATGAGATTGAGTTTTTCTTGGTGCCTCATAAGTGCCTGTAGTGTCCCAATTTTGAGCATTTTCAACTAGCAAGTCTAGGTACTACATTGCTTCATCAGGGTCTTTATCTTCAAAAGTTCCATCGCATATCAATTCAAACATTTATCTATCTTTAGGTGTTAACCCTTCATAAAAATGTGAAACCAATCTCCATATTTCAAAACCATGATGAGGGCAAGTATTAAGCAAGTCTCGATACCTATCCCAACATTGGTAAAATGTTTCTCCTGGATTTTGAGTGAAAGTGATGATTTGTCTTTTGAAAGAGTTTGTTCTGTGGGAGGGAAAAAACTTCTTTAAAAATTGTTGTTGCATTTCATCCCAAGCACGAATAGATCCTGGTCTCAAATTTTGTAACCATGTTTTAGCTTTATCTTTTCATGAAAAAAGAAAAAGCTTTAATCTGGTGGTGTTCATGCTACAATTAAGTTATTATAGGTGTTACAGACCTCATCAAATTCTCTCAAATGCAAGTATGGATTTTCTAGATTTAAGTCATGAAAAGAAGGTAAAAGTTGAATAATGTCTAGCTTAAAATTAAAATGAGATGCATCAGGGGGGAAAACTATGAATGAGGGTGCACTTGTTCTTATGGGATTCATGTGGTCTCTAAGTGTTCTCACACGATTATTCTCATTATGAAGCGACTGTTATCTTCTTTGGCCATATTTTCTGAAAATGATGAGGATACCCTTCAAAGTCTACTACTTAATGTACGTGACCAAACTCTTATGCACGTGTAGAAAGAGAATAAAAGGAAGAAGAAAACAAAACAAAAAGAAACAAAGTTAGATACAAGAAAATTAAAAAGAAAAAATAAAATAAATATTATAATTTATACAAGAATTTACCTCCCTAGCAACGGCGCCCAAAACTTGATACGACCAAAAGATTGATGTCTTCTCCCAAGTGCAGGAGTGTCGAAGTAATAAATAACCCAGCAAGACCGGGGTCGAACCATAGGGAGGTTAACTATATAAATTATAAATAACAACAACAACAACAACAATAATAAAGAGAGCTTTGAGATGTGATATTGATATAAGGATTAAACAATGATAAAAACAATTGTCAAGGTTAGAGGATCCACTAGTAGTATTTCAAACAAGTATAAACTCTTATTATTCAACTGGAAACTACGCACAAAGGAGGTTCCAATCGAATTATAAATTGTTAACATGATTACATTAGTTATCTTATTCGAATAATGCTAATACTTGTAAATGTTGTCAGGCATTCATGATTATAACTTATGTTAACAACAAATCAAGTTCCTTTCATAGCACAGGTGTCGGTTATACCATACGGTTTGGGCTATGAAAGTGCCAAGTATTTGTTGTACCAAGGGTTATACAACATAAATCTAGATTAACCATTTAACAAGCAAGGTATTAAAAGTTAACAAGATAACAAATATAAAACATGTTAGTATCAAACATTAAGGTCCATGTTGAGTTTATACTATACTTATTCTTACACCATTAGTGTAACCTTTTCACCTTGACATAATAAACTTAGCTAAACATAATGAAAGAAAGAAACATAAATAAACAAGATAAGGACATAAATAAGATATAAGTTAACTAAGTAAAGGAAAGGAAATGAAAAGCATAAACAAGAGATTAATATAAACAAAACTTAAGCATTACAAAATATAAAGAGAGATTAAGAACATGATCTTGATCTGAAAACCAAGATGCCTAAATACATGGTCAATATCTCCTTTTATAGGCCAAAATTTGGAACTATTGATTTGATGACTAATTGTTGAGTGAGTGGCCACATCTTGACTTGGTGACAATCTCTATCTTCTTGTCTGAACAAAACGTCATTGCTAACGTCAGAATTTGAACAGATTGTCCTCATGAAAATTCTAGGAAATTATCTCAGCTTTCCAACAAAAAAAAAAAGGAATCAGTGCATTTGGACTTTTAAAACTCGAAATATGGGCTGAACAGTGAACAGTGTCTAGGTTGTAGAACAGATTCCAACTTCTCCGTTGTTGCTAAGATTTGGACTTCCAAATAGCAGAACTGAGTCTTTCACTCCCATAAATGTTTTAGGCCTATGTCTTAGCTTTCTAGCCATATAAACCAAATTGAAATCAAAGATCTACAGCTTCAGATATGACCCAATGACTGAATAGTGTTCCAGTTTGGACTGCACCAGCATATCTTTTCTAAGTTTAACCCTTTCTTTGTCTTCTCAATTTCAGTAGTTAAACTCATCAATCAATCATTTGATTTATGTGATAGGCCTGCATTTAAGATAAACATTTACCATAAATTATAAGTATCTTATAGTATCAGACTTGTTATTATAAAACATGCTTTAGTTAAGGAGTTATTGATGCTTTAAGTGCAAAATGATGATATAAAACACTGATAAAAATACACTTTTAAGTACTAATCATGTTATGAAAGGAACTTGATTTGTTGTTAACATAAATTAACATCATGAATACCTGACAACATTTACAAGTATTAGCATTATTCGAATAAGATAACTAATGTAATCATGTTAACAATTTATAATCCGATTAGAACCTCCTTTGTGTGTGGTTTCCAATTGAGTAATAAAAAGCGTTTATATTATACTTATTTAAAATATCATTAGTTGATCCTCTAACCTTGACAATTGTTTTATCCTTGTTTAATCCTTACATCAATATCCAATAAAATGCTCATAAACTCTTTGTTTTATTTTATATATATATATATATATTATCTGTAATTTATATAGTTAACCTCCCTGTGGTTCGACTCTGGTCTTGCCGGGTTATTTATACACTCCTACACTTGAGAGAAGACATCAATCTTTTAATCGTGTCACCTAACATACACTAAATATATGCTAGTCCACACCCCATATCACACTTTTCATATTTTCGTTGTCAGTGATAATCTCATCACTTAGCAATTCACACAACAACCTTTCACCTCAAATACACATACATTCAAAATACTATCCAAAATATCAACATCATTATGCAACTTTCCTCCTTTCATATAATATCCAACATTTGGTAATTCACATTTCACATCAATAACATATTAAATTATGAAATTTAACTAGAAAGTATAGGTGTGGATCACCTACCTGCAATAGAAGCCCTACTCGTGCTCCCCTGTTGTTGTTGCTGTTGCACCATGCCTATGATCCCTCCTGCGAATCACATATTTATCTCATTTTTTTTCTCATTCAAGGATATGTTTTATAATAACCATATCAACAGCAATAAGTCTTTCTTTCAATCATTTCTTTATATTTTATGTTTTTCTCATTACACCCATTAATATTGTCGTTCTTTGTCCAACCATAGTTATCATTCCTTTCTTTATATTTGAACTGTTATTGTTTAAATCTCGAATTGTTACTGTCCAACTGTTATTGTCTAGATATTGAACTGTTATTGTCCAACCATTACTATCTTGAATTGTTATTGTATTGAACCGTTACTGTCTAGACATTGAACTATTATTGTCTAGACATTGGATTGTTATTGTCCAGCCGTTACCGTCCGACCTCTCCTCATATTTTTAACTATATCTAGAGTTCTAGAAGTCCGTTTCAAGCGAGATTGGTCTCATTGGAAAGCTAAAACACGATGCTACAAGTTCTCTGAAGGAAAGAGAACCTAGTTCTGCCCCCAAGATAGTCAAAATTGCTAATTAATTAATCAATCTTACTGCCCTACATGGTCTGTCATGACCCAATCTCGGTTGGTGACCCATAACTAGAGTTTTATAGCTACCAATTGAGCAAGATCAATTTTCTTAGTTAGTCAACATCCAAAACTACAATTTCTATGAAGGAACCTATTCCTAATTCCTTCATCCTCCTACCCAAAATCTCATCGAAAGTCGGGAGATGAGCCTATCAAGATTTGTCACCCCTTCCATTCATATATAACATTCACAAACTACATTTTCTGGGTAAATTATAATGGTTTCGCGTCCCCAATCATATACAACATATGAATTAACTCAATTTTAACACCTATTACATTTTCCCCAATTCAAGTCTAAGAACCCTAATCTCTAATTCAACATCAAGGCATCAATTCATAATCGAATTTGAAACGACTTATAGGACCATGATTAGAACATCTTACCCAGTAAGAATTAAGGTTTCGATCTTCAACCAATCGAAGATTTTCGACTCCCCCTTTTTCCTATGAATAGTCGGCACTCCCCTCCCTCTTTTGTTCAAATTTTTCTTGTTAATTCCTTGCCCCTAAGTGTTTATTCTACCTATAAACCCTTAATCTTGGATGGGTTCTTGAAATTTGGTGTTTCTCTTTTGATTTGCAAGAATGGATACAAAAACTCCTTCTTTTTTTTCCTTATGGTTGCTGCAGATTTTTGGTGAGGAGATGAGTATTTATATTATATAATTTCTTTTATTTGCACTTAGGCCCCATTTCCTTTAAGTGTATTTTTTTTCAATTAAATCCAACTCTCGACATTATCAGGTTTATTTATAATGTCTCGAATTATTTCGCCCAAAAATTTATATTCAAAAATTTTCGAATTCCTGTTTTTATTTAACCATATGCCTAAATTTCTTCACTTTTATTTTCCATGCAGTTAGTTTGCAATTTAAGCAGCCTTTATTTTTCTCGGGGTTTACATGTCCATTGTGCAATTATATTATAAGGAATTATTAATACGTTGACATTGAATTTGATTTTTAACACGGACATCTCATAGCCATGGCTGTTTAGAACTTCGTCCTATGTATTTTGAAATAAATCATGTAATAGTATGATTAGATGACATGCATTTTGTACAACTATGTAATGGCTATGAACTGCCGATTGGTAATTTTGTAAGAACTTATGATAACAACTTTCAAAGTCGTGAATATGGATTATGGTGTGTATGAACACTTCATGTTATGGATGCAATGAATATGTACCTTCTTTTGTGATACTATCGTATATTATATGTATGTGTGACGTACTGCATCTATTAATGACGTCTACTTGTTGAAATGATAAATGGTATCATGCAAAGCATCAGTGGAATATGATAATACAAAAAAAAAGGTACCTCATTTCCAACTTGTTATGAATAAATAGTATGTCATGAATTGTTGAATTTTTTAGGGTCATTACACGAAATATCACTTAGCTTTATTTCATCATTGTCGGAATTCAACATATACGCAAGGTATCCTGTGCATACCTTCCTTAATAACTTTCTGGAAATCACAATCGAAATTAGGTTAGTCAGGATTGTAGTCCTTTATCCCCTAAAGATCATTCTTCTACCCCCCCTAATCCTTGAAAGGTTACAATTTTTGTGTAATAATCTATCTGAGCTTTGTGTTTACTTAGTCAATTCATGCCTAAGATTACATCAAAATCGTTTAATTCTAAGGGTATCAAATCTACTTCTAACTCATATTCATCTAGGCCAATTTTCACACCCACATACATACCATTGGTTTCTACCACATCAACTAAAGGTGTCCCTATTTTAAACCCCTTTTTCTACCCTTTTTGCTTCTTTCCCTAGATTGGCTACAATTCTACTAGTTATAAATAAGTGAGTGACACCTGGATCAAACAAAACATGTATATTTTTAAATTATTCATGTGTAGTGTACATGCCACTACATTAGATGCTACTCTGATGTCATCATGTGTCATGTGGAAGACCCTCCCCTGAGCTGGTCATTATGTATCCTTGACCGTCCTCGGCTGGAATTAGCCCATGATTGTGTGGATCTTACTGGCATGTTCACTGTGATGGACTGCTTGTGACTCTAACTTGCTTGCTTCATAGTCTATGTTTGCCCAGTGTTCATGTGAGGGCACTCTCTTTTGAAGTGTCCTTTTTCACCACAGTAATGACATCATTATCCTAGATACTAACAAGCTCTTCATCTATGACCCTCTTCTTGGCATACAAAACATCACCCCAAAGAGATTGAATAATCATCGGGGTGTCCCTCTATTCACAACGTACACAAGAAGGGTAGATAATATTTTTTTTCTGGTCATTAGATCCCCTAGAAGGATTAGTCCTCGGGTGTGTTTGTCCCCCCATCACTCTTCCACTTGATGTTGGTGAGAACCCACTAATGCCCCCCTTTCTTCTTAAACTAATTAAACGGTCCACTCTTCCCCTTTTCGGAAGCGACGGCCTATTCGCAGAAAAGTCAATATCCTTTCTCTTACCAACTCCATATTGGCCCTAATGGCTTTCCCCAATGCATACTTCCAATGTGTGAAACCCTGGTAAATTATAATTTAAATAAGCAAATGACTCAGTGGAAACTTTGTAAAACCCCAACAGAAAACTTCACCATGATGAATTGAATAGTGAGAAATAAAATAGAAATGGTGGTAAATTGTAAATCCACGGTCATTTTATGATGTTAATAAAAATATTGATAATTTAGAACCGGTAATGAGATGAGTTAGTTAAAATAAAATGGAATAGTATTGAATTATTAAAAAATAAATTTTAGAGGGAGATTTTTTGCATGATATTTTAAAAGCGGACCAAGAAAATGCATTTGGTTAAACGAAAAGGGTACCCGAACTTGACATAAGGGTGTTTTAGTAAATATGGATATATTTTCTATATAAGTAGCAAAATTATGCAAAAAATACCTATGATGGCTGAATGAAAAAAAAATAAGAGAGAGAGAGAGTGTGTGTGTGTGTGTGTGTGTGAGAGAGAGAGAGAGAGAATACCTTGAGGGTAGAAACTCAAACGGCCATATCTCAGGATTTCATCATTGGATCGGGCTAGCTCTAGGATATGTTATGTAACATCCCCCATTCCGGGATAAAAACAGCAATCTCATATCAACCGAAAAATAGAGTGATATATATATATATATATTCATGGTTTTCGTATTAAAATCTACCAAAATTTCGATGGAGTCCTCCCTATACCAGAAGGTCCCAAGTTATCGACATGTAACCTGTTTACACTTCTAATAACTTGCATCTCATAACTTAATCCCGACCCAATCATCCTGGGTTTCAATTCCACAAATATTCTCACACCTATCAACCACAATATTTATGATATACATTATCTAACAAAATATCATTATGGATGGATTAAAAAAAATATAAATACATAGATATGAAATATGGTTATATGAACTACATAGTTAAGTTCATTCAATCAAGTTTAAACATTAATTATACAAATTAAGTTATACAAACATTTTCATGTTTACAAAATACAGGGGTATACTCCCTAAAACCTAAATTACAAAGGAACATAAGCTAAGATCTACTCCTGGCGTGCATGCGATGATCCTGAAACAAAATACATATTATTGAAAGGTGAATATCACATGAATATAACATCACGAATATCTAACAATTTCAACAGGGTAACATGCATTCATATTTTGTTCACTTCTCCCTTCTGGTTTTCATTAGAATCTCTTCCTTATTCAACTATTAATAACCATTCCCTCTTCCACTATTAACCTCCATTCCAGACTTTATACGATTAAACATGATTATTTTTGTTTAACACATTACCGATACCAATTTCACTGGTATCATCATCATCACCCCGTATCCGGGATCCTAACATACACTAAATGTATGCTAGCCAAAACATGGTAATCCCCTTACCTGGGATCTTAACATACACTAAATGTATTCCAGTGAATACATGTTTGATCCCCTTATCTAAGATCCTAACAAACATTAAATGTGTGTTAGTCCAAACGTGGTTATCCCCTTACCCGAGATCTTAACATACACTAAATGTATGCTAGTTTACGCCTCAAATCACACTTCTCATATTTCATTTCTCAGTGATAATTTTATCACTTGGCAATTCACACAACAACATTTCCCCTTGAATACACATACATTCAATAATTCACATTTCACATCAGTAATATTTATTAAATCATGGAATTTAATTAAAAGGTATAGGTGCGATTCACCTACCTGCAATAGAAGCTCTACTCGTGCTCCCCTGCTGCTACTATTACACCACGTATGTGGTCCCTCCTGCAAATCACAGGTTCATCTCATAAATTCTCCTCACTCAAGGTATGTTTTATAATAACCATATCAATAACCAATAAATCTTTCTTTCAGTCATTTTTTAATATTTTATGTTTTTATCATTTCACTCATTAATATTGTCGTTCTTTGTCCAACCACAGTTATCATTCCTTTCTTTATATTTGAATTGTTTTTGTTTAAATCCTCGAATTGTCACTGTCTAGACATTGAACTGTTACTATACGACCTCTCCTCAGATTTTTAACTATATCTAGAGTTATAGAATTCTGTTTCAAGCAAGATTGGTCTCGTTGGAAAGCTAAGACATGAGGCTACAAGTTCTCTGAGGGAAGGAGAACTCAGTTTTGCCTCTAAGACAGTCAAAATTGCTCATCAACAAACATTTGGACTGTTACTGTCCAATTGTTATTGTCTCGTTTTTGAACTGTTATTGTCTAACCTCTTCTTAGATTTTTAACTATATCTGGAGTTATAGAACTCCGATTCAAGCAAGATTAGTCTCATTAGAAAGCTAAGACATGCGACTATAAGTTCTCTTAAGGAAGGATAACCCAGTTCTGCCTCTAAGACAGTCAAAATTGCTCATCAACAAACATTTAGATTGTTACTGTCCAACTATTACTGTCTGACATCTCCTTAGATTTTTAGCTATATCTAGAGTTATAGAACTCCGATTCAAGCGAGATTAGTCTCGTTGAAAAGCTAAGACATGAGGCTACAAGTTCTCTAAAGGAAGGAGAACCCAGTTCTGCCTCTAAGATAGTCAAAATTGCTCATCAACAAACATTTGGATTGTTACTGTCCAACTATTACTGTCTCGTTTTTTGAATTATTACTGTCTGACCTCTCCTCAAATTTTTAACTATATCTAGAGTTATAGAACTCAAATCTATAATTTAACATCCAGGCATCAATTCATAATCGACTTTAAAATTACTCATAAGACCATGTTTAGAATACCTTACATGGTATGAATCAAGGTTTCGATCCCTTCTTTTCTTTGTAATGACAGCCGGAGCTCCCCTCTTCTCTTCTTATTTAATTTTTCTTGTTAATCCCTTGCCCCCACCAATGTTTATTCTACCTATAACCCTTAATCTTAGATAGGTTCTTGAAATTTTGGTCTTTCTCTCTTGATCTGTAAAAATGGATACAAAAACTCCCTTTTTTCTTTCTTCATGATAGGTGCAGATTTGTTTTTGGTGAAAAGAGGAGTATTTATGCTCTATAATTATTTTTATTTGCATTTAGGCCCCATTTTCATCAAGTGTATTCGTTTTGCCCCCACTTCCTTTTAATTTAGTTTATTTTCTTTAATTTAATCCAGCCTTGATTTTCTTGGGATTTACATGTTATGTTCCTCACCACCCTCTGACATCTGAGCGTTGGAGTCTTAAGGCTCAATTCATTGAGAGATATAGCCCTCGAAACATTTCAAGAAAAAAACTCCATATAGGTTAGTCATGATCGCCGATGATTTTCTCCTTCATCCACTATTGGATCCTAATCAATTTAGGATATGTTGGTCATATTGATGAGCTCTTTATTCTGAACAGTTGAGATCAGAATTAGAGACTCCGACGAGAAATTGTTCATTGGTTAACAGTATACTATCAATTTTCAGGTCAATTTGGTTTTGTTTTGATCTAGGGAGATCTATCCATTAACATGCTCTGATATTCAGATATGTGTCACATGACATAATAATAGTTAACTTCACCATTTGGATTTGATTAGTTCTAATTGAGTTAGGAGAAACTTTAACCTTGCTGAAACGTTTTTTTAAATTAAGTTAGCCAGAATGAAATAAATGGAAAGTGTGGTGGCTTGATTTGTGTGTAACCATGAAAAGCAAGCTAATTATGATTTAAATTGAATAAAATCCTTGGTGTCTTTCCTTAGGCATGTTCGACCAGATTATTGGTAAGGAAGATAAGGTTGATAAATTGTGTAGACATGACGTACATGTGTAGGTGTTAAGTGGAGGATTTAATGAAAAAGTGAGGATTAAATTATAGGGGGAATGAGAGGTGGGAGCAAGCAACCTATAAAAAGAACCTTGTGACAAATATAGATTCTAGAGAAGTTTGTATAGGCTAAATTAGTAGTAGAAACATGAATAAATGATGATGATATATATAAATCTTAGGATATTAATGTAAAAACAAGATGATAGTAGGAAAAGTGAGATATTGGTTGTCTAATCCATGTATTGGGACTGAACAGTTCGGTCACCCAACTTCCAGTTGAGGTTAGGGCACCAAAATGATAAAATTTAAGATTGGTTGCTTTCAAAAGTTGTAGGTATGGATGTGTCAAAGGTTGCTTTCAAAGATTGTAGGTATGGATGTTATCTTTCAAACAAAACTAATCTCACTTAATTTGGAGTTATAGAACTCCAGATATGGATTGAAAATGAAAGAAGGGTCGGATTGTCTTGTATTGGATAGATTGTGTTGAGTACTATAATAGATAATTCTAGGTGTGTTAAGGGCAGAACTGGGCTTTCTATCCTTCAGTTGATTTGCAGACCCATGTCTTACCTTTCAAAGAGTCAAGCAATGCTTAAAATCGAAGTCTATAACTTTACTTACGAATAAAATGGTAAACAATGCTCTAGAATGAAAACTGGTCTAGGAAGTGTAACGAGGTAGTTGAAGGAAAATAATCAGAAAATAAAATTAATACATGGGGATGAATTTATGTAAATTAAATTTCAATGGTATGAGAATGCACATTGTGATAAAATTATAAAAGGTTATTAATTGTATCTCTTGATTCCCAAACGGGAGAGATGCTTGGAGCAGGGTCGTCAGTAATTGAAAGGACTCGGTCGGTTAGGGAAATAGGTAGGTTCCTCACACCTTGTATTTTCAATTTGTGTAAACTTATTGATAAATTTTAGAATTTATTATTGTATTGCTATGATAATATTGGTATGGATCAATTAGTTATGATAACGTTTAAATAAACATGAATATGTTGCATACATTGGTATAGATTAGTTAGTTATGATAATGTTGAAGGGGGAATGAGTACTCTGCATGCATTGTTATGTACCAAGTTAGTCATGATATTATTAGACTGGATATAATTACCTAGCGTATATTGGTAGGCACCTTATACCTCGTTAAACAGATATTAAAAATGTTCTTCTAAATATTACATAAAATCCTATATATATCCGAGATATATTTTGAAAACTCAATAAAATATGAGTGACAGACATCTACAACTCCATGTGAGGCTGAGATGCACTTGATAAATGAAATATAAACAACTTGTATAATGGATCAACACACACACACACAATTGCATTATTTATTAATTATAGGCTAAACTATTATCACTAAGTTCCATAATTTAATTGATTTCCAGTCATCCAACAACTGATATTTCAAGTCTTTAAACGATGACTAATTCTTTACATTCCCGATCATCGAGCACACTGACGCCTTTAGCTGCCAAACTAGAAACTTATCAATTTTAAATCCCGGACATCAAACACGTTGGTGCCATTAGTTTCCAAACCAGGAAACTAATCAATTTAAAATCCCATTCATTAGACACTTACATACTTCCAATGTAAAATTATATGTCATTGTAAAAATTTAATATTTTGTCTACATTATTAAAACTTTATTCTTTGACCTTATCTCTATTATTAAACTCGAGATGTTTGGAAAGATTCTATCGCACGTCTTTATAAAACTTGATGATATTAATTGTCTTGATTATTCTCTATTATGGATGTTTAATAGTTGATGGAAGTCAATGAGACTTATGATAATTGAATGACATTGGTGTGTTGTGCCGAAAAGGCATGTTGTGATTCTCGATAACTTGGTACCACTCTGGTTAAAGGGAGACCATGTAGAAATTATGGTAGAAATAATAATAATAATAATAATAATAATAATAATAATATAAAAAAATTATACTGAAAATTTTCAATGAGTCGCAAAAAAGGATGTAGAAAATCGGAGTGTTACACAACGCTTGTGATGCTTCAATTAACTCCCTCACTATTTTGAATTGTAAGGCAATGAATCTTTGCCTCAACTCCTGGCGGAAACCATCCTTCAATTTTTTTTATCATATGCTCTTTGGTTAGGACATAATGTGGGGCAAATAATGAGAGGTCATGAAATCACCTTTCATGCTCCAGCACCGACATCTCTCCTTGTTTCAATGCCAGCAATTCTTGTTCCTTCACCTTGCGATGATACCTGGAGTAGAATTGATTTTCAAATTTGAATTTGAAGTCAATCCAGGTCAATGCTTCTGTAGCACGTCTTAACTGGATGGTTTCCCACCATGTCATGGCTTGATCAAATAGTAACTGTGTGGCACAATTTACCTATAAGTCTTCGGGAATTTTAATTTGAATCATAGTCTTCTCCACTTTCATGATCCATTTTCTAGCTATTTCAACATACTGCTCCCCCATATAGGGTTTGTAGCCCATTTCTCTCATGCTTTTAACCAGTCATACCAAGAGCACCACATTATCAGTGGTTGCATAAATCTCTAGGGTTACTAGTGGGGTTGGTGTTGTTGAGACTATGTGAGGTGTAGTATTGGTCATACCTTTTATTATTGCCTTGACTATTTGCACTAGAAACCTTGGATCTACATAAAGTGTGGATACTCATGTTGAAGTCATCAGAGGGGTATCTTTGTTCTTCCTTGCAGGTCTGACCTTGTCGCTCGTATCCCCTTTGTTCATTTCAGGGCCTGTTCTTTCTAAATTCCCGTTGCTTCTACTTGTCTAGACTAAGATGATATTACGGGCACATAAGAAGCAGTATCATCTAGAGAACCTTCCTCTTGCCAGTTATTAACATCCTTGCCTTTACTCCTCATCTGCATAAAGGGTGGTTCATTATACGTTCTTTGTCGAGTGCGTACCATACTAAAACAAACAATGCTTATAAGTATTCATTTCAGTTTCTCCAGGACCAAAACCAGGAGCTCTGATACCAACTGTAATACCCATAAAATTTAATTGATTTTGATATAATACTTATTCGTAATGAGTAGGAAATCAGGGTATTTTTTTTGTCATAGTCCTTTATATAAGGTATAACGAAACGATTCTTGAATTCTATTCTTAACCTTATAAAACTATGCATTGCAAGATACCATCTATCATTTCAATAACCGAGCATCTTTAAGAATCTATGTAAGCTATATATATATATATATATATATATATATATGATAGTACTACAAAAGGAAGATACATGTTCATTATGTTCTTAACAAGTAAACACACCATAATTTAATGTCATAAATTTGAATATCAACATTATAAAGTTTTACAAAATACAAGTTGTCTATTTGTACTACTACATAGATTATTACAAGGTAATTATTACAAGATTGTTAAACTTCATGGTCATGAGAGTTCCTATTACAAATCAAACTTGATGTAAGTGCATACAAATTTCTTATAATATAATTGAACAATGGACATATAATCATGATTGGATTAATATTTAATAAAGTAGGTTCTCATTAATAGGTTCTCATTAATAACTTCCTACTGAGTCTATCCTTAATATTTTACTTCACATTTTTGTACAACCCTATGTCGCATTATTTTATTCAAGCTATGTTCAATAACAACCGATGACATGTATTATGGTCTAAGAATCCTTGTACATATAGAATTATTTCATTCATAAATATTCATTCCTAACTATGATCAATTTTGTATATGGTCCTTTAAACATTAATTCTGATTATAAATGACACATTATACTCTTTACTTCAACATATCAATAAATACTTTCAAATGAGATGGTTCACAACACTCGTTATTAGTGATCTTAGTATGGATCCCATTAACCGGAGTTAACTTCATCCTTTACTCTCGGCTATCCAATATAGATATCATTAACCAAAGCTAATCTTTAGTGCTTATTCTCGGTTATCCAACATGGATGTCACTAGCCAAGGCTAATCTCATCATTCATTCCCGACTATCCAACATGGACACCATTAGCCAAAAATAATCTTCAATATTTATTCTCGACTATCCAACACGGATGTCATTAGCCAAAGCTAATCTCATCATATATTCATGGTTATCCAATATGGATACTATTAACGGACGCTAATCTCATCATTCATTTTCGGTTATCCAACATGGATACCATTAGCTAAAGTTAATCTTATCATTCATTCCTGGTTATTCAACATGGACACCATTAGCCAAAGCTAATCTTCAGTATTTATTCTCGACTATCCAACATAAATGTCATTAGCCAAAGCTAATCTCATCATTTATTCCTGGTTATCTAATATGGATACCATTAGCCAACGCTAATCTCATCATTCATTCTCGGTTATCTAATTTGGATACCATTAGCCAAAGTTAATCTCATCATTTATTCTCGGTTATCCAATATGGATACCATTAGCCAAAGCTAATCTTATCATTCATTCTTAGTTATCCAACATGGATATCATTAGCCAAAGTTAATCTCAATATTCTTTACAATTCATGAATAAATTAAACAATTGAATTTGGATAGCAATACTATACAAGAGTACTTTGAGAGTTTAATAGAACGAGATGAAGGTGGAAATCACCTACCTGCTCCCCTCGTAGTATGTCCTCGCCTAGTCGAAGATCCAATTCCGGTTGCACCTCTTGATACATAACGAGACCATTATTTAGTATATTTTTATCTCTAGGCATCATCAAAGATTATTTCCACACATATATATTGTAACGACCTAGCCTTTTCAAGGCCAAAATTGATGGAGATTTTTTTATATATAAATCATCAGGTTCTAGATGTTTTTCACCATATCATTCTGCAGATTTATAATTACATTCTATTCATTAACAAGGCATAATTCACATGGGATAATGTAAATCAACATTCCTATAAAACAGATTCTCAATACACATGCCCACAATATTATATTTTCATACTCATAGGTTTACATTACATCATATTGACATAGTCATAAATTCACATTCTTATTCTAATCTCATTATCATCACGAGTTCATACAAGAGTGCCGAACAGCAAGTTACATAACTAATACTTTCGTTATCCTGGCCTCATGTAATTTCATAATATAACATCCTCGTAAGAAGAATATCACATGCATATATTCATTCATACATGTCATATCTACATATTGGCACATACACCTCTGTGTCCCATTTTAATTTTTCATTACAAGTCTTTACACAAGGGGTCGGACGACTAATTAAGTGATTAATACGTCTGTTCATACAGAACTTATATCACCCGTAATATGTGAATATATATTCTTTTCAAAATGTGAGCTGCGAAACAGATTTCCTTACGCACCATGTTGGTATGATGTCCCTGTTACAGCATAAGGTAATTTTAAGCATTATAAGCACTTTAAGAAAATATAATAAAGCAATATTAACGTTACATTTCATTCATGGACCAAAAGAGCATAATTCTTTCATTTCTCCTTTCTTATGTAAATATCACCCTTAATAATTCGTCAATTACCGAGGCTAATTACAATACTCAAACCCGGTCATCCATCTCAAATACCATTAACCAAACTAACGTTATTCTCTGTTTAAAACATAACAACCATAGTTATTTCATATACATGGTATGTACAAAACATAATACATATGAACGCGTCAATTCTTGAAACTAACATCCCGGTCATCCCCTTAGGATGCCATTAACTGAAGCTAAATCATTTATCCATCCTGATCATCCACTTATGAAGCCTTTAGCTGAAGCTAATCATTTATCCATCACAGGATGCTATTAGCCGAAACTAATCATTTATCATCCTGGTCATCCACTAAGGTTGCCATTAGCCGAAGCTAATTATTTATCCATCCCGGTCATCCACTTAGGATGTCATTAGTCGAAGTTAATCATTTATCATTCTCGATCATCCACTTAGGATGCCATTAGTTGAAGCTAATCATTTATTCATCTCGGTCATCCACTTAGGATGCCTTAGCCATAATTAATCATTAACCAATCAAACATCCCAGAGGCGGTTTATGAAATCATTATAACATGATAATATATCCTTTGAAATGTTTATTCAAACGATTCATAACAATTTGACATTCACTATAACATAATAGTAGACCTTTCGTAATACTCGTACAAATGTTCCATAATAGTTTAATGTTCAATAAACACGATAATAAATCATTTGTAATACACAAACAAACATTCTATAATAGTTTAACATTCAGATAACACAATAGTAAACTCTTCGTATTACTCATCCAACCATTCATGATAGTTAATGATCAATACGATACAACAATAGATCCCTCGTAATACTCATACAAAAATTCATAACAATTTAGCATTATGTATAGCACAATAATAGATCCTTCTTAATACTCATATAAACATTCACGACAAATAACCTCAATATAATATAACGATAGATCCTTCATATTAATCATACAACCATTCATAACAATTAACATTCAGTATAATGCAACGGTAGATCTTTTGAAATACTCATACAACCATTCGTGACAATTAACCTTCAGTATAATACAACGGTAGATCCTTCGTAATACTCATACAACCATTCGTGACAATTAACATTCAGTATAATGCGATGGTAGATCCTTCAAAATACTCATACAACCATTCGTGACAATTAACCTTCAGTATAATACAATGATAGATCCTTCATAATATTCATACCAATCATTTGTGACAATTAACATTCAGTATAATACAACGGTAGATTCTTTGTAATACTCATACAACCATTCATGATAATTTAGCATTCAGTATAACACAACAGTAAACCCTTTGTATTACTCATCCAACCATTCATGATAGTTAATGTTCAATACAATACAATACAACAATAGATCCCTCATAATACTCATAAAAATTCTTAACAATTTATCACTATGTATAGTACAATAATAGATCCTTCGCAATACTCATATAAACATTCGTGACAAATAACCTTTAACATAATACAACGATAGATCCTTCGTAATACTCATACAACCATTTGTGACAATTAACATTCAGTATAATACAACGGTAGATCATTTGTAATACTCATACAACCATTTGTGACAGTTTAGCATTCCATAAAGCACAACAATAGATCCTTCGTGATAAATTCACTTTAGAAGCTAACATTACGCTAGAAGAGAGGTGGAAATCACCTACCTATTCCTTCAATGGGGTGTCCTTGCTCGGTCGATGATCCGATCCCGGTCACACTACCTAACACATCAATGATCACATAACAGACCAGCAAAAGCCAGCAAAAGTGCCAGCTTCCAGCTTCAAAGAGCATAGCAAACCAAGCTTAAAAAAGCAGCAACACTAGCAAGAGAGGAAACCACACAGCTACTCTAGCATACTAGGAGTATTCCACTGAAACAAACCCAGAAGTATACTGCATATAGCAGTAACCACCGCTGACTAGGATGCACATCCATCAACGGGACACCATCTATTTGCACCTTCAAAACGCAGCAAACTCAAAATGAAAATACAAGCTACAGAAACCACCTGGTGGGTAGAGCGCAGCAACAAGCAGCCGAAGTAGCAACAAACCAGCAAAAACCGGGTCATACAATACTCAGCAACAGCCTGAACCAACAAACCCAACCAACAATAGTGGCAGCGCCATAGGGCTGGAACGAACTCCAGCTCCAACAACTAGTTTCAAGCAGCTAGGCAAACAACCCAAAGCATTAGCAGCCTCAGGTAGCAAGAACAGGACTTCAAACAGCAGTCAACAACAAAAACCCGTAGGACACACAGCAAAGCAGTCAGGCAAAGCTAGGGACACATCCACAACAGACACGTCCCAGCAGGCCTGCCGGAAAAGTATCCAAGAACAGAAGGACCAACAAGCTGGACGCAAGAAGCCAACTGACCAGACTTCCCTCCAGAAGCTAAACAATATCACAGCACATAACAGCTTCAAATCAACTTCTAGCAAACCAACAAAGCACACTATAGCAGTAGACCAAACAAAGCAGTTGGAATCTGCAGCAACAACCATGACACGACCAGAGAAACCCCGCAAGGAAAGCGTACAGAACTGGCCAACCCAGCAGGAGAACTCTGCCAAACAAACCCAAAAAGGGCCATCCACAAGCAATCGGCAACCGAGGAGCCAGTCACCAATCCATCGAATAGCTGATTTCATGAGGTGAGTCACCTAATGATGGTTCAGAGGGCTATTACGCCCTCTGAAAATCCAGCAGAATAAACTTTACAGAATAGAAGGGGTAGGAAATTTCCTACCACTTCTAAGACTAGAGAAAAGATTTCTCGATTTCCCGACAACAGGGTCTGGGTGCTGAGAAGTACCTGGGTTATGAAGAGGAGCCAGTCACCAATCCATCGAATAGCTGATTTCATGAGGTGCTGTTTTGCTGCTATTTGTTGCTGCTATATGCAGGTTCATTTGCTGCCCTTTCTGTAGTTGCTGCTGGGTTTGCTACTCCGTCTCCTTGCTGCTGGAGTGGCTGTTGATGCTGCTATATGCAGCCTGATGTGTTCTTGAAGCTGTTTGGTCGGCTCAATCTCTTGAAGTGGGCTGCTGGTTGCTCTGTACAATCAGTTGGTTTGTTGCGTCCAGCTTGGCGGGCTGGTTTCCTGCTGCTGGTTGTTGCTGTTTTCTGCTGTATTGCAGGTTGGCTTTCCTCACGGATGATTGCTTCTCAGAGGAGGAGCCTTGCTGTTGTCTGCTGGCATGCGTCCAGTTGTGGCCTGTGCTATAGAGTTGTTTCCATTATGGCTGCACTTTGTTCGATCTATGGCCATCACGTTGCTGTGGTCCTTGATGCGTTTTATGTAGTCTTGTTTTGGGTCATTCAGCTTGTCCCCTGCTGATGGTTGGTGCAGCGGGTTGCCTATATGTCTAGGCATTGGGTTCTTGTTGGTATTTTTTGGGGTAATTTGCTGCTTTCTGCAGCGTTTAGTTGGGCTATGTTTTAGTTTGTAATGTACTAGTAATTGTTTAGGAGAGCATGTTCCCCTAGCCTTTATATGTACATGCTTGTATATTTTGATTTGTTGGTTTCTAACTTAATTTTATTTTGATATATAAAATTTCATACATTTGATAAAAACAAAAAAAAAATCACAATCAACACATTTGTATTTGATAATTACATAACTCGTCACCATATATTTTCCAAAAATACACATGCTCACATTCAAGTGTTCCACATATTACACAATCATACAATGAAATCGTTATAAGCATTTACATCATTTCTGACATGGGAGTCTGCCGCAAAAAATCAGCAGCGAAACTGCTTCACTGGTGATGCAAAATTCAACAGCAAAACTAATTCTCTTGTGACATGCAATTCGTCAGCAAAACTGACTCGCTGGTGACATACCATTTGTCAACGAAAACTGGTGACATACCATTTGTCAACGAAAATTGGCGACATGGACTCGTCAGTAAAACTGATTTGATGAAACACAGACTTGTCAGCAAATTGATATGCTGCAATGCAAACTCATCAGTGAACTGATTTGCTGGAATACAAATTCGTTAGCAAAACTGATGACATAGAATCGTCAACGAAATTGATTTGTCAAAACACAGATTCATCAGCGAACTGATTCGCTGCAACACAACTCGTCAGCGAACTAATTCGCTGAAGCACAGACTCGTCAACAAACTGGTTCGTTACAACATAAATTCATCAGCGAACTGATTCGCTAAAACACAAAATCGTAAGCGAACTGATGCACTGGGACACCACAATTCGGCAGCGAAAACTATTCCGCTTGAGACAACGCAATTCGGTAGCGCAACTGATTCGTTGCAAACAACATAATTCGGCAGTGAAAATTAACTCGCTGCAGACAATACAATTCGGCAGCGAACACTGATTCATTGTTGACAACACAATTCGGCAGTGAAAACTCATTTGCTGTTGACAACACAATTCAGCAGCGAACGCTGATTTGCTGCAGACAACACAATTTCGACAGCGAACACTAGTTCGCTGCAGATAACATAATTTTATCAACAAACACTAGTTGAAATTGTTTTTCACCCGTGCTGGACCATAAATAATGACCTTTATCAGAAATTGTGGAGTGACTTCATCTATAGTTTTTTATTGTCATGGATCAAGTATAATTTGTTGTTTTAGTTATTGTTACACGGCAGTGTTGGCACTGTGGTTGGAAAGTGCTTTTGAAAATTTTTTATTTTTTTTACTTTAAATTAATGTTTTCATATCATTTGATGTGCTGATGTCAAAACTAATTTAAAAAAAAACATTATTTTAATGTGTTTTGAAATAAAAAGCACTTTGAAAAACAACTGTTACCACACTCTCAAACATCCTTCTGTCTTTCTCTTTCTTAGAGAGGTTTGATAACAATTGAATGATTTCTTTGAGGTTGCCGAACACCTTGTGTTGCCTCAATATAAAAATCTACCCAAGGAAGAGGTAAAAAACTCCCTGATGTTCTGCTTGAAATGACTTTTACTGTTAATTCTCAAATGTGGTTGGCCACTGCTATTAAGATCACTGCCATATTGAAGCTTATGATCTTCATAAGTCTGCCAGTGTAAAAAATGAAATGAGTTTTTTGTGCTCAATTACGAGGTAATAACTTGTATCACCATCTTCAACTGCTCAAGGAGTTTCACGGGCGAGATGGATTTGAGGTTGAAAATGCCGATAAGATCTTTGAGAGCACATCCAAAGAGCAACTGACAAGGTGATGAATTAGCATTTGCATGAAATACATCATATTGGAATGGATCGAGAATCATTTCTGCACATTTAGCTAGATGTCAGGAAGCGGTCTTCCAGGCTGAGACCCTAACATAATTACATGTGTTGTACATACATAAATAAACCTTATTTACGCAAATGCTTATTAAAATGGATGGTAGGTCCGATATGCTATGATCTTTAAACCACTTGTTCGCGTTATTTTTTTATTATTGAAAGAGGCAATTTATTCCAGTCTGAATGGCTGAATAACATTGAATTATTAGGAGCAGAAACATCAAACATCAGAAGGCTGTCAAGCCCTAAGGTAGGATGACCTGGTAACAGTAAAGACTAGGTTCCCTTCAATGGGAATCACACGTCCTTCCAATTCCCCAATTCATCTCAATCCTCACGCCTCGACTCCTTGGAGTCTGTGCAAAGTCATTCGCATGCTGCGTTGGGGGGTTTCGCTCCCTAGCAGCACTGCCTGCCCACCCCAGACTAGTTATCACCTATTCTGCCCATAGCAACAGTTTCATATTGGAGTCTTGGCCATTATACTGCTCGTATACTGGAAGAAGCGCCTTTAAGGTTATCTAAACAAACAAAACCATAAACTCTTACCTGCATATTTCTCATCATTTTTTTACCATGTGGCCACGACTTAAATTGTCACCAGATAGGAACTTAACGGAAAATTTTTCCAATCGGGTATAGGAGCTAATAATCTTTAAACATTTTCCTGACTGCAGTGAAACATGACTGACAGATATTTTGCGCCATGAGCTTCACCTGTCCTTAACATTACCCTCTGTGGGAAGGTCATCATTCTAAATACAACACATAGAGGCATGTTCCTCCATTGCCTTCAAAGTTGTCCAAGAACAATTGCTTTCACAGAAAATACATCTATACTGAGAACAGAGGTGAAAAAAGAAATGAATGAAAAGAGGTGGCTAAAAGAAGCACATACTTCAATGATCCTGTGCTGCTATGGTTTACCATTGGGTTTTGGAGATTTATGGAGGTATTGATAGTGATAAGGGGAAGCATGGGAACCATGTGGTATTGAAAGACTCCTTTGTTGGTGCCCGTTCCTAGATAACAATCCAGCCTGTGAATGGACACCATTTCTCGCATTTGGGCTGGATCCAACCCGTTCAGCTTGCATGGTCTGGAAATAATATGATGTGCTTGCCATGTCCTTGAGGTTGGGCAGAGGCTTCAATGCATTGACCACTTCACTCATTAGAGGCCTGGCTTTAGGATCCCTACTAAGGCAATGAGCAGCTAGCTGTGCAGCTTTCTGGGCACCTTTTATTGAAAAGTGACCTTCAAGCCGAGGGTCTATCAACCGGTAGAATCTTCTTCTCTCCCCTAGATGTGGTCTCGCCCACTCAACAAGGTTATGCTCTCCATTAGGTCGGTTCTTATCCATGGATCTTCTGCCAGTTATCATTTCAAGCAAGACCACACCAAAACTGTAGACGTCACTCCTTGAAGTAAGATGTCCTGACAGAAGTGTTATAGCCTGTTTAGCTTTAAAAGGTTTGAAAAAGAGTACATATTTTACAAGATAAGTTTGCTTGCATCTGGGAATTGTAAAAGGCAGGTATTCAAAGATTCAAAGAAAAGACAGGATAAAAGAAAGGGACTCTCTAACTCCAAGCTCATGTCATTAGGAGTGAAAGGTAGCTAGTTGATGAAATGATCATATCGACCAACAGAATGCTGTATATCTTTCCTCCCTAATATGAACAGGACTGACTACCTGGAGTTACATCATAGTATTGGACTGCATACAATGAATACCTACTACAGAGACATGCAAATCCAATATTGTTTGGCAATTTTATCTATTATCTAGAACCAAAAAATTACCCAATATGGAGAATTAAGTCACCATCCATAAATCTTTGCATACACAATATGGTGCAAGATCAATAGGATGCAGAAGCATCAACCAATTTTTAGTCCTTGAACACAAGAAGCTTCTTAGTTTAGTTGTTAAAGTCGCTGACCATTGTATCGGGAGACTTGGAATCTAATTCTACTGCTCAGTCTTATTGGAAGGGCGACCTATTATAGTGTAAGCCAGCCATTGGGCCAAAGAAAAACAAAATTGTCCTTGAACATTCTAATTTTTAGTTACAATCAATATTTGATGCCCAGTGTGCTGGAATGGAAGAGGGTAAAGGGCATAAAGATTGTTAAAGGTACAGAAAAGATGGAATGGTAGGATTGACCCCTTATCTTGTTCGGATGCATCAATTGAAGAGAGGGGAAGGGGAGGCAATGTAGGACTTAATATAGGTGAGATAACTAAAAAAAAAAGAAATTTTTAACAAGGGGGATGGAGTTCTTTTCTAATTTTAAATTAAGGGTTTTTTGTTATTTAAGAATAGAGAAACTGAGTTAAATATTTTATTGCTTTCAACTCCCCAATTTGAGGTTTGATAGTTCTTACTATATGAGGGGTATGGACCCTTCTAATCCTTCCCTTCCCTCTACTGAAATGAGAACCAAACAAAGGTTGTGGTTCTAACCCCACCTTTCCCTTCCCTTACCCCAAATCCTCCCTAGCCAAATTTTTAGTTTAAGCACTGAAATATGTAAACACGTTGGTACATGCAGATAACAGATACAAAAGCTAATCCTACTAATTCATACAGAAAAGCTTTTAAGCTTATCCCAGTGCGTACTGGACTGTGCACATAACACAAGCAATTACAGCTATAAAAAAAGCTAAACACACATATCTAAGTTTTCAGGAAATCAAATTAAGTTCAGAAATGTAAGGGATGAAGAGAAAATCATGCTTACCAGTCATTACATACTCTGGGGCCGCATAACCATAAGTTCCCATCACACGGGTTGATACATGGGTCTTATCTCCCTCAGGACCATCTTTGGCAAGTCCAAAATCAGAAAGCTTGGCATTATAATCCTGACATAGAATATTATTAGTAGGATGCACCATAATAAAATACAAAGAAGAAAAGGAGAAAAAATTGCTAGAATTTAATTGTGTACCGCATCTAATAAGATATTGGAGGTCTTAAAATCACGATAAATCACCGGCCTTTCAGTTTCTTCATGAAGAAAGGCAAGACCTTTGGCAGCACCTAAAGCAATTTTCATTCTTATGGACCATGGAAGAGGCAGGGACCCTGCATATGAAATAGCCATTAGAAAGAAACATAAAAGATGTAAGATGTTTAAAATGCAATTTGTGCAAACACAAAGGCAAAACTTGACAGCGTTAATACGATGTAAGACAAAGTTTCTGCATGTCAACATCATAAATATGACAGGGTAATAGAACAGCTCTATTGTTTAAAATTCAGTTGTTTCATTGCGTTACTTTCCGAAATCGATTGTTAACTTGGAAGTGCAAAAAATAGCCCGCAAAACCTGATGCAGATGGATGATTTGCTAGAATTTTCATAACTTTATGGCCTGAGTTAAACGTGACAGAATTCAAAAATTTCACACCTCATCCTGAGTTTCACCACCCATGATAAAGTCATTCTTCCCATCAAGTTATTTTCATGTGGTGTTTGTTATTTAGCTAAATCTAGCATGGATGTGAATCACTTTGCCAAGAACTTCATCCAACATTACTGCTCTACAGAGTAATTAGAATACATTCATCCTCAGATAAATAGACATGTATCCATTGCTGTGGAGAAAGAGGGTAGAGGGAACAACTTTACATTCTAAATTTCTTTCATACTACAAACCATAAAAACTTTTAAGGAAGATTGGGGGGGGGGGGGGGGGGGGGGGGGCCAAAAAGAAAAAGGAAATTG
>Ga0325414_1000550_pt1 | contig 31285 bp, 29 predicted proteins | sample PopdelMetagenome_8_FD_206183 | JGI IMG/M metagenome (GOLD analysis project Ga0325414, IMG submission 206183) | Populus deltoides microbial communities from Bellville, Georgia, United States - Leaf-PdKOR-R3 | ecosystem: Host-associated > Plants > Phyllosphere > Phylloplane/Leaf | place: USA... | reverse complement strand
GTAAAACTAAGGCTCTGTCTATGAATTGAGTTAGAATTGTTCAATTTTGGGTAAACAATTTGTGCTTATGTAGCTATCGAACATCAAATGATGATTTGATTCTAAACCCGTACCTGCTGCAATGGCGAAACATATAATATTCCGTGAAAGCACTAACATTTAACAGCTGAGCTCTGAATGATAAACAAAATGTCATTCCTCTTTTTCGTTTCAGATAACTTTAAATTTTAGCTTTAAAAGAGTGAATTGCAGGTGTCAACTCCTCCTCTTCTTCTTCTTTATTTATTTTTTTCACCAACTTCTCCGCACAGAAAACATTGGAGCTGGCATATGTGAAGATCGGAACTGTGAGGGAGGGAGAACCAGAAGAGAACCGGTTTCCTGTTGTCCAAATTGCTGATCTGAAGCATAATTGTGAGCGCTGAAGTTCTGGGCTGAGCCATTGCCATGATTGCCATATTAAGGAAACAAACCCTATATATGTAAATACCATTATACAGAAATAGTTATCATATGTAGTACATTCTATCATTGTATTGTATACAACCCTAAAAATATAAATACAAAGGGATGGTTGTTTTTATTGACAATCAATCAAAATTATACAAAATACTATCTCTTAATTAATCTTAACTTGGTATCAGAGCAGTACATCATCCAGCAGCCTTCTTTCTCCTGTCTTTGCCCTATGGACAATCAAGAACTTTAACACTCTGTTGCCGTTGCATCAACACTTCAGTCTTCTTTCTCTGCCACCTATGATGCATCCACTCCTATTGCTGCCATCATACCTCTTCCTCATACACAGCAGGTAATTTTTTTAAAGCTCTCCAACACTAATTTTTTGTATTGGAGAATACAGATGAAACCATTTCTTTTAAGGCAAGGCATGTACGTCTTTGTTGATGGCACATCACCATGTCCTCCTCATCTGGCATTTGCTGCGACATCTTCACCCTCTGTCAATCCTGCATGCTTATCATGGAAGCCGCAAGATCACTTAATCAGAGCGCCCTTGTATCCTCTCTCTCGGTGGAAGTCCTGCATTTGGTGGATTGTAACTCCTCCCATGATATCTGGAGTACGCTGGAAATAGCTCTTGCCTCTCCTTCTAATTCGTGGATTATGCAACTTCACGGTTCACTCAAAGATTTACGCGCTAGAATGATGATTCTGCCAGCATCTACTTGTAGAAGGCAAAGGCCTTGTTTGATGAACTTGTTGCAGCTGGCAGGCCGATCTCCATGACAGAATTCAACCTCTATGTGTTTCGGGGGTTACGCAGCGACTTTAAGGATCTTGTCACCAACTTGTCCTCTAAGGTTGATCCCATCTCCTACATTGATCTTTATAGTAGTCTTCTTACACATGATTTTCTCCACAAAGCTACTCTCTAACCTGCTGTAACAGCTCCTCTGTTACCAACTCTAACGCAGCAGCCAGCTGCATTTTTTGTGCAACATCACTCTAGTTTCAATATTGGTAGACATGGTTGTTTTTTTAGGGGTTGGAGACACAACAATCGCAACAATTCTTATCATGGCAATGGCTCAGCCAAGAACTTCAGCACTCATAGTTATACTTCAAGTCAACAATTTGGACAATAGGGAAACCAGTTCTCCTCTGGTTCTCCCTCTTGGACAATAAGAAATTTTGGGCAGCAAGGTAACCGTTTTGGTGGGTATAATCGCAATGTAAAGTGTCAGTTGTGTTATGAATATGGACATACTACTCAACAGTGTTCTTAGTTGGTACTCATCCTCTCCAAGTCAATGCCAATCTCGCATTTAATAAAGCCCCTACAACTACTCTTGTTACTTGGTTTCCTGATGCATGTGCAAATCATCATGTAACATCGAATCTTACCAGTATGACGAGTTCAGAACCTTACCTTGGTAATGATCATCTGCATATTGGTGATGGTAAGGGCCTTGTTATTTTGAATATTGCTCATTCTAAAATTCGTTCACCCAACAACACGTTTACTTTATCTAATATTTTACATATTCTTAACATTACAAAACCTCTGCTATCTGTTCAAAAGTTTTTTCTTGAGAATAACGTCTTTTTTGAATTTCATTATTTTCTCTTTTATGTTAAGGATCTCATGACAAAGGAAGTGCTCCTTTCCGGTCGGAGTAGAGATGATTTATATATTTTTTTCTGAGTTGTCTGCAACATCATTGCCTCAAGTTTTCTCATCTACATGTTTCCCTACTTCCGCTAATGTCCGACATCGTCGACTTGTGCATCCTAGTCCATGTATTCTATATTTTTTTTGGTGAAAATAAAAGGGTGTCATGTACGTTAAATCAATTTAATTTTAGTTGTCCTGTGTGCCCTCTAGGCAAGTCGTCTCGAATAACTCTAAAAACTATGGGTCATAAAACTCGAGCTACACTTGACTTGATTTTTAGTGATGTTTGGGGTCCCTTTCCTATGTTGTCTTCTGATAGTTTTTGCTATTTTGTTATCTTTATGGATGCCCATACAAAGTTTATCTTGTTTTATCCTTTGGTTGCTAAGTTTGATGTTTTTAATATTTTTCATCAGTTTCTGGCGTTTGTTGAGTGCCAATTTATCAACCATTGATCAAGTGTTAGTTAGAGGGAAGGACGTGACAGACAAGAGAAAGTTTATCCTCAAAAACATCGATCAGGTTGTTTAGTCTTCAACAACTTTAATAGCTTTACCAATTTCTTTTCATCCTTCGTACAGGGGCGATCGACGAGCTTAAAATAACTCTTTGGGCTGACGTTGCTAGAAGTTCGATGATTCTGTGTTGCACAGGCAAGCATATCAAGTTATTGTTGCTTCTGTTGGCTTTTACGTAACCGAGTTTCAAGGTTTCCCTCATCAAACATTGTCCCTTGAGTTTGCACGTTCTTACCATTGTCATTTAACTAAATTTTGAAAATACTATTGCAATTTTGTACATCTTCTTTTCAGATCTTTTTATGTTTTTTCATTCTAACATTCATGTCTTCTTCCTATTATGGTGGAACTGACTTTTGGATCATTTTCTTCTATTTGCTTCCTTTTACTACAAGGAAAACTAAATCTCACTAGCACTGTTGTGTTCTTATGGTATTTCAACCCAGATAATCCTGAGATTCTTCCATATAATCATCAGTAAGCCAACTCCTTCTCTTTTCTTATTACTTCACTTATATTATTAGATTAATTAACTCCTGGTGTTTCAACTCAAGCATTAACTTCTTTTATTCTTAGCTATGACCACCTCCCTATTAAGGTCCAGCAGCTATTTGCTTCAAGAAACGCTATTTGATCCATCGTAGAACAAATAAATGAAAACAAAAAAAACAATCAAAGAGATTATTTGTATGGATCCATATCACCACAAGACATGTCAACAATAAACTCCACTTTAGTTCCTATGCTTTGTCTTTCTTTCAACATTAATTGTGCTCTTCATAAATGCACATCTAACTATAATGTGTTTTAATGATGTGTAGAACGAAAGATTTACTTGCAAAGCTTCAATAACTAACTATGATCTTCATAGAGGTTGGTGGTATCAAAGTTGCCCCCAATGCTCAAAATCTTTGTCTGAGAAAGGCACAATGTTTGGATGTATTGAACACAATGAAGTAGCACTAGTTCCATGGTTAAGATTTTTTTTGTTGCTGCGCATACTTTCATAGTTTCAGCCATGCCTTCTATTTATTCATCTCACATTTAAACATTTACTCAGGTTTAGAGTTGATTGTGTGGTTAGTGATGGCAATGATGTTGTCGTGATCTTTATACTGGTTGGGAAAATTGCTAAAAATTTCTTTGGTTCCTCCACCCACAATTATCCCTGTGACAAAGGATTTGTTGATTGCATTCCACCTAACATGATTGACAAATTAAACAAGGTCAAGATTTTTCAGCATAGGTTTGGAGCTTTTCGGTCAGTTGTCATCAACCATTGTGACATTATTATCACCAATGTTTTTTATGAAAATATGACTGCCGAAGTTCCACATCTACCTGCTGAACTAGACTTGCATGCTATTGACGTTGCACTAGCTGATTCAGCAGTTCAATCATCCTATAAAGCCTCTTCTTCATTGGACTCAACAACTCATGCACCCATTGCACCATCTAGAGCTGATGCTGCTTTTTTGCAGCAACCACAACTCTTGCCAATGCAACCACCTAGCTGTCATCAATACTCTGCCATTACAAGCAAAAAGACAGCTACTCTTCGAAGATGAAACACCTCCTCAAAGGTTACAACCACCTCTTTTCTGTCATTTAAAAGACGTTGCTTTTCATTTTAAAAAATACCAGTTCTTTCACTTGCTTAAGCGAGGCACATACAAAACTAATGGCCTTTTTGTTTTAATTCTCAGCTCCGAATCAGTTGCTGCAGCTAATCCTCTAACTGACTCTAAATTACTTGATCGTGGTCCATCTACCATTTTAGAAACACATGGTACACCAAGCAAGCACCATCGTCCCTCTGAACTGGACCAAGATTAGGTAATTTTTCTGTTAATTTACCTCAACAAACCTACTGTCGTGCTTCGCTAGAATCCCTTTATTTGCACAAATAATGACACCAACCATTTTATTTGATAGTTTTATTCATATTTACCTAGTATTTTGCCTATGGTTTATATATAAAATACCTTGATATTCTTTGTTTTATGTTTTGAAATCACTTTTGGATGTAAGATTCAAAACGATGGAAATTTGAGATAATCAACAAATTTGATCTCCGATCGATGTTTTGTGCAAAGCTTGAGTTCTAGAAGTCACAATAAAGTGATTCCAGTGGTATTAAAAAACTAACATCCATACCTTTCTATATGGCAAGAAAAATAAAAGAAGAAATAGCACGGAAATCGAAGCCCTTAAAAACAGATCTCGCATTCTGCCAGTGTTGATATTCAACCATTCTAACTTGAATAACTTGAGCTAGAGAAGTCGATTTGATGCAAACTTAATTTTGTTGGATTCCTGACTCAAAGACATATTAGTCTACCTAATTTCAGTAGAAAAGGAACTCATATAAGAGAGATATGCGTTTTCTAAGATGAAACATGAATTTTGCCAGCAGACAGGTTTTGTGAAGAAACAAGTTCAAATTATTTCCCAAAGTATCCAAATCGACATCCCAGTCTTTATTTCGACAATTTAAATCTTTTTAAGTTCAAAGTCAAAGCTAGAAGATTTTATATAAGGCCATTTCTCTTGAATGTAAATTGTCTACCTAGGTAAAGACTATTTTGTAGGTAAAAAGGATTGGAGTTTCCTATCAAATGAAAAGAAAGAGAGAAAGGAAAGGAGGTGGTGGCTAGAAGAGAAGAAAAATGCCCTTTCCTCTAAAAAACCTGAAATCATGCATTATACTTTCCTTTTGATTAGTGTTTCAATAGACATGCAAGGCTAAATTCTTTTTCATGGTTGCAAGAAGATAGAAACCTTCAGATTTCAAGAACTGTAAGATTTATTTTATTTTTTTTTCAGTTTATACGATGAATATGTTTGTTTTTCTATGCTTATGTCCTATGATTGTTTATTTTAATTGATAGAGCGGATTCTAAGTTATTATTATGAACAATCTATTGCTAAGTTTGATATCAAAACTGTAGTTGTGGTATATAAACTTGTGAAGCAACTGAGTTTAATAATTGTGGCGGATCTATGTTATTAATCTTAGAGAGAACATTCAAAAAAATCAAACATGAACTGCAGACAGTTATGTTGTCTAGATCAATCAATTTATCTAGTTCTTAAGGGTGCTATTGAATAAAATTATTAGTACGGACACTGTGATTGTTTACTGGTTAGGGTTAGTTACATTGCGGATCGGTTAACTAACTAATATTAAGAAAAAAATAAAGATTCAGAATATAAATTAGTTTTTCGTTTCAATGATCGGTTCTGATTTTTATAGGTGAATGTTTACTTGAAATCAACGTTTATCGCTCGATAGTTTTCTGATTTATTTAATTTTGCTTGATTGTTTTATTCTTTTATAGCTTAGATAACCTCAAAATCCCTCCATTACATGTTGTATAGCATAAAAATATGAACTAAATCTTTTTCATGGAATTGACCCCTTACTTGCTCTATACTATCTTGTTTATTTAAACTAGGGTAATTAATTTATATGACCGCGACATCGCAACACACCTTCCATCTTAACTCCTTTATACAAAGACTAATTGTTTTTTCAACAAACACCCTTCTTTATACATATGTTTATGGGATTTCAACACTTGTTCCATTCACTAAAATCCACACAACTACAAACCCAAAATCCGCATTTTCATTTGTATAGAGAATTTCAGATTGATTAAAAAACTGAGTTGGTTTCTTCAAGCTCGACATTGCCTCTCTGTCCTTCGACAATCCCAAAGTAATTTTTCAGTTATTTTAGAGCTGGACAGTGAAACCTCTTAGGCATTCGCTCTTTTTGAGACTGTTGTTAAACTACCAAACACAAGGTGACTATTTTTGTTTTTTGTTTTTTTAAGTGCATTGTGTCTTTTAATGATAGGTATACTTTTAATTTTGTGCCACAAGGTGTGTAACAGAAAAATACAAAGACAAAGTTGCTTAATTAGTTTGAAAAAAAGGATTTAATTCCTTCTTTATTGTCGAAATTAATAGAATGGAAATGCTAGCAACAACCTTTACCTTTAATTTTATGCTATTCATTTCACTTCATTGACGACATTCATTGCCTTTTCACTTGCACAAGACTCTCCTCCCGCTACTTTAAATACAGTGCAAAGTTTTTCCTCTACATATTTTGTCTCAGTTTAAGTTTCAATAAAGAAATGCTATAGAAGATGATCCAAAAAGTTAACATATGTCGGAAGATTTACCCAATTGATGTTATTACTATGATTTCCAGTTGACCTAAACTCGTTAAACCTGGAAAGTTGAAACGTGGTTCGGTCGGCAAAAAAATATGTTGCCAGTGAAGATTTATAATTGTTAAACCATTAGAATGCTTCCTTCAAACTAAGAGAAAGCACTGCCTACGAAGCACTCCGGCGGCCAGAGGAAAGACTCCTACTCTCATAATAGGACTAAGGGCAAGAGCATGATACAAATTTCTTATAATGTAAACAGTGGGCAAAGCACTTTCTGGTCAAGAAATTGTAAAGGCTAGAATATAACTCCTAGAAACTACAATAGACACTGCAACAAGAAGAGCCTACCACCAGTCAAAAAGTGCCACGGAACTGATGCTTGAGATGGAGTATATTTTTATAGTTAGATATGACATGAATAATCAATTCTAATATTGTTAGCTAGACAAAAAGAAATGAGCAAAAAAACATTCTACAAAATGGATGTAATAACAAAGAAAACCGTTGACCCTTAATTTCAAGTTACTTTTTGTGTTGTTTAATTTCTTCAATTTAAAATGGATTATCTAACCCTATTTGTTTTTTAGTTTCAAAAGCACTTTTATAAAATATTAAATTTTTTTATTTTTTCTTTATTATAATGTGTAGCATGTATATATCTGAATAAGAAATTAATGTAGGATTATTTTAATGCTATAATCCCTATGGTTACTACCGTATTCTGCCACATATATATGAATAGTAAAGGTTGGCTAAGGCACAACCTAAGTCATTCTATTATTCTCAACTTGGTATCAGAGCCCAAAATAAACTAAAACACTTCCTCTCCTCTCTCTCTGCAATGGACTCTTCATCACAACTGCCCGCTACCTCTTCTTCTACAGCACCGACAGTGCCAGCTCCTTCCCCTGCCACAGCACCCTTATCCTCCTCTGTTGCTTCTATTCTGCCGTGGCCACAACCCACAGCTGGTGCTCACACCATCTTCAATCCCAACAATACTCCCCTATTGCAGCCTTCTTCTGATGCATTTTCTGCCGCCTCTGTCGCTGCCATTATCTGCCTCTCCCACACTCACCAAGTCATCTCGCTCAAGTTAACAAACACCAATTATCTCTAGTGACGGATATAGATGATGTTGTATCTCCCAAGTCAAGGAGTTTTCAGCTTTATTGATGGCTCCAACACCTGCCCCTATCCACATGTTCTTGCTGCTGATGGTACCTTTCTTCAAGTAAATCAACTCTTTCTTCATTGGAAGCAACATGACCAACTCAATCTGAGTGCTCTACTTTCCTCGCTATTCATGGAAGTTCTACATCTTGTTATTGGCTGCCAGACTTCATGTTCTGCTTGGCGCACACTTGAGCAAGCTCTAGCTTCCACATCAAACTCTCGTATTATGCAACTTCATGGCTCTCTTCAAGATCTTCGACAAGTTGATGAATTGGTAACTCAATTTATGCAAAAAGCTAAGGCCTTGTTTGATGAATTAGCCGTTGTTGGCCAGCCTGTTTCACTAGAGGATTTCAACTTATATGTGTTTCGTGGCTTTCAGGGAGAGTTTAAAGAATTAGTAACAAGCCTTGTTACTAAGGTCGAACCTCTACCATATGCAGATCTTCACAGTCATCTCCTCACGCATAAATTTATTCACAAATCATCCCATCTATCCATAGGGTCTGCTGCCATCAATGCTCCTCTGCTGCCTACGCCCAACACACCTCCTTCTGCCTTTGTTTCTCAATGCCATACCTTTGGAAACTTTGGCCGCAACAGAGGCTGTTTCCATAGAGGCTGGCGTCACAACTAGTTTAGCAGTAGAGGCAACCGATCTGTAGTGTCTAGACTAGATTTTCGCAGCCTCCACAGCTCCTCCACCAGTAGCAGCAGACAAGGAAATTGGCAGGGCAATTTGCAACGCAGTAGGGGGCAGAATCCACGCTGCCAATTGTGCTAAATGTTTGGCCATACAACCCCTCACTGGCCTCAACTCTAGCACCAGGGTTATGGATAGCATCCTAATGCAAATCAGGCACTGTGTAATCTCTCCTCAACAGGAAATGTCAATGGGTTTCTGGATACTGGTGCAAATCAACACGTCACACCTGACCTTGCAACTTTGGCTGCTTTAGAACCATATCTCAGTAACAATAATTTGCATGTTGGTGATGGTAAGGGACTTCCTATATCTCATATCGGTCATACCAAAATATATACACCTCATCATTATTTCACCTTGTCTAATGTTCTTCATGTTCCTATAATCACAGAACATTTGCTTTATGTTCAGAAACTTTGTCTTGATAACAATGTTTATTTTGAATTTCACCCTTTTATGTTTTATGTCAAAGATCTCAACACCAATGAAGTCCTTCTCTTAGGTCAGAGTAAATATGGTCTCTATTCTTTGTCTAGGTCTTCCATCACGTTAGTTCCTCAAGCCTATTGGTCTCCCTGCATTTCTGTTTCTGCTGATTTATGGCATTGTCGACTAAGTCATCCTACGTCTCGTATTTTTCAATTGTTAGTATCGAAAAATAAGATTATTTGTAACAACAAACATCTTAATTTTGAATGTCAAAGTTGTCCTTTAGGAAAATCATCGCTCTGTCTTTAGAACCTACGAGTCACAAAATTTCTACTCCACTTGAATTAATTTTCAGTGATGTATGGGGTCCTGCTCCCCTTTTTTCTTTGGATGGATATCGTTATTTGGTTATCTTTGTTGATGCATATACAAAAAATATATATGACATTATCCTCTCGTTGTCAAGTATGATGTTTACTCTATTTCTCATCAATTTCAGACTCTCGTTGAGCGTTAATTTTCATTAAAAATAAAATATATTCAAACTTATTGGGGCGGTGAATACCATAAACTGTCCACTTTCTTTCAAACCATTGGTATCCATCATCATCTGATTTGTCTTCCTATTTATGAACAAAATGGCAGAGGAGAACGTAGTCATAGGCATATTATGGAAACATGACTTACTCTTCTAGGGCAATGTAAAGCACCATTCCGATTTTGGAATTATGCTTTTGAAACCTCTGTTTATCTTATAAATAGCATGCTTACTCCTGTTCTTGCACATAGATCTCCGTTTGATTATTTGTTTCAACGGTCTTCTGATTATCATTTTTTCCGTACTTTTGGGTGTCTCTGCTTTCCTTTCTTATGTCCATATAACAATCATAAATTGGATTTTTGTTCCTTTTCAAAAAAATTTTGTTACAGCTCCTTAAACCTTGGTTATCGATGTTTTGACATTGCATGTCAATGCATTTATATCTCTTGTCATGTCTGTTTCCATGAACATGTGTTTCCATTTGATAATTCTAAATAAATTGCAAAGGTCTCGACCACTCCCCCCACCCAACCTGCCACTGCCCTCCTCCCAAATCTGCTCCACTCCCCACTGTTAACCACCCATACAGCTCTGCCACCCCAAACAGCTAACCTGCCACAACCTCTGCCCCTCCCCTGCCTATCATCACATGCATGTTTATCTAACCATTATGATGTAGGTTCAACTTGTCCATCGGTCTCATCTAGCCACTAGCACGCCACCCCTACTGGTGTTGGGATAATCTCTAGTCCCTCTTATACTTCACCTTATTTGGCCAGTGACAATGCTATTGCAAATTCAACCTCTACTTACAGTCCCTCCTCTATTGACAGTCTTCTACTTGCGGCAGATTCTCCCTCAGCCCCTCCGGTTGGACTGAATCTTATGATTATTTTCTCCTTTTATCCGCTGCAGTAGGTCACCTCACTGCCACCATTTTCTCCTGCATTATCGCCCTTGATCAGCAAACATCCTATGGTCCTTCGACCTCAGCAGCCGAAGACAACATATCTGGTTGCTTCCACTACCGCTGTTACTGCCTCCCCCCGGGTACTGCACTCTCCCTCTTCTGAACCTCTTGCATTCTCTGATGCTAACAGGTATGTTATTTAGCATGATGCTATATGTGATGAGATCAAGGCTTTGCGCTATAATCACATTTGGTCTTTAGTTCCCTTTCATCCTTCGATGAACATTGTTGGCAGTAGATGGGTGTACCAGATCAAATACCATGTTAATGGTAGCATTGAGCGTTATAAAGCACGCCTTGTTGCTAAAGGCTTTACCTAACAGAAAGGCATTGATTATTCTGAAACCTTCAGTCCAGTTATTAAGCAGGCCACCATCCGATTAGTTTTCTCCATTGCAGTTTCGTGCAATTGAAAGATTCATCAACTTGATATTCATAATGCCTTTCTCAATGGCGTTCTTACTGAAGAGGTCTACATGAAACAACCTCCAGGTTTTGTTGACTCTACTCTTCCATCTCATATGTGCAGATTGCAGAAGTCATTGTATGGTTTAAAATAGGCATCGAGGGCATGGTACACTCGTCTGAGTGATTTTTTGCTCTCCATTGGTTTTCGAGCCTCCAAGGTTTACACCTCCCTGTTTATATTGTATGATGGAACTAATATATTTTATCTTCTAGTGTATATAGATGATATCCTGCTTATGGGTAGCAACTCTGCTATGCTTTATCGCTTGATACAGTTACTAAGGTCAGAATTCATGCTTTGTGACTTAGGCGCAGTTTACTATTTTCTAGGTATTGAAGTTCAGTCTACAGGTATGGGTTTGATGTTGTTTCAACATAAATATATTCTTGACATCCTCACTCGCGCTAGTATGACTTCCTGCAAACTCGTTGATACTCAAGTCTCTCTTTTGAAAGTTACTATACTGCCGGATAATCCATTCTCTGATCCTACATGGTTTTGTCAAATCATGGGTGCTTTTCAGTATCTTACCTTCACCCACACAGATATCTGCTTTGCTATTAACAGAGTCAGTCAGTTTATACATGCTCCTATAGTTTCTCATTGGGTCGTCGTTATGCGTATTATATGATACCTCAAAGGTAAGACATCGTATGGTTTTCATATCACTCGAGGTTCCACCTTTGCTCTACATGGATTTACAGATATAAATTGGGCTAGTAGTATTGATGGTGGCAAGTCTACAAGTGGCTACCTTGTCTTCTTTGGTCAGACGCTGATTTCATGGAAATCCGGCAAGCAACACACAGTTGCTCACTCCTCTACCGAGGTTGAGTATAAAGCCTTACCAAACGGTATTGCTGAGGTCATTTGGCTTCACTATTTGTTAACAAATCTGCAGGTTCCCTCCATCTCTGCTCCTACCATTTGGTGTGATATCCTTAGCGCGACCTATCTCTCAGTGAATCCTATTTTCTATGCTCGTACTAAGCATATTGAGGTCGATTATCACTTTATCCGTGGCCAGGTTGCGAAGAAAGAAATGCAGATTCATTTTATCCCCTTTCAAGACCAACTTGTAGAGGTCTTCACCAAACCGCTTTCTACTAACTCCTTTACTGCTTTTCATTTCAAGCTTCGGGTCGATCCTCCACCCTCAACTTGAGGGGGCATATTATAATGTATAGCATGTATATATCTGAATAGAAAATTAATGTAGGATTACTCCAATGTTGTAATCCCTATGGTTATTGCCGTGTTCTGCCACATATATATAAATAGAAAAGGATGGCTAAGGCATAACCTAAGCCATTCTATTATTCTCAACTTTCTTTGTTTCAAACTAATATTTTTTTGGTGTTTTCAAATCATTTTGATGCACTGATATCAAAAATAATTTTTTAAAAATAAAAAGATATCATTTTGATGCAATTTCAAGTGAAAAACACTTTGAAAAGCAACCGTAACCATACTCCCAAACGGGTTTTACACATCTACTTTCTAACTTTAATTTTATTGTATTTGCTTCATCTTGGCAACACATTAACTTCACCTTCCCTTCTTCTTTGCAAACATTTTTGTTGTGGCTAGATAGAATAGTACATGTATGGTCCAACTTTTTTTAAAATATCAGTTAATCAATTTGTCCCCTTCAATTACATAGGTTTTAGCTCTTGTCATTTTTATACAATATGAAGCTCTTTCACACACTAGATTTTGCTCAAATTCACTCAATTTTGCTTCACCTACATTGTTTTAACTTCATGTAACATTAACTCCATCACACCTTCAAATTGTTTTTCTTATTCAACATTGTTTCGTAATTATATCACCATCAAACATGTATGTTCTGCAAACAAGCGGTAATACGCGGCCAATACAACTAGTATTATAGTGTATAATGTGGATTTTAAAAGAAAAGATGAGAGAAAAGTAATAATCAATAATATAAATTTTGAAAAAGGTTAGTTTTTTTTTAGTTTTTAAAGGCAAAATTGAAACTTAGGTAGCATTGAAAATTTAAAATGATAAGAGTAAGAGTAAAATATTGATAAATCTATAAGGGTAAATATATAGCTTACCCTTTAACGTAACTATAAAATTGATTTCTAATATAATTGATTAAAATCATGGAGGAAAAATATTTGTTTTGTCAAAATTATATCTTCTCCTTCAAGCAATTGTTTTCTAGTAGTGGCATCGTTTATTGAATAAAAACTAATATAAATTTAAAAAATATTCTTAAATTTTTTAATGACTTGAATTAAAGAAGAAAAAATGTATCCTTCAGTTTCAATGAAGAATTAAAAAAATATTAATTGATTATTTTTACACATCTGTTTGAAAATTATAAGAATAATAAATATGAGAAACTTATATAAAAATTTTATAATAAAATAACACTAAAACAAATATTTTTTTCATTGAATATCAACGATATTCACTACTAGAAATTCACCTAAAACCAACAGAATTACCGACGGGATAATTATGTCGGTAAATTACGGTGATCATTACCAATAGACACTATTCTGTCAGTAATTCCATCGGTACATACCAATGAAATTAAATACGAAATATATAAAAAAAATTAAAAATATTTGTTCGATAACGTGGAAGTTTATGCGATCAATTTTACCAACAGAATGATCGAGAGATTCGAATCAGGATCTCCGTACAGTGACGTGTCCAATTCACCATCAGAAGTATTGATACAAGGTGTCCGTCAGTGATTCCATCGGTAAAAGTTAATATATCACCATTCTGCCGACCCTCTTCTCCCCTATTTCTTGTTCTTCTTTCTCATCCCAACTCTCCCCTCTCAAACTGCAAACAACCACCCCCTTAAAAATATCCCCCTCTTTTCAACACAAGTCATGTTTCTTTAAGTTTTATGGTCACAACATCCGTGTTTTGATTTATTGTGGATTTTATTTTTTATAAGTAAATTTATCATTTTTAATTTGAACATTTAAATGTCAATTTGTTTTTTTAGTATATGTATTTTGTTAGTGTATTTACATGTTTTATTCTTATTTCTCAAACAAACTTGTAGTATGAATGTATAATTTTGTACTTGTTACGGTTTGTTTTAGATTTTGTAAAATTATATTTGTTTGTAAATTGTTAAAACTTTGTTAAATTACAGAATTACATGTGTTGTGATGAAATAATTAATAGTCTGTTTAAGGGTCCATTTTAATTTTTATCAATGCTATTGTGGAGTTGTAATTTTTATAAATTTATATGTATAAATTTGTATGGATGTTGATAATTGATAATGAATATTTATGAGAAGTTTTAATTAGTTTATTGGATAATCCTAAGGTAAACCAATATTTTTACAAATTGATTTACCTAACATAGTTAATTAATACATGTTGTCATCATAATTTTATAGAGGTTTGATAGAAGTCATGGATGATCGTTCATGGATGTATTGAGATTCACCTCAAGGATTGCAAAGGATGGATTATTGTAATGGAGTTCAGGGTTTTATTAATTTCATAACATTTATTCCTAGAAATTTTACTGGAGGCAGTATTAAGTGTCCATGCAGGAAGTGTCAAAATAAAAAGTATCTGCATCTAGATGTTGTAATGATGCATCTTCTACACAAAAGGTTTATGAAAGATTACTTGTGTTGGTATGCACACAAAGAACTATTTGTTCATAATGAGAGCATGGATAAAGAGTGGTTGGGTCAACTTCTAGTGCTAGCAATGTGTATGGAGTTGCAAATGAATCAAGGTAATGTTAGTCAATGTCCAATCGTAGAAGAAGAAGCTAATGTAGATGCAATAATGTTTTTTGATATGTTGAAAGATTCTGACAAACCATTATGGGATGGCTACATGAACCACAATAAATTATCGACCGTAGCACAGGTGTTCACCATCAAGTCAGATCACGGGTTAAGTGAGGCCGGTTATGACAAAATTATCGAATGGGGGAGAAACATTTTACCTGAAAGGAACAGGCTGAAAGATAATTTCTATATTGCAAAGTTTATGATGAAACCCCTCAATTTAAGATACCAGAAAATTGACATATGTCCTAACTTTTGTATGTTACACTACATTGAAAATGTTGAGCTGACCGAGTGTATGACATGTGGGCATTCCCATTACAAACCCATAACTAGAAGGGGAAAGACTCTCATGGCATATAAAAAACTTAAATACTTTCCAATCATATCTGGACTACAGAGGTTATTCATGTCACCAAGAACTGCTGAGCATATGACATGACACCAATCACATGATGCGGTTGATGGAATGATGGTGCATCCTTCTAACGGCGAAGCATGGAAAACTTTAACAGTATGCATCCTTACTTTTCAGCTGAATCAAGGAACATGCATCTTGGGTTGTGTACAGAAGGATTCAACCCATTTCGGTCATTTGTTGGTCGGTCATACCCAATTCGAGCCGGAATATAGATGTTTGTCTTTGATCGTTGATTGGTGAGTTGATGCAGTTTTGGTCCTCCGGAGCTTTGACTTATGATATATCGAGGAAACAAAATTTTGTTATGAGAGTGGCTTTGATGTGGACTATTAATGATTTTCCAGCTTATGAATGGTTTCTAATTGGAGCAAGCATGGAAAACTAGCATGTTCATACTGCATGGAAAACAACAAGGCATTCACGCTAACAAACGAAGGTAAAGCTTCTTTTTTTTACTATCACCGTCGTTTCTTGCCAATGAATCACAGGTACATAAAGAATATAAAAGATTTCTTTGTTGGCAGAGTTGAAAAGGATGTTGCACCCCCACGTCTCTCTAGTGAAGAATTGTATGATGTATCAGAGTACGGTGACATTGTGTTTGGTTTCCAATCAAGTAAGCATAAGTTTCCTGGTTTTGGTTTGACCCACAAATGGGTAAGCGAAGTGTTTTTTGGGAGCTTCCTTATTGGAAGACCAATCTCCTCTGTCATAACCTTGATGTCATGCACATAGAAAAGAACGTGTTTGAAAACATTTTCAACACCGTCATGAATGTGAAGGGGAAGACAGAGGACAACATCAAGGCTAGATTGGATATAGTTTTGTTTTGTAACCATAAAAATATAGAGTTGGTTTTTGATGGGTCACAGGTCGCAAAACGAAGAGCAAGTTTCGTGTTAGAGAAAAATGCACAAATACCAGTCTACAAATGGTTTAAGAGTCTGTGTTTTTCTGGTGGACATGCCTCGAACATATTAAGGTTGATTATTATAGAGGAATGTAGATTGTATGGAATGAAGAGTCATGACTGACACATGTTTATGCAAACACACATTCAATTAGCTTATCGTGATTTGTTGCCAAAAGGGATATGGGATGCACACACGGAGATCAGTCATTTCTTTTGAGATATGTTGCTACCCAATTTTTGACCCATGTTTTTGATAAATTTTCAGAAAAAACCAAAAAATAAAAAAAAAACAATGAAGCCCCCAAAAAATATTTGGATCGTTTTTAGCATATTCAACGTCATCTCAGAAAAATTTAAATTTTCAAAGGGGTTTGAACGCGTTCAAATTTTAACGCGTTAATTTTACAATCACTTATTTTCCTTGTTGAGTCAATGTTGATATTGCTCGCTTTTAAAAATACAAAAAAATAAGAAAAAATCAAAATTGATTAAAAATAAAAAAGTTGGAAGACCAATGTGTTTTGGGGACCAATTCACTTTGCCTATAAATAGAGGTCACAACACACACAACAAGAAAGGAGAAAATTTACAAGAGGAATTCAGAAACAAACATTGAGGGCAAATAAAAAAAACTCTAACCCTAAAGCCATCTCATTTTTGTTATTTGTAATTACATATGGGTGTGTTAGAAAAACATAATAAAAAAGGATGTGTGTGTTTGTATTTTTTTATGTATGTTATTGAATTATAAAATAAAAAAGACAAAAGAACTAAGTGTTTAATTTGAATATGGTCAAATATCTAATGGACAAATAAAATCATGTTGTAATTTCTATGAAAATGTAAGAACATCTTTCTGCATATATTCTAGGATTTAATAACTGATTTATTAAAGCTTTAGCATTTGGCTAATATTTTATGTTTTAAAATCACATCAAATCACGAAACAACTTACCTCAAGTAGGGTGCGCTAGGGGTGTTAATACATTTTTTAGCCACAACCAGTCCCTTACTCTTAAATCTCTGACAAGACCAGTATATCCAGGTTTCCTAGTAGTCTTTAACCAAATAATAGGTGGCGACTCTCAAAACCAGTAAAACAAATGAAAAAAACACCATCGGATGCCACGTGGGGGACATGCAACAAGATATATGCTCCAACAAGTTGAATGTTGATCACATTGAGAGGCGTGAAACAAATATAGTCGAGACAATATGCAAACTTGAGATGATATTCCCTCCATCATTTTTTGACTCAATTAAGCATATATCCATACATTTACTGTTTGAGAAAGTTGGAGGACCAGTCCAGTATAGATCCATTCGAACGGTTAGATATTACAGTTGCAATGTAATTCATATATAAAATTATTTTCATTGTTTTTGTTGTAACCTATTTTTGGGTCCCCGCACTAAAAAACTAAAAAAATAATATATATATAGTCGGAAGAAATCCAAAAAAATAATAAAAGTAATAATAATAGTAGTAGTGAGAATAGGATGCTGGAGCGCCCAAAAAATGGTTAGAAATTGATTGAGGAGGTTTAAAAATACAAAGATAAAATTTGACAGTATATATTTGACTGATAAGAGCCCTGTTGAAAAAGAAAATTCAATTTGAGGAGAAAAGTCCAAAATCAGAGGTTTATAGACTCAATTGAATTTTATTGAAGGTTTAATTAAATTTATAGAGGGTTTCATTACAAGAAAAATTGATTTTTAAGTCAATTTTGGATTTAATTGGAAGGAATTAAAGTTCAGGGGTCAAGTTACAATTTTTAAGAGTTGATATGGTCAAATCAGGGGCTTAATTGCATGAATATTGAAGTTTGGTGGCCAATTGGGACTTCATTAAATAAATCCAAAACCAAGGACTAAACTAGAAAATATGAGTAAATAGAGGGACTGAATTGACCAAATCAGGGACCAAATTGAAGAAATTTGAAGTTTATTAATCAATTGAGGGTCAAAATGCACAAATTCAAAACCAAGGACTAAAGTGAAAAAGGTGGCCAACTTTAGGGCCGGCGATTGAAGTTGGCAGGGATGCAATCGAATTGATTCTTAAAATCAAATTTGTATTTGAGGACTTAAATGAACAAAGGACAAATTGAGGACTAATTTGGAAGTTGACGTGTTTTGGCACCTTTTTTTTAACATGAAACGGTCTCGTTTTGGACAAAACGCGTTGTTTCATTTAAATAAAAATGGAGACAAAATTTTTAAAACTTCTTTAACATATCAAAACCACGAAGCAGCTTACCTCAGGTAGGGTGCACTAGGGGTGCTAATCCCTTCCCTAGTCACAACCAGTTCTTTGCCCTTGAATATCTGACAAAGACCATTACACTTGGGTTTCCTAATGACCCTTAATCAAATACTAGGTAGCGACTCCCAATCATCAAGCAAATGAATGAAAATCGCCAATAGACGTCGCGCAGGGACGTGCGACAGAATGACGACTCCATTGGGGAAGGTACTATTTTTGACAATATTGGACTAAGATTTGTGTATTTGACGTGTTTAAGTTTCGCTTTTTGGCTTGTTTTGTTGATGTTTTTTTTTCCATACATTGTATAAAATTGCCTCATGCATCGTATAAAATTGCCTCATGCATCACATGTTTTTATTTTTTAAAAGCACACATAAGCTTCTAGGTTAGGTGGGGAACTAGCGATCTGCCTATGACTATTGGTCAGGGTTCAGACGTGTGAAACACTCAACTCATATCTGAGTGTCTGCTTGGTAATGGTGGGTATACGTGCCTTAACCATTTCTTGCAACGCCCCTATATTTTCTTTATGAAGATCGTCACTTGGCAGATATGAGACCCTTTTGAGACTAGGTAGAAAACCTACCCATGTTCATATAATGAATAGAACATGTCCTTAGGTTGAATGTGCTACTTTTAGTTGCATTAAGGCAAACCCTTTTTGAAGCATCTTGAACTCAAGACTTGTGGGTGATATAATGATCGTCACTCAGGAAATCTTCATTGTAGAGTTTAAGCAAGCGTCAAGATTCTTCTTTCATCATTCAAGAGTTACGATCATATGTCACCCCTCAAAGGGCGAGTTCATCATATAAATTACATGTTCATACATTTATCATGCATGTACCGGGATGAAAAGTAGGTCCCCTACAAGTCTATAACACCCAACTTTGAGTGAAAAACATGGAAGATGAAGAGTGTGCTCGCCGTAACATCCATTTTTAAGAAGAGTTGGAGTCTCTGAAGATAAGCGTGATTCGCCTCTAACTTACTCGAGCAAATACTGAGAAATAACTTTGGTGAAGTTCCTTCCAACTGACCTATCATCTTTGTTCAAACCCCAACAACGACTCAGCCCAAAGAAATAAGGGGCAAATATGGTCAAGAGCCTCAACACAATCCATCATTTCTATAAAAGCTTTTGTGGAAAGGCTGTCGAAGGGGAATTGCACCACAGTTGCAGAATGGAGCTTGTTCTTGTTCTGTCCAAAAATAACTACCTCTGTTTGATCATGACTACAAAACTTCTAGATTTTTGTTTCAACTTGTTTCAATCTTGTTGGTAAGCTCATAATGCCACAAGACTTTTTTAGTTAAATGAGCTTTTCTTATTAATAAGATCATGTGTTTTCCCGTGTTCATGACATGCCTTCATTTTTGTTGCTGTTTCATGCAAATAACACATTGAGCATAATCTTTACGCATGAAACCATTACACTAAGAATCTTTTGGTATGTTTCCCTTTTCTTCCAAAACTATGCATGATCACCCATGTTTACAAGGATTTTTGAGATTTCAAAGTTTAGTACAAAAACAGAAATCATATTGGTGTTTGTCCAAAACAAATGAGTTCTAGAAATTCAAGTGATTCCTTAGAAAGGTAACCGTACAACTAGAAAACCTGAAAAAAAAACGAACAAAAAAAAACACCATGAGGTGACTCGAAAGTTGAGTTTTATTTGAATTAATAATGAGAAATCACTTTGCATACTCGCGAAAGCAGGGCTTACTAATCTTAAGTGCATGTGTTTGAGATTAAGAAAGGTCATCTTTGATAATCCTTTAACGAGGCTAAAATATATCATTTGTAGTCACCTTTTGAGCCTAGTAACATTTTTAAAAAATAACATTGGCTAGGGTCACACCACACTAGGGTCACACCCCACACTCAGGGCAAGTGCGGAAAAAAAACCTCGACGATTGAAAGTGCCCAAACAACAATGGGGGGCAATTTTGAAACAAATAATTTAGGGCAACATAAAAAAACTAAAAAACCAATCTTTTATCTTTTCCAAGTAGGGTCGCCGCCCCCTTCCAACGTCTGCTCCCTCTTTCTTCTCCCCTTAGCCACGACCTCATCCTCCATGCACACAACCTCTCGGTCAGCCCACTCTCTTTGCCAAAGACAAACCAGACTTACTCCCTTCCCTTGGCAAAACCAAAACTGGCCACCCCTACCTTTGCAAAAGAAAAAAGCAGAAGCCAGCCAACAACTCCCTTCACCAGACCTTCCTTCTCCCAGCCTCTCCATCGTCCCTCTCCTCTCTCAATCGACCCATTGGCTTTCTTCTCTAGGCCAACAAATAGACCAGCCAAGACAACCCCTCACTTTCCTCTCAGTCGATTTTCACTGCCAGCCATAGCAGCGCCGTCCTCACCAGTGAGCCAACAGCCCACACACGGTAACGCCCGGGCAACACTCTCTTCTTTATCTTCTGCAACCATCCTCCAGCAGCAGCCAACACATGACGGTGCCCATAGACCTACAACTGTTCCCCACGCCCAGGAAACACTCCATTCTCCTCCACGCCGAGACCTTTAAGCACTGGCATATCCGTCCACTACCACAACCAACACCAGATCCAACCGCTAAATCTGCCACCAGCAGAAATTAAATGAACCGAGTAGAAGAGAGAAAACAGAAATGGGATAGATTTGAGAAGGAGAGAGAATCAGATTTGAGAAGGAGAAAATAAAATTAAAATCAATTGCTTTATTGTGTTTTTAGGTATTTTGCAAGTCACCACCAGCTAAAAAAGGAACATGGGAGGAAGTTTTTCCAGATCCCTTGTTTTCTTGGATTTTATTTTGGCGGCGTGTGAATCCACGCACCGCTAGTGGTGGCCCCGCTTGGAGAAGACGTGCCACCACTGTTCTTGCAATCCTAGAAGGCCTTCCCTATAATTTATGTATATTTTTTGGGTTTATTTTGTAATTTTGTAATTGTATTTCATTTATTTTGAATTTTTATTATTTTGTAACATGTAATTATATGTGTAAAATATAGTAAAAGTAAATGTGTGTGTTTGTATATATATATTTTTTTATGGATTTTTTTTATGATAAAAAAACTTTTTATGATAAAACAACAAAGCCAAAAGAAGAATTTAATATTTTGATTTGTTCATGATTAAGGCTTATGAACTTACATGTAAGTCGTATTCCTAATCTTCGATGAAAAGATAAAATCTTTAAAACTTCTTTAATATATTAAAACCACAAAGCAGCTTATCTCAGGTAGGGTACGTTAGGGGTGTTAATACCTTCCTTAACCACAACCAGTTCCTTACCCTCGAATCTCTGATAAAGACCAGTTCGTTTGGGTTTCCTAATAACCCTCAATGAAATACTAGGTGGCTACTCCCAAGATCAAACAACCAAATGAACAAAAATAGCAATAAGACGCCGCACACGTGCGACAGATTGGCGACTCCACTAGGGACCTTGTGGATTAAGCTTTGTTTTTTTTCTGATAATTGTGTTTTATTTCGTTTGCATGTTTTTTGTTAATATACTTATTTTATTTATTTTCATACACACTTTATTTTTTGTATATATTTGTTCATGCATTGTATAGAACTGCCTCATGCATCACACACTTTATTTTTTTGGAAGCGCACACAAGCCTATAAGTTAGTTGGGGTATTAACGATTTGCCCTATGACTATTGGTCAGGTTTCAGATGCGTGAAACACTCAACTCATAACTGAGTGCCTATTTGGTAATGGTGGGCATACGTGCCTTAATTGTTTCTTGCAACACCCCCATATTGTCTTTACGAAGACTGTCACTCGGCAAATATGAGATCCCTTCAAGATTAGATAAAAAACCTACCCATTCTCACTTAATAAATAGAGCTTGTCCTTAGGATATATATCTTACTTTCATTTGTATCAAGATTAATAATGTTAAATTCATCAATCCAGGTTTCTGAACTGAAATCATAACTAAATACCTATCTTTCCAAGAGTTTGGGCAAGAATTTGAGTTGACTCAGGTAACTGAAAGAAAATGTCCAAGAATCGATGCTAGTGGTCGCCTTGCATTACCAAGATAAATCACATGGTAAATGACTTAGGGAAGTTGTTGTCTATTATGGGATATATTGATGAGACTCTTTTTGAAAGGCGATATGGGAGAATTGCACAACTAATGAGGTTACCCATACAAGCAGCAGCAATCAAAGCCCTACTGAATTTTTAGGATCCTAGTTATCGGTGTTTTACGTTCAGGAACATTGATATAACACCTACCTTGGGGGAATATGAGAGGATTCTAGATTTTCTAAATAATAGCCACAAGATCTATCTCATACGAAGATTTGAAGACATAGCTTCAGAGGTAGTCAAGTTATTAGGCCTGGGAAAGATAAGCCAATGTAGAGTAGCTGATGTGGGTTTTAAAAGGAAGGTCATTGAAGCCTAAATGAAGAAGAATATTGAAGAAGTCAAGTTAGGGGATGAACAATACAAGTTGGTGGCCTTCGCTATGTTTGAACTAGTATTGTTCCTATTCGAAATCGGAGTCATCAGTTTAGAAGCCGCAAATGTCTTCATAGAATACAAGCACGACCAGATCAATCCATCTTCAGCTATTTTGGGCAAAACCATGTTATCACTCAACCACTGCAAAACGCATGGAAAAAAAACCATGAGATGTTGCATCCTTATGTTGTATTTATGGGTTATCAGTTATATCGAAACACTAAGGGACAACTTTAACAAGTTTTGGTGGTTTGACCTGCGACCATTAAAAGTTACCATGGATGAGACTTGGAAGAACTGGGATGAGAAAGCATGGATAGATAAATATGCAACATTGCCATGGAGCAACTTCAAATGGAAAGCACTATAGATGAACAACGCCATCTGCACAATGAGCTGTGGAAGTAAGATATAGGTTTCCCTGATTGGTGTAACCTGATACATCAGTTATGCACCCACACTTGTAACAAGGCAGTTGGGTGGAATGTAGTATACACCAAGACCTCTGGGTTTAGCCGATTTCATTGGTTTATTCAAGCACCAACTATTCCTTGAAAAGATGGAACTTATCTGACAAGACTGGGAAAGACCCCTGCTACTAAAAAGAGAAGAAAAAAGCAATTTTGAATCGTCATTCAACTAGAATTATGCAATTTGGAGAGATGAAAAACTTTTTGAGGTGATAGGATTCTCAACACCTAAACATCTAGAATCAGCAATAGAGCAACCTAAAAGGAAAAGGATTGATAATGAGGAAGAGTTAAGAAAGCGGCTAAAACGATGTAGAATTGATCTTAGCAAAAGCAAAAGGCAGCAACAACTATCGAAAAAGCAATTAGAGGAAGAAAATACGATGAGGAATTACTTGAACAAGTAGTTGGAAAAACAAGATAAACAGTTAACATCTTTTAAAGAATGGCAGAAAATGGTTGAGGTAACTAAAGAAATAGCAAAAAGGGTTCAGACTGAGTTAAGGAATCGAATAATTGAATATGATGAGCTGGTTAACAAGAATGGACTCACAGAAAAAAGAGTTGGCCAAGGTTAAGAGATCAGTAAAAGGCAAGATGAATGTTGATAAAGAGATGATGGGTTCCTTGAAGAAAGAAAGGAAGGTAGAAGTTAAAAAAGAGAAGAATCGAGAGTACATGGGGGCCAGCAAAGCAACGAAGTGATAATCACAGATAACACCGTGTTCCATGATAAGATAAGACATATGATAAAGCAGGTCAAGCAAGTATCCCGTTGTGCGGAAAGGTTGCAACAACAAGCCACCAAAGTTGGAAATGATGCTACAAAGTATCGAGAGTACATGAGGGCCATCACCTCCTTTACTAGGGACTAAGCTAATAGGGGAAATGCCTTTTAAGGGTAACGATGTATAAGGCCCCTTTCTATTTTAACTTTGTATGAATGATTATTATTTATAAGAAGGCCATAACTTATCTTTCTTTCTAATATGTTCTAGTAATCAACCATGATAAGAACTTGGCAAACACTCATTTACAGCAATCAGTTCGACTCAAAAATCTTGCTTAAAGGATTACAAAAGTCATGAATCAGTTCTAAAATACACATCACATGTGCATCACATTTTCATCACGCACTTGTTTATAATTTATCATATGCATCTCAGATCGTGAAAAATAGGTCCCACAACCAAAGTCTACCACACCCGGTCAAGGATGGAGAACGAAGAAAGAGCTAACTTGGAGTCACATTATCAGACCGAGTTAGAATCTGTAAAAAATAAAGTTGCTTAGATGATCGACCTACTCGAGCAACTTTTAAGAGCCAAGAATAGGGAAGGAACGTCCGCACAACTGCCTGCAGAAGCGCCAGTAGCTCATATCCCTCAAGCATTTCAAAACTAAAGGGAAAATTCAGCGACTGAACAACACTTTATGCTCATCACCCTTGTCCAGCCAACTCAACCTCCAATCACTATGGACTTAACAGCTGAAGGAACTCCTAATAATAGATCTACCAGTTTGATGAACCACGACAAGTTGTCTGCTTTGGAAGAAAGATTAAGGGCAGTTAAGGGTAATGATTGGTTTGACCCCATGCGAGCAACTGAAGTATGTTTGGTACCAAACATCGTGGTGCCAAAGGATTTTAGGATACCATATTTCATTAAGTACACTGGTTTGGAATGCCCGAACACTCACCTTCGATCCTGCTGCAACAAAATGGTGGAAGTAATTCGTGATGATAAATTACTGATCTATTTCTTTCAAAATAGCCTTACAGGATCTACTTTAAGTTGGTACATGAGGTTAGACAGTGTCAAGATCAGGAGGTGGAAAGATTTGGTGGAGGCTTTCCTTAAGTAGTACGAGTTTAACCTGGAAAGTGCTCCAGATCGAACAAGTTTGATGACAATGGAGAAAAGAAGCAAAGAGTCAGTAAGGGCCTATGCGCAAAGGTGGAGGGATGAGGCAACACATGTCCAACCCCCTTTAATAGAAATAGATGGTGACTTTGTTTGCCAATACCTTCAAGGCACCCTATTATGAGCATATAATGGGTAGCTCATCTCAACATATATATGATGTTGTACGTATATATGAAAGAATAGAACAAGAGATTAAAGCTGGACGCATATCTGAGCTTTTGGAGAAGAAAGGTTTTACTGGAAGGAAAAAAGAAAGGTAATGTTAACAACTTGGAAGGTGGGTACAAAGGCAAGAAAGTGGATTACCAGAACCTACAAATACCTACCTCTTAATTTTCCCACATGAACATTATCATACCATTTTCCCCTAATCGAACAAATAACCAGTCAAACAACCAAAACAACCACCATAGACTAAATACAAAATACACTTCATAACAACTGTCACCGCTACCCATACCTTTGAAAGACTTGTATGCCAAACTGTTGAGCATTGCACAAATAGCTCTTATTCATGCACTACCACTACAACCACCATTCCCCATCTAGTACAAGCCCAAGTTGACTTGCGAGTACCATGCTGGTAATCCCAGGCATAGGATTGAAACCTGCAACGCTTTCAAGAAGAGGTTATTGGAGCTCATCAAGATAGGATGGGTATCATTCAAAGACACACCCAATGTTAATTCAAACTCATTACCTAATCATGCTACAAGTAGTAACAGAGTGAGTATGATAGAAATCAGGAATAGAAGCAAGGTGTTGAGGACATCTATGAAAAGGTTGTATGATATGTTGATACAATCAGGATTTCTAGAAATGAATACATTATCCCATCTGGAGGGATATGATCATTGTGAGTTCCACGAAAGAAAGGGACATCATATCGAGGATTGCATTAAGTTTCGCCAAAATATTGCAAAAATGCTGATCATGGGGGAATTGAGCCATGGAGGACAATCATGAGATAAGGATGATAGGAGGTAAAGATAAGCTGTTAGGAGTCTGTAAGATCCAACAAACAGTTAATGGCCACCAAAGTTGATCTTGGCTAAACCTTCTTACACAAACAAAAGAGACCATAATACAATGCCTTATAATTATGGCTATACCTCTAACATCCAAGTCAATGATCCTTCATCCCAAACCGAGATCAGTAGGCTGACTCAGAGTGGCCGATGCTTCACACCTGAAGAGTTGAGAAAAACAAAATGCAAAGAGGTGGTAGATGTCGACTAGGAATTAGAGGTTAATAAGCTAGTGATTGAAGAAGAGTCAAATAAATTTTTAAAGTTGATAAAGAACAGTTAATACTGCATAGTAGATCAACTAAGAAAGACCCCTGCCAAGATCTCCCTTATGGCTTTGATACTCAGCTTCGAGCCACATTGATATGCCTTGAAAAAGGACTTGATTTTTCGATATGGTCCTCTGAAAAAAATACCGATAATGCACAGAATTTCAACGGCAAAATGATAGTGGAGTTATGTACTAAATGGAAGATCAAGCATTCAAATTCCTCGTCATACAGGCTAAAAATTCCTCGTCATACAGGCCTTCTCAGAAAAAGCTCTGAAGTTGGCTAGAATGGATGGAGGAGACCTAGCCAGACCTGTGAATTCCGACTCTGTAAAGAGATATTATGCTTAATGTATTCTGTTTTCTCCCAAATCAATAAAGTGAAGTTTGGCGATTGATTTCTTTGTGTAAAGAACCTTTTTTTTCATTGCATTGATCTCACAACGCTTAATTTATTTTCTAGAAAAAAGAATCTTGAAAAACAATCAAAGATGAAATTCAAGCAAACAAACCAAAGCTAACCCTGAAATACAACCCTGCCTTTGGATAGCATAATGAATTGCATGGATAAATGGTTGAGTGATCACTCTATAATCACCTATAAATTTCTTTCAGGATAAGAACAAAGTTTATCAATCCTAACAATGAGCATTTTGAAATGAGAAAATTCATTTTTTTTGTTATCCTTTCACTCTCTAAAGAGTTTATCATTGGTGGTCCCCTTTTGAGTCGGAATGAATTATAAAAGCCCGGACAAGGATCACACCCCACACTGGGGGCAATAAAAGATATTTCATTAGGAAAAATGGAGACAATAGTACAATCAATGGAAAATGGCATGTTAAGGAAGAAGGTCCTATAATTGAGAAAAAGTTAAAAGAAAGAAAGAGAAGAAATTTAAGCAAAATAACAAGATGCACACATTTATCTATGAAAGTTAAAACCAAACACGAAAAAAGAGTTAAGCCCCACATTTGTCCATGCAAGAAAAATGTCAAATCCTGATACAAGGGTGTACTTCTTCTTCGTATCGTTTCTTTCAAGTTAATACTTAAAGCTTTCATGAAAAGATTTATGTGTTGAAACAGGACGAAAGCCTTTAGATTTGAAAAAGATAAGTTCAAGCATTTGACAAAAGCATGACAAAAAAAGGCAATGACAAATCATATATATATATATATATATATTTTTTAAAAAGCCACTTGTAAAAAGTCGAAGACTTCTTCTCAGAGATATGATGGGTAAGAAAGGCAACACGAGACTTCTTCTCGGAGATATGATAGGTAGGAAAGGCAGCACAAGAAACAAATCCAACATACAACTTCAAACACGTAAACAAGATCATGTCAAGAGAGAGTTTCATGAAAATTGAAGAAAATGATGGGACCTATGTTTCAAAACCATGTAAGAATACATGCATGGCATCTAACCATAAATCATTGCATGAATTTTTTTGAATTGTTACAGGAGAAATCCTCAATAAAATCTAACAAGATTATGGACGAGGAAAGAATCATTGAGTTGATGATAACAAAGAATCACAATTTTGATTATGGAACAAGAATAAAGTAAGAAGAACCATACTATTAGGAATTTTCAAAAGGAAAAGAAAAGTTCAAACCCTGCCATCAGGAAGAACAAACACCAATTTTAGCTTTGGCTAAAGGGAATTGCCAGATGAGATTTTAGGTTGGCCGGACTACAAACATAGATTTTTTTGTTTTGGTTAAAAGAGATCGCCAGAAGGGATCTTAGGTTAACCCAACCGTAACACTGATTCACCGATTTTAGCTTTGGTTAAAGTGAATTGTCAAATGACATTCAGGTTGACCAAGGTACAAAACATAGATTTTTTTTTTTTATCGAAATGTAAGTATGTATATATCAAAAGTAACAAGGCTGGTGGCTCAGCGAAACATGTACTATCTTCCAAAAAAAAAAATAATAATAACAAATGCCTAGATAGGCAACTACCATATAAACATGAATAATTAGTGGGAACATCCTCCCCACAAGAACATAGATATACTATGGACAGGTTAGCAAAGAAATCTACTCTAGGATACGTGTCTAAAATAACCAGCCTTGAAAGTGAACCAACAAATCAACACACAGCTGTCATCAATCTTGCATCCCATCTGTCTGCCACACGGAAGAAACTGCTTGGTCTTCACCCATGCAGCGTGAAGGAGGTGCCACACATCAACAAACAGCTTTCATCATTTGCGTTCCATCTGTCTGCCACACGGAAGAACCCGCTTGGACCAGCTACTCGCCCATGCAGCAGCATTGCATGCAGCGTGAAAGAGATTCCACGCATTGCATGCAGCGTGAAGGAGATTCCACGCGTTGCATGCAGCAGCATTGCATGCATCCAGAACACTGTTCATCTTCCTCGTATAAAAGCAGCAATTCCCATCTACCATGTCAGATGAAGACCATCCAAAGCAAACGACCATCAACAAAAACCAGACCTACCAGCACAGATTACTACTGTCAGCAGTCAACAAGATATGGAAACAGCGTGAAAACTACAACAGACCAAACCAACCAGCAGCATGAAGCAAACAAACGACTGCACTGAACCGCTACAGACCAAACCAACCAGCAGCAAGAAGCAAACAAAAGGCTGCCCTGAACCGCTGATCATCAGAAACCGCCACCATGCACCTCAGCCAACATTGAGAATGTGATGGTTTTTTTCATATATAGAAATGAAAAACAGAATAAAACATAACCTGAAATTTTCGAAAGGCATTTCCCACCGAAGTACAAGATCCATAAAAAATTCTCTTGTTCCTTTCTTCCCAGATAAGATAAACCGTGAGACCTAAAGAGACTCTTTTCATTCATGCTTCCAAGTTATTTCCCCCGGAGTGTAGTCCCCTCATGATGGCACTGGTCAAGGTCATCATCCTCCTATTGATGCGTAGCCACAACTTGATTTGCAACCAGAAGCAAGCTGTCCAAGAACAAGTAAAAAATAAATGGCTATGTGATTCCTCCATCTGCCCACAGAGAACACACGAAGTATCTATTTGAAAAAACCGAAGCTGATCTTTTGGTCTCAATTTTCCCAACACCGCTAGCCATAAAATGAAGTTGTGTCTTGGCATAGACCATTGCTCCCATACCACTCGCGCCCAGTTTACTTGAGGATCAGAGAGTCTAAAATAATTATATGCTTTCGCCAAGAAGTTGCCATCCCCACTGTTCCATTGCTGAAGTAATGTAACTGCTTCCTCTTGGCTCCCGCAATCTTCAAGTAACTGATATTTTAACAGGATAATAGATTTCCAAAGTGGGGATGTAGAGTGATGAGCAGTCACAGACCATATAGTATTCTGTTGTAGGTAAAAGTGATGAATCCATTGGATCCATATGGAGTCTGTTTTGAGATGAATGTTCCAGAGTTGTTTTGCTAAGAAGCTCTTGTTTCGAGTCTTTAAGTCAAATAAATCCAGGCTGTTGAGAAGAAAAGCTGAAGTTGATCTGCTATAGATAAGAAGATGTTGATATGCTGTTGAAGTTAATCTGCAACAATTCCAGCTGGTATAGATGAACTGATTGAGTTGGACTCAATCACTTGTGGCTCCTACTTTCCAGGCACACGTTTGTATATATATATACTTAATGTAAGCACTTCTGTGTTAATAAGAAATTAATAAAACAGTTCTTCATTCTTCTTCATCATCTAGTTTTCATGATATCAGAGCACATGAAACTCTAAAACCAAGCTTCCACAAAATTCTCCAATGGAGGACAGTACAGATTCAACAATTATCAACAAAAATACTACCCTTCCAAACATGACCTTTTTAACCATTGATCCTTCTTATCCCTTTTTTATCCATGCATTAGATCATCCAAGCATGAATCTTGTTCCAAAAGTTCTTAATGAAACCAACTACACCATGTGGAGACGTTCCATTTTAATAAGTCTCAGCGCCAAAAACAAGTTGGGATTCATCAATGGAACCATATCTATACCAAGTGAATCTGATCCTAAATACATGTTATGGCAACGATGGAATGATATGGTTCTTTCTTAGATTCTCAACTCTTTAAATCAAGAGCTTACCAATAGTGTTCTCTATGTTGAAACCTCCTCTGAAATCTAGTTGGATCTACAAGAACGATTCTCACAAGGTGATTTTTCTCATCATTATCAAGTTCAACATTCCATAGTAGAATTGCAGCAAAATCAGGATTCCATCTTCGCATATTACACCAAGATAAAAACACTGTGGGATGAATTAAAAATGAGCAGTCCAGCTATTCAGTGCACTTGTGGTGGAATGAAACAAATGTCAAACAATGAAGAAAAGATGAGAATTGGTTAGTTTCTTATAGGATTAAATGAGAGTTATTCAGCTATTAGAGGTCAAATCATGCTCATGCAACCTTTACCTACTGTTAAGAAAGCATACTAACTTTTATGTGAGGAAGAAAAACAACGAGGACTGGTTGAGCACAAGGTTACTGAACAGGTTCACGCCATGAATGTCAAAAGACCAGGCTATACTTCACAACGACAAGATTTCTCTCGAAATTGGATGC
>Ga0325414_1000549_pt1 | contig 31310 bp, 37 predicted proteins | sample PopdelMetagenome_8_FD_206183 | JGI IMG/M metagenome (GOLD analysis project Ga0325414, IMG submission 206183) | Populus deltoides microbial communities from Bellville, Georgia, United States - Leaf-PdKOR-R3 | ecosystem: Host-associated > Plants > Phyllosphere > Phylloplane/Leaf | place: USA... | reverse complement strand
AGAATCACGCGGCAACTAGGTAACATCGAAAATAATATTTATTTTTGTTTTATAATTTTATGTTTTAAATTCTAATTTGTTACTATGGAAGTAGGTTGCGTGATTTTTGGTATGACACCCAAAAAAGATAAAAAAGACATGTGAGGGATAACGGTCTTGAAGGATGGAATGAGGTGGCGGTTTGGCAGGAATTCAAACCGCCATTCATCTCGGGGGAAATATGGACGGCATATATTGAGTTCGTGACCTCAGAGCGGTTCTCACGACTCTCACATTCTGGCGCCGACAACCGGAACCAGCAAATTCATGGTTCGGTGACCACGCACACTGGCGGATCCGTCCCATTCAGCGCACATGCAAAGCGGATGGTAAGAATAATTTTATTGAAATATATCGTTAATTAATTTGTCGTTCCTTATAATATATTTAACTTTCAACCTATTTTTTATATTATAGGCTGCGTCTCTTGGACGTGAATCGAGTCCAATGGAGCTATTTCTAGAGACGCATGTGCGGAGTCAAGACCGCCAAAAGGGGGTGCGGCAGTTCGTGGACAACCGTGCTCAGCACTTCGTGGTATGTTTGTTCATTCATTTTATTTTGTAAGTTATTATTTTCTTGAATTGCATCTTGAATTGAATTTGATGATTTTTTTATCGATGGAATTTTCAGGAGACCTATAATAGCCGGTTGAGGGAGAGATATGGGGACAATCCATCGACCCATCCAGATTTCGATCCAGATTTATGGATGGAGGCAGGATCGTCTGGTGGACTCGATAAAAACAGGGTCTACAGGCTCTCCAACACTACGGCTGACAACTTGCGTTCGACTTGTAGTGTCTCAACTGTTGGAAGCTCTCCATCAGTTTGAACACCCAGTCTGAGGAGTTCATTGCGTTGAAACAACAATATCAACAACTCTCGACGAATTATGATGAGCTCCGTCAAATAGTCATGGAGATGAGATCAAAGATGGGTGACGATACTTCTACAACTTCTTTTTGGCCGTATGGTCCCGGGAACAACCAGCCTCCTTCTCCTCCGCCTCCTCCTCTAGCTCCGCCGCTATTCTAGTTTAATTTTGTTTTTTAAACACATTAAATTTGTAATGAATATTATTACTTTTACATTTTTAATGTTTAATGCATTTTTATTTGTTTATCAAGGTTTTTTTACAATTAATAAATTATTTTTTTAATATTTTAAATAAGTACCGACGGATAATATCCGTCGGCATTTAACAAAGAGTTGCAAAAAAATTACGTGATTTTTCCACATTCACCGACGGATTGCCGACGGATATTATCCGTCGGTGATTTTATACCGACGGCATCACCGACGGATAATATCCATCGGTATTACACAGAGAGTTGCAACAAAAATTACAAGCCATGCCATCCTTACCGACGGGTTGTCCGTCGGTAATGCTGTCGGTAATTACCCTTGAAATTACCGATGGAGTTATTCCGTCGGTAATGTTCCCGCGGGAAAATTTTTTTTGGCGCGCGCGTATCCGTTTGTATTTCCGTCGGTGGGTGGTTTTTTTTATTTGCGACAGAATTAGCAACGGAAATGGGATTTACCGACGACTGTTATACCGACGGACGTGATCCGTCGGTATTATTTTTACCGACGGATTTCATTACTATCACCGACGGAATTAATCCGTCGGTAAAATTGGATAATGTTGTAGTGTAGTGCATTTTAATATTAAAATAAAATACTAGTGAGGTGATTTAAGTTGTGATAATTACCTAAACAAATTAAAAGAATTGAATTAAATTATGGAGCTTTATTTTTCATATTAGTGAAAGTCCTGATTCTTTTGATATTTTTTTGATATTTTTTCAATTCAGTTTCTCTCTAGCCTAATTGGATGAAACTGGCCTTGAAATTATAATAAACATATATATTAAAAGATAAAGGATTGAAATGTAAGACATAAAAAGATTATATGCTTAATATCAAAATTTACTAATTTATACTTTGGTCCTCAAAATTTATTTTTATTAATTTTCAGTGCTTTGAGAGAGACTTATTGAAAAATGATTCTAGACAGAAAAAGTATTTTATTGTCGTGATTCCGACAACAAAAATGATTAAGTTTGATGTCAAAATGTTTCATTTGACAAGAAGAGTTTGATGGTGGTGGTTTTTGGTTCATATTTTTTCAAAAAAAAAAATCAGAATTTGATAAGATTTATGGTCTCAGTTTTGTTTTTTTTTTTTAAACTGATTTTTGGCTATTTTAAAGGCTTAAGTGGGTTTATGGAGGTTTGTTAGTTGTCATAGGTATTTTCAAGTCACAAATTGGTTGAAAAATAGGTTGCTTGGTAAAAAAAAAAAGCTCACTTTTTTGCTGGGTAAAAAGAAAAAAGCTCGCTTTTTGCTTAGTTTCTGGCCATTTTAGCTACCAAAAACTAGGCAAAAATATAATGTCATTTTCCACAATAAACGATGTGTTGTCATCTAATTTTTTTTTCAAGAAAATAAGAGGTGGATGAATTAAAGCAAGACCATGTATGAGGGCCTAGCCTCCAGGCACATGGGACGGTCAGCTATGGAGTAAAAGGGAAGATGGTTTTTAACAGTGAGGAAATGAGATGGCCTTTTTGCCTTTGTTTTTTATTTCCTCTTTCTTCAAATGTTAGTGTGGGAAGAGGATTGAGATGGGTTACCGAACTTCGATGGTGGCTGGGTTAGTGGTGTCTACTGGTGGTGAGACCAGTGATGAGCTAGAGGAGATGGGATTTTGGGTTTTTTTTTTGGTCTTTTTCAGGGCTAGCGGCTGGTCTTTTAAATAATGGGTCTAGAGTTTTTTTTATATATATATAGTATGGGTGTCTTTTGGGAGAGTGTTTTTGTGTGTGTGATTTTTTGCTCTCACTAATGCTCTCCTCTAAGCTCTCACTAATGCTCTCCTCTAAAATCTCACCCTTTATTTTTGTGTGATATAATCATCTATTTATAAGTAAAATAATTTTATCTTTTTTCCCTTAATTGTTTGGTTCTCATGCAATCTGAATTTTCTTTGGTCCATCTTTTTCTTCCTTTTCTCTTTTGGTCTCTTTGTCCAATTATATTTTGATTTTTCTTATTTTTTGTATTTTGATTTTTTAAAAGAGCAACATCAACGTCGACGACTCAATAAGCACGTTAACAATTGAACGCGTTGAAAGTAGATTTTTTTTTATTTTTAAATTCTTTAGAAAATATGTTGAAAGTGATGTAAATACATCAAGATCATATTTTTTGGGCTTTTTGTTGTTTTATTCTATTTGTTGTTTTTTTTTGCAATTCTTTTTAAAAAAATAGGGTAAAAAATTAGGTAGCAACAAATGCCTCTTCTTTATAATACTTAGAAAACAAAAACTTTTTAAGTCCTTGGCATAATACGTTTGTAAAGACAAATAAATTGTTCTTCCAAAACAAATTTTCTCAAAACTTTTTGTTTGGTTGACCTGAAACTTTATCTTCACAAGAATCCTCTTCGAACAAAACTATGATCAAATTGTTTACAACTCGGTTAACTTGAAATCTCAATCTAGCGGTTCCCTTCAACCATAACCTTGATCTTTGATACCTTCTGATTACGAGGTTTAAAAACATGATGCTTCTTTATTATAGAGTTGAAATTCTTTGTGTTTCCTGATTGCAGGGTTGACCTGAAATTACGCATCTTCGTGGTTCTTTTAGAACCAAAATTTCATGCTATAACTCGATTAATTTAAAATTCCAATATGTTAATTCCCTTTAACTAGAACCAAAATTTCTATAAATAACTCGGTTAACATTAAATCCCAATTGGGTGATTCCCTTTAACTAGAACTAAAATTTTGCCTTCAACTTTGTCAACCTGAAATCTCAACCTAGAGACTCCATTTAACCACAACCTTGGTTTTTGCCTTTAGCTCGGTCAACTTGAAATCTCAATCTATTGATTCCTTTTAACCAGAACCTTGATCTTTTTTTTCAACTCGATCAACCTGAAATCCCAATTTGGCAATTCCCTTTAACTAGAACCAAACTTTTGTCTTCAGCTCAATTAATTTAAAATCCCAATTTAGAGACTCATTTTAACTAGAACCTTGGTCTTTGTCTTCAACTCGGTCAATCTGAAATCCTAATTTGGTGATTTCCTTTAACCTGAACCTAAATTTTACATTCATATCGGTCAACCTGAAATCTCAATTTGATGATTTCCTTTAACTAGAACCTTGGTTTGTGTCTTCAGATCGGTTAACCTGAAATCTCAATTTGGCGATTCCTTTTAACAAAAACTAAAATTTTGCCTTTAGCTCGATTGACCTGAAATCTCAACCTTGAGTTTTTAACTAGAACCTTGGTCTTTGTTACTTCCCGATCACGGGATTTGAAGACTTGGTGCTTCCTAATTACAAGGTTAACCTGATACTTCCCGATTATAGAGTTCAAAAACTTGGTATCTCTTAATTACAAGGTTGACCTGATACTTTCTAATAACGGGGTTTCAAAACTTGGTACTTCTTGATTGCGGAATTGACTTGATATTTCTCGATCATGGGGTTTAAACTTGATGCTTCTTGATTGTAGGGTTGACTTGAGGACTCTTGCTGATGACAAAGTTGATCCTTTTCTTTTCTTGAGAATTTTTTAATAGTAGGATTTTTCTAACTTTTCTTCCTGATTACAGGGTTTAAAAATTGAGTTTCCTTGTTATCATATCTTAAGGATTCTTTCTTTGTCAACTCAAATTCATGAAAATCTTGCTAGATTTCATTAAGGACCTTCCTAAAAATTCAAGAACACACACACACACACATATAATGCTTTGAGGTTAAATGACATGCATGCATCTTTACCTAGTTTTAAAAATAGGCTCCCTCTCTTTGATGCTCCATTGTTATAGGGTACCTTTGTTTGCTATCCAAAGCTTTCTCAATTTTTCTAATTCACTAGCTAATTTGAGTTTACCGTATGTTAGTCCTCCACTAAAATATAAGTGCAGTGCCCATCCTGGTTGTATGTGATGATTACAGCTCTCATTGTTTATTAAACATGACGATGCCCCCAAGTGTGGTATTGCTTACTTTATTATGAAAGAGTTTAACAAATCATTCACTTCTTGGATTCTCTCAAGAACTGCCTTGTGATTAGCTGTGTTAAATTGTCAATCAGCCACAAAGTTGCCTTCAGTTGAACTATACTCTTCAAACATATGTTATCATTAACCTTCATAGAACTGTTAATTCATCTATACATGCAACAAAGGCTCATTGTTGTATGCTCAGTATTCTTCTCAATAAATTCCTCTCAGCCCGTCTAATCAAATAATGAAAAGATCAATGATGTTTCTTTTATGACTCACATTCATGTGGTGAAGTGCATTTTGAATCGATGGGCTTCAAAGTTGATTGTTCCACGATCAGTCCAGGTAAAGTGCATATTTCCAACCAAATATATCCATGTGATAACAACATCTTTATGGAGTCATAACCATATTTCAGATGGTAAACCAAGATTTCAGACATGAAGATGTCCATCAAAAGCAACGTTACTCTCAACTGCCTATTAGATTTCACTAAATCATAGACTGTCTTTGAGCAATATTGCCCTTAACTAATCTAGTCTTGGTTATTCTTCTTTCTATCATTAATAGGCATTTGTCATTGCCAGAAACTAATCATAGCTTTGATGGATTTCACTAAATCATCATTTGATTTTGCCTGCCAGCTAATTTGAATATTGTTTGTTTTCTTTCTTAGGGTTCACTGCATTGCCCTCGACTGCTCAACTTTTCAAGGATGATTAAGGAGTGTTGTAACCTATTTTTGGGTCCTCGCACAAAAGGGAGAAACTACAAAAAAAATCAAATAAAAAAATATATTTGGAAGAAATAAAAAAAAGATAATAATAGTGAAAAAAGGGTGTTAGAGCGCCCGAAAAATGGCTAAAAATTGGTCAAAAAGGTTCACAAATACAAAGATTAGAATTTGATAGTATATCGTTGACTTATGAGAGCTCGACTAACAAAGAAAATTCAATTTGAGAAAGAAATGTTCAAAATCAGATGTTTATTGGACTCAATTAAATTTATTAAAGGTTTAATTGAGTTTATAAAGAGTTTGATTGAAAGAAAAATTGATTTTGAAGTCAATTTGGGCTTTAATTGGAAAAAATTAAAGTTCTAGGGTCAAATTATAATTTTTGAGACTTAATTTGATCAAACCGGGGGCTTAATTGCATAAATATTGAAGTTTGATGGCCAATTAGGACTTAATTGAAGAAATACAAAACCAAGGAACAAACTGGAAAAGGCGCGTAAATAAAAGAATTGGAATTAACCGAATCAAGGATTGAATTGAAGAAATTGTAAGTTTATTGATCAATTAAGGGTCCAATTGCATAAATTCGAGACCAAGGATCAATTTGAAAAAGACGACCAACTTTAGGGTCGACGATTGAATTTGGTAGGGATGCAATTGAATTGATTTTTAAAATAAAAATTGCAATGGAGGACTTCATTGAACAAATCACAAATTAAGGATTGATTTGGATTTTGACTTGTTTTTGGCGCCATTTTCTTTTAAATGAAACGACGCGTTTTCATCTACTGTTTCAAAAAAAAAAAAACAAGAAGAGAAAAGCCCCAAACGGTGCTGTTTTGAACGGCACTGTGGGTCTTCTTCTTCCCTTGGACGTGCGAGGCAGGGGAAGAAGAAGCTTTCATTCCCCTGCTTTTCTCCTTTCGTTTTTTCTCTGAAAGCCCTAAAAAGATGCCGATAAAGACCCGTAATTGCCTAAGCTCTGACCCATGGCTTACAACGGGGTGAAAATAGAGGGGACATGCCCCTCAAGCAGTACTGGGGCGGCTGCACAGTGGCCGCCCCGGCCACCGTACCCTTCTGCCATGACTGGACAGGGGTAGTAAGCCTCTCTCCCCATGTTTTTGTCTATAAATACGGGGAAGAGAGAGCAGAAGAGGAGGGCATAAAGGAGAGAAAAAGGAGAGCAAAAGAAGAGAAAAAAAAAGAAGAGAAAGAAAACAGAGAGAGAAAGAAAAAAATAGAGTAATAAAAAGAAAGAGTAGAGGAGAAGAATAGAGATATAGAGGAGAGAACCGAGAGAGTGAAAACAGAAAAAAAAGAGAAGGAGAAAACACAGGGACTGGATTCTTTACACGGAAAAAGAAGAAGCATTGCAGCGGCCGCCACCGAGCTTCCCAGCCACCGCCTCTGCCATCACAATCCACCGCAAATGACAACGAATACGCTCCTTCACTCCAGATAATCTTCTCTCCTTCTCTGATTTGTCTTCTTGGTTGGTTTCATTTACATGCAGAATATGAGCAATTCACGTTCTGCAACAAATGAAATTATAATTAGCTTACGCACAGTAACCGGCTAATTGTAATTAACTAGTTTATTCAAGCATCAGCCATTCCTCAAAGAGACGAGACTTATTCGACAAGATTGGGAAAGATCCTTGTTGGTAAAAGGGAAGAATGAAGCATATTTGAATCATCATTCAGTCAGAATTATGCCGTTTGGAGAAATGAAAAGCTTCTTAGAGTGTTAGGATCCTCAACACCTAAACAACCAGAATCAATAATAGAGCAACTGAAAAGAAAAAGGACTAATAATGAGGAAGAATTAAGAAAACAGCTGGAGAGATGTAGAGTTGATCTCAGCAAAAGCAAAGGGCAACAACAACTCTTGGAAAAGCAACTAGAGGAAGAAAATACAATGAGGAATTACTTGAACCAGCAGTTGGAAAATAAAGATGAGCAATTAACATCTTTCAAAGAATGGCAGAAAAGGGCCGAGATAGCTGAAGAAATAGCAAAAAGGGTCTAAGATGAGTTAAGGAATCAAATAACTGAACATGATGAGCTGGCTAACAAGAATGGGCTCACAAAAAGAGAGTTGGCCAGGATTAAAAGATCAGTAAAAGGCAAGATAAATGCAGATAGGGAGGTGTTGGATTCCTTGAAGAAAGAAAGGGCAGTCTCTTAAAGAAGTTGGAAGCTGAAAAAGAGAAGAATCGGCTGGCCTACATTGGTATAGAAGAAAAATGAAGAATTCGTTCCCAATAAATGGTGCAATTAGAGGAAGAGAGAAATATGAGAAAAGATGCTAAGTCTGATATGAGAGATTACCAGAAAAGAGCCGAGTCTTCAAAGGGATGGATAATGGCTCTACAACCTGAGCTAGAAATACGAGAAGAAGAGTCGAGGAAGTGGAGAAGCCATTACTTCGAGATGGAGGAAGAGTTGAATAAGATTCAGCAAGAGCGTTAAGAATGTCAAGACTATGTTGACAACTTTGTAGTTCAAATTAACTCCAAAATAGCCGAGCTAGATATCGAGAGAGAAGAGCTACAAAGGGCAAAGGCTAAGTTAGCATGGTTGGAGGCTATGGTCCAAGTACTGGAAAGAAGTAATGAAGCTTTAGGAGCCATCAACAAAGTAATAATCGCATACAAAGGGCAAGGGCTAAGTTAGCACAGTTGGAGGCTATGGTCCAAGTACTGGAAAGAAGTAATGAAGCTTTAATAGCCATTAACAAAGTAATAATCGCAGATAACACCTTGTTCCAGGACAAGATAAGACATATGATAAGACAAGTCGAGCAAGTGGCCCATTATACGGAAAGGTTGCAACAACAAGCCACCCAAGTTGGGAATAATGCCGCAAAGTATCGAGAATACATGGGGACCATCACCTCATTTATTGGGGACTTAACTAATAGAGGAAATGCCTTTTAAGGTTGGCGATGTATAGGGCCTTTTGTTTTTAAACTTTTGAATGAGCTACGGTTAGTTATAAGAAGGCCTTGACGTATCTTTCTTTCCAAATATGTTATGATAATCAATCATGATAAGAACTTAGCAAACACTCTTTTACAACAATCAATTCAACTTAGAAATCTTGCCTAAAGGATTCCAAAATTCATAAATCAGTTCTAAAATATACATCGTATATGCATCTCATTTTCATCATGCATTTGTTTATAACTTATCATTTGCACCCCCAAATCATGAAACATAGGTCCCTCATCCAAGGTACACTACACCAGGCTAAGAACAAGAATGGAAAACGAAGAGAGGGATCTCCTAGAATCCCGTTACCAGAGTGAATTAGAATCCGTGAAAAATAAAGTTGCCCGGATGACTAATCTACTTGAACAACTTCTAAGAGCCAAAAATAGGGAAGGAACGTCTACCTAACCACTTATAGGAGCACCGATAGCTCATGTCCCCGCAGTATCTTAGAACTTGGGGGCAGATTCAGTAACGAAGCAACACTTTACACCTGCCATCCCTATCCAGCTAACTCAAGCTCCGATCATTGTAGATTTAACAGTGGATGGGCCTTCTGACAATAGGTCCACTGGTTTCATAAACCTCAATAAGACATCCGCCTTGGAAGAATGACTAAAAGCAGTCGAGGAAAATGATTGGTTTGACCCCATACAGACATCTGAAGTATGTTTGGTACCAAACATCATGGTACCAAAAGATTTTAGGATACTGGAATTTATTAAATACACAGAGTTGGAATGCCCAAACACTCACCTTCGATCCTACTGCAACAAAATGGCTGAGGTGATCCATGACAATAAGTTGTTGATTTATTTTTTCCAAGACAGTCTAGCAGGGTCTGCGCTAAACTAGTATATTAGGTTGGACAATGCCAAGGTCAAGAAATGGAAAGATTTGGTGGAGGCTTTCCTTAATTAGTACAAGTTCAATTTGGAAATTACTCCGGATCGAGCGAGCCTTATGTTAATGAAGAAAAAAAACCAAGAGTCAATAAGGGCTTATGCGTAAAGATGGAGGGATGAGGCAACACATGTCCAACCCTTTTTGATAGAGACGAAGATGGTGACTCTATTCGCCAATACCTTTAAGACACCTTATTATCATCATCTAATTGGTAGCTCATCCCAGCATTTCTATGATGTTGTACGCGTAGCGAAAAGGATAGAGCAAGACATTAAATTTGGGCACATAGTAGAGCCTTTAGAGAAGAAAGGTTTTACTGGAAGAAAAAAGAAGGTGACGTTAATAAGGCGAGTACAAAGGCAATAAAGTAAATTACCAAATCTACAAATGCCTACCCCTCAATTCGCCAACATGAACTTTACCAAATCTTTTAACACCAATCGAACAAATCACCAGCCAAACAACCAAAACAACCACCAAAGGCCATATATAGGATATACTTCAGAGCAGTTGCCTTCACTGTCCATGCCTTTAAAAGACTTGTACGCTAAACTGCTGAGTATTGGACACATAGCTCCGATCCTTCTACTGCCAATCCAACCACCCTTTCCCATATGGTACAAGCCACAATTAACTTGCGAATACCATGCTAGTAACCCTGGGTATGGAATTGAAACTTGTTACACCTTTAAAAGGAGGTTGTTAGAGCTTATCAAGAGGGGGTGGGTGTCTTTTAAAGACGCACCCAACATCAATTCAAATATGTTGCCTAATCATGCCGCGCCAAGTAATAGTGGAGTGGGTATGATAGAAGGTGGGAATCAAAGCAAGGCGTTGAAGGTATCCATGAAGAAGTTGTACGACATGTTGGTACAGTCAGGATTCTTGAAAATAAACACTGAATATCATCTAGAAATAGGTGACTATTATGAGTTCCACGGGAAAGAGGGACATCATATCGATGATTGTATCGAGTTTCGCTAAAAGGTTGCGAAGATGTTAATCATGGGGGAGTTGAGGATTGAAACCATGGATGGCAACCATGAAGTGAGTATGATGGAAGGTCAACATAAACTGTCAGAAGTATGTATAGTCCAACCGACAACTAATGGGCCACCGAAGTTGATCCTGACTAAGCCTTCCTTTACAAAAAGAGATCACAATACAATGCCTTATAATTATGATTATGCCTCCAACATTTGAGCCTCTCTTTCTTTATTCCAAACTGAGATTATTGGGCTGACTCAAAGTGGCCGATGCTTCACGCCCGAGGAGTTAAGGAAAGCAAAAGGCAAAGAAGTGGTAGATCTTGACAAAGCATTAGAGGTTAATAAGCTAGTAACTGAAGAGAAGTCAAATGAATTTTTAAAGTTGATAAAGCACAGCGAATACTACATAGTAGATCAACTAAAAAAGACTTCAGCCAGGATCTCTCTTATGTCCTTGATACTCAGTTTTGAGCCACACCAAAATGCCTTGCAAAAGGTATTGAAAGAGGCGTATGCACCCCACGATATTGAACAGAAAACCATGGAGCATCTGATGGGGAGGATCCATGCAACTAATTACTTGTACTTCACGGCTGATGAGGTAGATGCTGAAGGAACCAAACATAACAAACCCTTGTACATCACTATTAGGTGCAATGATTGCCTCATAGGAAAGGTGCTCTTCGATAATGGCTCGGCTCTTAACGTGTTGCCGAAACACATGCTGAAAGAAATGCAGGTCGATGAATCTCATATGAAGTCTAGTACCATGATGACAAGAGCGTATGATGGCTCACCTAGACAGATAATTAGAACTTTGGAAGTGAAGCTATATATGGGACCACAATGTTCTTGGTGACACTTTAAGTTATGGATATCCACCCTTCCTATAGTATGTTGTTAGGAAGACCTTGGATTCATACAGCTGGGGCGGTAACTTCATCATTATACCAATGCTTGATATATATCATGAACGAGATACTGGTAACTGTCAAAGCTGAGGAGATAATATCTATGATAAAGAACGTGGCTATACCATTCATCGAGATGAAGGATTGCAAGGATAAGAATATCCATGCTTTTGAGATTGTGAACACTACTAGGTGCCTAAGAACACGATGCGAAAAAGGCCAAGGATTTCAGAAGCAATTAGGATGGCGGCTAAATGCCTTTTAGAATGAGGGGTTCAATTTCAGTATAACCATATCACCAGAGTAACAGAAAGGGTTAATCTAATAAAGATAAAATGTGATGATCAAAGATTTGGGTTAGGGTATAAGCCTAAAAAAAAAATCATCGATGGGCTGCTAGTAGGATAAGAGAAAGAAGAATGGCTAGGATTGAAGGAAGAGAGCTTGAAGAAGAAGAGCTAGAAATCCCTCCCTTTATAATGTTGTTCTGTTCCTCAAGGCTGCATATGTAATGCAATCTGATAAAGGATCAGAAAGCCTTGTTCAAGAACTGTCAACTATGAGCATAAACACTTTGGAGGAAGATAAGGTAGAAGGAGGTGGCACGAAGATGGTAGCGGAAAGGAAGATGAAGCACTACCACAACTGACTGTCTATATTCTAGAAGAAGTCTCCGCCAAGACCTTTGTGTGAAAGCTAGCAGAGGGTGATAATTTTCAAAACTAGGTGACCCAAGAAGCTCCAGTAGTGTTTAAAATGTAAACCAACCTTGTTTGCCTTTGCATGCTTTTGTCATTGCCTTTTGTTTTCTTTTATCTTTCTAGTTGAAAATCAAGGCTCATGATGTCAGCCAGATTTTGTCTTTGTCATTGAGCCCACCTTTTTTTTAAAATAATGAGATCATATGTTTTCTAAATTTGTCTCTTTATTCGTGCTTTTACACCAAACACTTTTTGCTTTCAGGAATCCTGAAAGCGAATCTTCCACAACATCACATACATTTAGCATGAAGAATGAATGGCCAAACTTTAATGAACATGTGATCACTATGGAAGAAGAAAAATGGGATGAAAGCAGTATTAGGGAATTCAAAAAGCTAGTGCAGCAACATGAACAAACCTGAAAACCTACTGAAGAAGAACTCGAAACCATAAACGTGGGTAATGACCAGTTTAAAAAAGAGTTAAAAATAGGGACTTTAATCATGCCGGAGCAAATAGTGGAGGTAATTGCCTTACTATAAGAATATGTAGATGTTTTTGCTTGGTCTTACAAGGATATGCTTGGTTTGAATACAAATATCGTGGTATATAAGATCCCATTAGAGGAAGATTGTAAAGCAGACAAATAGAAATTAAGGAGAGCCCACCTGGATATCTGGATCAAAGTCAAGGCAAAACTCGAGAAACTGTGGAATGTGGGTTTCCTAGAAGTAGTTAAATATCCACAATGGGTGTCCAACATTGTTGTTGTGCCAAATAAGGGAGGAAAGATTAGAGTTTGCATGGACTTCCAGAACTTGAACAAAGCTAGCCCCAAAGATGATTTTCCACTACCACACATAGATATTTTAGTTGACAACGCTGCTCGTAGTTCTACATATTTCTTTATGGATGGTTTCTCAGGATACAACTAGATAAAAATGGCTCCAGAAGATAAGGCGAAAACAACTTTTATCACCCTTTAGGGAACATACTGCTACAAAGTTATACCATTTGGTCTAAAGAATGCATGGGCTACCTATCAAAGAGCCAATGTGACTTTGTTCCATGATATGATGCACAAGGAAATTGAGGTGTATATAGATGATATGATTGCCAAGTCTAGAAGGGGAGAAGATCATATAAATATGTTGAGGAAGTTATTTAAGAGATTAAAGAAGTATGAACTAAAGCTCAACCCTGCAAAATGTTCGTTTGGAGTTAAGTCCGGCAAGCTGCTAGGATTTGTGGTCAGTAGCAAAGGTATAGAGGTGGATCCTGATAAAGCGAAAGCCATCCAATCCATGCCAACCCTAAAGATAGAGAAGGAGGTAAGGGGATTCTTGGGAAGATTGAACTATATTGCCTGATTTATAGCTTAACTAACCACAACATGTGAACCTATCTTCCAGTTACTAAGGAAAAAGAATAATAGGACATGGAATGAAGAGTGTGAGGAGGCATTCAACAAAATCAAACATTATTTACAGAGTCCACCTTTGCTTGTTCCTCATGTATCAGGAAGACCTTTAATACTGTATCTAACTGTGACTGAAATAGCTATGGGATGTGTACTGGGTCAGCATGATGAAATCGGGAGGAAAGAAAAGGTTATTTATTACCTAAGTAAGAGGTTCACTGAATATGAGTCTAGATACACGGTGATAAAAAAGCTATATTGTGCATTAGGATGGGCGGCAAAAAGATTACGACATTATATGTTGTATCACACCACTTGGTTGATTTCAAAAGTGGATCCATCAAGGTACATATGTAACAAGCCCTACCTCTCAAGCCGAATTGCAAGGTGGCAGGTTTTGTTGTCAAAATATGACATAGTGTATATGACAAGGAAAGCCGTGAAGGGAAGCGTGATTGTTGACCACCTACCTGATAACGCTTTTGAAGATTATGAGCCATTGGATTTTGATTTTCCTGATGAAAATGTACTATCAATAGAGGAAGAATAAGAGAAGAAAGATTGGTGGACCATGTTTTTTGACGGGGTAGTGAATGTATATGGTAATGGGGCGAGCGCGTTGATAATCTCTCCTGACTAGAAACAGTATCCAGTTTCAGTTAAATTGCATTTTGAATGCACCAATAATACAACTGAATATGAAGCTTGTATCCTCGGCTTTGAAGCTGCATTAGAGTTGAAGATCAGAAAGATGGATGTATATGGTGACTCAATGTTGATTATCTGTCAGGTGAAAGGAAAATGGAAAACCAAGGAAGAAAAGTTGAGGCCGTACCAAGAATATTTATTCACACTGTTGGAAGAATTCGAAGAGATAAAATTCACTCATCTAGGAAGAGAAGGGAACCATTATGCGGATGCTTTGGCCACGCTGGCTGCTATGGCTACGATTGATCTCGGGCATAAAGTATAGCCAATACATATTGACATTAGAAATAACCTAGCTCATTATTTCTCAGTTGAAGGAGAGATAGATGGAAAGTCTTGGTACTTCGATATCAAGAATTTTGTGCCAAATCAGGAATATCCAGTGGAAGCTTTGAAGATGGATAAGAAAACCTTAAGAAGATTGGCCATAGACTTCAATCTAGATGGAGAGACTCTATATAAAAGATCATTTGACGGAACCTTGCTAAGGTGTTTGAATGAGATAGATGCTAAAAATGCTGTACGAGAGGTCCATGAAGGGATTTGCTCAACTCATGCTAACAGTCATATGATAACAAGGAAAATACAAAGGGTTGGTTATTTCTGGATGACGTTAGAGAAAGACTGCATCGACTATGTTAGGAAATGTCACAAGTGTCAAGTGCATAGTGATAGGTCAATGCGCCTCCGACCCCTCTGTTTAATCTGGCATCTCCTTGGCCATTTTCGATGTGGGGAATTGATGTGATTGGGCCTGTTAACCCAAAAGCTAGCAATAGGAATAGATTCATTTTTGTAGCTATTGACTACTTCACGAAATGGGTAGAAGCCAGTTCATATGCCCATGTAACACAGAAAGTGGTGAAGAGGTTTATAGAAAAAGATTTGATTTATCGCTATAGTCTGCCAGAAAAGAGAGTGACCGATAATGCACATAATTTCAACGGTAAAATGATAGTAGAGCTTTGTACCAAATGAAAAATCAAGTATTCAAATTCCTCACCATACAGGCCAAAGATGGATGGTGCTATAGAAGCAGCCAACAAGAACATCAAGAAAATTATTCAGAAAATTATAGTCATTTATAAGGATTGACATGGGATGTTGTCGTTCGCTATCCATGCATATCGCACTACAGTAAGAACCTCGACAGGAACTACTTTGTATTCTCTGGGATATGGAATGGAGGCAGTGATGCTTTTGGAAGTAGAAATCCCTTTGTAAAGGGTGTTGATGGATTCAGAATTAGAAGAGGCTGAATGGGCCAAAGTGAGATATGAATAGTTAAACCTAGTTAATGAAAAAAGGATAGCTGCAATCTGTCATCAACAACTCTACCAGAAAAGGATGGCCAAGGCATATGATAAAAAGGTTAGATCTCGCGCGTTCCAAGAAGAAGATCTAGTGTTGAAGAAAAACCAGATGACTTGTTGTCTAGTACACCGCTATGATGGCCAGACATTATTAACTCGAAAAAGTTGCTTGAGTGGCTACCTTTTCAGAGCATTTAATGCTTTATCTCTTCACCATATTTGACAAAACATATACCGTTATGATGGCCTAACATTTGACCATCCCTGGTATGGTTCTTTCCTGCTGATTGACACCACAGCGGCTGCAATACTGACTCATAGAAGCTAACTTAGGTAGCCTTTAACTATCAAAATTTGACAGTTCATGATGACCACTTTGAGCCAACGGTTAAGATCCTTCCAAGATGAATCAAGGGCCAATATTTGTCCCTAATAAAGATAAAATGTCCCTCTTCCACCTCTCATAACTAAAGGTGAATTCCATGCATTGAGAGAGAAGAAATTTGGGTGCAAAGTTGAAAAACAAACTAGCCCCTTCAATTTTATTTCTGCCATTGCCACCAGCTTCATTCTTCCTCCAGCTAGGCTAACCTTCTTTTTCCTTTTCTTTTTCTTCCCCTCATCCTCCATTCTATAGTTGTTGCATGCATAATTCATTTTGCATGCAACGACAGATTTAATTAATATGGTCATTGGGTCGAATCCAACCTAGCTGGAAAAAAAGAGAAGGTTGTTGGGCTGCAAGTCAGCCAACCTGACTAAGTCATGCTGGACTCGTTTCAACCTAGCCTAGATGGTTGGACCATTTCCAGGCCATTTAATAAATAAAATAATATAATAATATTTAAAAAATATATTTAAAAAAAAAATCAAATATTTGTGGGTCTCTTGCATGTTTATCCAACTAGCTATTTTGCATAATATCAGGTTGTAGACTTACATTGTAAGATAAGACCAAGTATTAAAAATACTCGATTTTCTCCAAAACCTTTTTTAAAAAAGAATTCAAAATTTCAAGAAAATTAAAAAAAATTAATTTTCTGTTTCCAAAAACATAAAAAATATGTTTTGTCTTTATGCATACAACCAAATCCTAAAGGTTTTTCATGTATATTTTGTATAAGATAAAATCCTATTTTTATCATGTTTAAAAAAAATGCAAAAATGAATATCATAATCCATTTATAATTATCCATTAGGGTTTGACAAAAATACAAAAAATCTTGTTATAATTAGTTTGTTATTCAGAATGTTACAACTTAGTTATATTTAAGAAATAAATAAGTTTGGCCTTTAGAATGGTTAGAATTTAATCCAATGAGATAGAGAATTCCTTATAAAGGTAGATCTTCCTCGAGCCTTAGACAAGATCAATATATAGAAACATGACCTAGAAAAACAATCAAACAACAATGCAGTTTACCTCTGGTAGGATGCACCAGGGATGATGTATATTTCCTTTGCACAATTAGTCCCTTACCCGGCCTATGTAGACCATAAGTTTCCTAGTAACCATAATACTAGGTGGTGAATCCTGAACTTCATAATCATAATTTTATGATTAAACCCAAAACCCTCTTTTCACCATCACTCAAGAGACAGACCCGTCATTCGACATCGAGCATGCTGCGACACCTAACACCGTCAAACATTGACAAATCTTCCTTTCAAGAATTAACTAAAATTAGGTCAAAAGGCTACTGGAACAGTGATGGCATTGTACCACACATCACTGCCACTAGCGGCGCGTGAATCCACACATCGTCACTAAATGAACAGTGAAAATTGGTGGATTTAAAGTGGCTCCTTCATCTCTTCCTTTCCCTGTCGACAATACTCCTCCACACTCTCTAAGAAAGGAGATCGAGGCATATCAAGCCTTAACCTTCTCTTAAATTGGTGGATTTAAAGTGGCTCTTTCATCTCTTCCTTTCCCTGTCGACAATACTCCTCCACACTCTCTAAGAAAGGAGATCAAGGCATATCAAGCCTTAACCTTCTCTTTTTTCTTCTTCCTTTCTTTTTTTTTGGTTTGTTTTCTATCCATTGCCTCATGATTTTTTTTTCTCGTTATTAGTTACCTCAATAATCAATAATGGAGGGAAAGGTGCTCATCAGTTGTGGTGCATTATTGGCCATCGATTTAAAAGGAAGAAGTGTCGTCATTTCTTTTTTCAAGGAAGAAAGAAGCACAATGATTGAAGGAAAAAGGAAGTTGTCATTGGCGAGGGACGTCACTACCATTGGCTGGAGGCTAACGTGGAGGTTCATGACTTGAATGAAGGGGATATATGGATGATTTGTATGAGGTTGTCTTATAGGTGTTTTGGAGATGGGGTCTGCAGTTCTAGGGGAAAAGCTGCCTTAATGGTTATGCTGGTGTTGTTTTGTTGTGAGTGATGAGGATGATCACGACTGTGATAGTTTGGACAACAATCACTGATGGGAGAGATGTCATTGCTAGCATAGTGCTAGTTGGCTGACAGTGAAGGAGCTGAATAGAGGAGGATGGATGGTCACTTGTGGAGGAAAGGGAAGGATGGTTTTCAACAATAAGGAAGGGAGATGGCTTTTTGCTTTTGTTTTTTTCCTCTATCTTCAAATATCAGTGTGGAAAAAGGATGAAGATGGGTTGCTGAGCTTGGATGGTGGCTGGGTGAGTGGTGGCTACTGGTGGCGAGATTAGTGGTGAACTGGAGGAAATAGGATTTTGGGTTTTCTTTTGGGGTCTTTTTCATGGCTGGCGGATGGTCTTTTGAATAATAGTGTCGCGGGAGGCGCGACGTCGTCTGGCGACGGCGGAGGCTCATATCGTGCCCCCTGATGAGGTGTGAAGTGTTGTGTGTTGAAAATGGTTTTTAATCATAGAATTATGATTAATGTTTAGGAGTCGCCACTTAGTATTATGGTCACTAGGAACCTATGATCTGCGAGAGTCTGGGTCAGGGACTGGTTGTGCAAGGGGAAGACATATCACCCCAGTGCACCCTACCTAAGGTAAACTGCATTGTTGTTTGATTGTTTATTCTAAGTTGGGTTTCTATTGGTTGGTATTTTCTAAGTTTCAAGGCATATCTCTCTTCATGAGAGAGTTTCTACCTTATCAGGTTAAATTCTAACCGTTCTAAAGTCTGACTATTAGCATCGCATTTCTACACTTTGTATCTTTAATACATGAGGGTGTACTTTATCATGTAATTTTACACCCCGCCAATATTAAAGTCTACATCTAGACCCTAAAAAAGGATTTGAAAAAGATTTTTGACATATTGGCCAAATCCTAATGGATAATCATAAACTGGTTACGATATCCATTTTTGGATTTTTTTAAACATGAAAAAGATGCAATTTTTTTTTGAAAAATATGCTTGGAAAAATTTTAGGATTTGGCCGTATGCAATAAAATATTTTTTTCTTTTTGCAAATGTTTTGAAATTTTTTTTTGAAATATTTTCGACAAAACCAGATAATTTAATACCGGATTTGTATTTTATAGTGTAAACATACAACCCGATATTATGCAAAATGGATAGAAAAATATTTGAGAAAATCATGATTTTTTTATGATTTTGAAAAAATTTTGGATTTTTTTCAAAAAGAAAAAACATTAGGGGGCCGGGCCAAACCAACCCAGCCATTTGGGCTGGGCCAAAACTGGCCCGGCCCAATGACAAAGTTAATTATTCTGCCACTGCATGCAGAAATGAATTCTGCATGCAGTGGCCTCGACGAAGAAGAAAGAGGCGACGCAGGGAAGAGAACCACCTAAGGTGGTGAGGGTCTGCGGTCGTGCTGGGGATGTCTGTCCAGCGGCTTAGGGGACTTCGGCTGAGGTGACGGTGGCCGGTGGCAGTGGAAGCAGAGAAGAAGAAGAAGAAGAAGTTGCAGATGAGAGAGAAACGCTAGAAGGAGAAGAGGAAGAAGGCCACGGTGGCTGCTTGGTGGCCGGTTGGTGGTAGAAACGGTGGCTGAGATTAGTGGCGGCCGAAGGTGTGGCTGAGAAGGAGAAAGCAGAAAATGATGAAAAACAAGGGAGAAAGGCTGATTTTTTGTCAACTTTGCACTCAATTTGTTTCTTGCTCCGAACATGAAATTTGCTCCTATTTATAGGCGGTGGAAGAGAGCAATCTTGTCTTCACGAGGGAAAAATTTTTAGCCCTTTATTCTGTTGGGAAGGATCCCAACCGTTGGTTCAAAGTAGCCTCCCTACGTTGTCAAATCTGTAGGAAAAGGCTGCCTGAGTTGACCTCTTCACGCCGTCGCCAGCGTTGCTGTGCTGTCATTCATCCTGAACCATTCACATGGGGTTGTAGACGAACTGCAGGGGATCCTTTACGTGCAAGTTTTGTTCTATTTGATGGAGAAAATAAGCATTAAATGCTCCTGCAAACAAGGCTCCAACGCTGTTTCTTTTGGGTAAAACGGGGAAGACAATGAACAGTGACCAGACGACGCGTCGTCTGGTCCCCTCCTTTTTTTTTATACAAAACGGCGCCGTTTTGACTGAATTAGGGATTTAATCTGATTTTCAATTCAGTCCTCCGGCTTTCAATTTCTTGCAATTGAACCCCTAATTGATCATAAACTTTGGATTTAATGCAATTAAGCCCCTGATGAACTACAATTGCAGCCCTGAAATTACGCGCCTTTTATAATATGGTCCTTGGTCTCGGATTTTGTCAATTTAACCCCTAATTGATCATTAAACTTTCAATTTCTTCAATTTCACCCCCGGTTTTTGTCAATTGAATCCTCATAGTTTGCCGCCTATTGCGGAATGGTCCTTGACCTCGGATTTGTTCAATTTAGCCCCTAATTGACCCCAAAACTTCAATCTTCTTGCAATTTGGCCCCTAATTTCAATCAATTAACTTGGTAAAAATTAAATTTGGTCTCTTAAAATTCTAATCTTCTCATTTAAGCCAAAATTAGGCTCACAAACTTAATTTTTCACCAATTCAGCCCCAAATAAAATTAATTTGACCCATTTAAAGTATAATTAAGTCCTTGTACTTAATTAAATCCTTCAATTGGACTCAAATTAACTCTTAAACATAATTAAAATTTAATTTGGCCCATGATTAAATTAAATTGGCCTATTAAAAATGTAATTATGTCATTGGACTTAATTTTTATGTAAATTCATCCAATAATAATTTAATTTGACCTTGAATTTGCATTTTTCTCCATTCTTGGGCATAATGGGGTACAATTAGGCCTTGAATTTCCTCCAAGAATTACAGCTTGATTTCCCGGCTTGCTTTCTCCACGTTGCCAGCTTTTTATTTTATTTTTTTGATTTTTATTTTGAAAAAAATTGATTTTTAGGGAATAACCCAGAATTGGGTTTTGACAAATAGGTCTAGGGTGTTTTTTTGTGTTGCATGAGTATCTTTTGGGAGAGTGTTTTTGTGTGTGTGATTTTTTTCCATCACTAATTCTCTCCCCTAAAATCTCTCCCCTCATTTTTGTGTGTGTATAACCACATAATTATAGGTAAAAGTTTTTTTTTCTTCCCCTCAATTGCTAGGTCCTCAAGCAATCTAAATTTTTTTTGGTCCCTTATTTTCTTCATTTTCACTTTTGGTCCCTTTGTCCATTTATATTTTGATTTTTCTTATTTTTTTTATGTTTTATATATTTTTTTAAAAAGAGCAACATCAATGTCGACTCAAGAAGCATGTTAATAACTGAATGTGTTGAAAGTAGATTTTTCTTTTAATTTTAAATTTATTGGAAAAGATGTTGGAAGTGATGCAAATACGTCTAGATCATATTTTTTAGGTTTTTGTTTTTTTTTTTTGCTATTTGTTGTTTTTTTCACAATATTGTTTTTAAATGGTGTAAAACATTGGGTAGCAATAAAAACAAAGGCACATACATGTTGAACATCATGCAAAGATTAATAATATAGCATCCATTCACTTCAATTATCAATTAAACATCATAATTTTATCAAAATAAGTTTCGGTTCTAAACCAAAACCTTATGATTAAAAACTATAAAAATCATGTTATCAATGCAATTAAACATTAGATTTTTTATTAATCATGTATAAAGAAAGGTTCTGTACAAAGAACTAGACCAAAATTGATCCAAATTAAGGGGTTACGATAATGTTCTTCCCAAGAACATGAAGAACATTGTCCATAAACCCAGAAAAAACCCAGCCATGCCCAGCCACTACCAAGCCTAGAAATGGACATTATTGGCTTCTAAAACATGCTCTTTTATCCCAACAAGTTTGAACAAAAAAAATATAAAAGCATCAAAATCAAGTATGAGATATCAAATAACAAAAAAAACTATCAACTTAAAACAACCTACATGTTCATGCAGCATGGATTCAAAATTAATTTTCGAAACCCATTTTGTGCATGAACATGCCTAACAAACCCAAGGTAAACACCTTTGCTTTAACATGCATAACTTAAGTTAAACAAAAACAAAAACTAAAACAACATTGTATATCCAAAACAAACTTAAACAACAACTTTAAAGTATAAAAAAAAATCAAAATAACTCCAAAATAACTTTATTAAATAAAAATCACACCAATAAAAAGGTGAATGCAACGTCATTTGTTAAACATCCCAAACCTCTTTTTTATACTTGTAAACATAAATATGAAAAAAAAAACACCTTAAGCAGGCTCTAAATTGCTCTTCTAGAGGAGTCCATTTACCATGGTTCATGGGACCAACAAATCAATCATTAGAGGGTCCTTTAGCTATCAAATCCATAGGAACTAGAGTTTGAGCTCGCTAGATAAGGGTAATAGGGATAAAATGCTGGTCGGTCGCTGAATCTACCCCTAAGTTTTAAGGTGCATAAGGGACATGAGCTATTAAAGCCTTCACAAGAACCTGTGCAAATTTTCCATTTCTACTCTTGAAACTCAGCGCTTGTTCGTGCAAATTTTTTAGTCTAGCCACTTCCCCTTTAATGCTTTCAATTTCTTTTAGACAATGAGCCTCTATCTAAGCCATTTCTTTGTTTTTCATCATTTCTTTTAGTCATGTGTAATAGACCTTCAATAGGAGACTTACGTTTCAAACTGTGAACATGCATGCTAAATGTAAGAGCATGTATTCAAAATGATGAGCTTGCCCTTCATAGATTGACACACATTCATAACTCTTACATGGTTGATAAAAACTTTGATCGTCCAAACTCTACAATGAAAATTTCCTGAGTGACGACCATTGTGTCACTTGTAAGTCTTGAACTTAAGATGCTTCATAAAAGGCTTTCCTTGATGAAAAACATGTGTAGGGAGCATACAATCTAAGGATATGTTCTAATTCTTCTTCATGTGACGGGGTAGGTTTACTACTTGGTCTTCAAAATGGTCTTAGATCTGCCTAGTTATGGTCTTTGTAAAGATAGTATGTGGGTGTTATAAGGAATGATTAAGGTATGCATACCTACCATTACCAAGCAAGCACTTAGATATGAGTTGGGTGTTTCACGCGTCTGAACCCTAACCAATAATCATAGGGAAAATTGCTAAATGTATGAGCATGTATTCAAAATGATGAGCTTGCCCTTCATAGGATAACACACATTCATAACTCTTGCATGGTGGACAAAAATTTTGATTGTCCAAACTCTACAAATTTCCTAAGCTTAAAACAAAAACTTGAGAAAACTGTGTTAGCCTTTCAAATGTTCACACTTAGCTTCCTTGTCAATTCTTTTTTTCTATTTTTTTCATCTTTTTTCTCTTGATCTTGAAGGGGTTATTTATAAGGTTTTGCTAGGGTTTTTAGAGATTTTGAATCCATTTCTGACCTCTTGGTCTTGAGGGAAGTGTTGTAAACCTTTGATAAGAATCCATTAAGGAGCCTTTATGTGCAAACACAGGAAAACCAAATACGTTTTTTATATGATAGTCGCAATATTTGGGTTGATTGAACTACCCATTTTCGAGGTCTTGTCGGTGCAATTTTGACATCATCATCATTTGAAACTACCTGAATTTGGTAGATGGGGTGCACGACTTTTATTTAGATCCAATTTTGCTCAATTTGAAGGTTTATAACTCCACATTTATGCATTTGAAGTTGACAACTCGATCAACCAAAACTTTCAAAACGTACGTGCAAGATGACAAATAACATGTCATTCATCTTTTCTTCTTTAAGTCTGAACGACACGTCATTTAAGGTTCTTAATTTGAAATTTAAAAAATTTCAATTGAGTCCCTGTTCTTCTAATTGCTTTTAATTGCACTTGTAATTGCCTTAAGACTTTTAATTTCATACAATTTCACCCTTGCCAAACTTAAATGTCAGCCCTAAAGTTGACCACTATTTTCATTTTAGTCATTGGTTCTAAATTTATGCATTTCGACCCTCAATTGACGAACAAACTTTTAATTTCTTCAATTTGGCCCTTAATTTGGTCAATTCAGCCATTACATTCACTCACCTTTTTCAATTTGGTCATTGGTTTTGGATTTCTTCAATTAAGCCTTAATATGACCAAATTAACTCTTAACAATTGCAATTCAACCCCCAGACTTTAATTGCTTCCAATCAAAGCCTAAATTGACTTCAAAAAATCAATTTTTATTGCAATTAAGCCCTCAATAAATTCAATTCCACATTAAAAAATTCCAATTGAGTCCTTTAACATGAAATTTTGGATTTCCTTCCTGAAATTGAATTTTTCTTTTTCAATAAGGCCTTTATCAATCGAAAATACATTATCAAATTTTTCAATCTTGTATATTTTGATCTTCCTCAACAAGTCTTCAACAATTTCCTAGGCATTTTGCTATATTCTTCTCACTGATATATTTTTTTTTCTTCCAACATTTTTTCATTTTTTTTATTTTCTCTCATTTTTTTATTTTTCCTGATTTTTTATTTTACCCAACATGGAGGATAAATTTGAAAAAAAAGTTGAAAACAAAAAAAACATTCTCATAATTTTTTATTTTTGAGGACTAAAGTGTAAATTGCCTTGGCATCTCATTGTTCACTGTTACAGTGAAATTCCAAGTGAAATTATCTAGTATATTACTAGATAATTTCTCACGCTACTCTATGGGTCATATTAAACTTTTTCTAGATGTAAAAAAACATCTAGGTGTCGATAATGTGTTTTTTTAGTAGAAAACAATTAAAATTATATAACAATTGACTTGATATGACCTAGTCAACTTGACAGGTCCAAAAACAACCTAGATGACAAAGAAAAATGTAGTTAAACTAAAAAAAATAAAGATGATATATTTTTTTAAAGTATTGAAACAATAACATATTAGATCGACTCAGATCAATTTAGATTAGTTTGTCAAATCTACTACCCATGTTATGAGACCTTGATAACCCTATAGAAAGCAAATAAAAAAAATTATTTAACTCAATTCTCAATCAACCCAATGTTGAAGGATAAAATCAAATAAATAGGAAAAAAACAATGACCCAACTTAACCTGTCAAACTCGGGTGAGGAGAATATGATAATTTCATAGAAAGCAAATCAAAAAATAATTATAAAGTCTAATTATCAATTAATCCAATGTTGAAGGATGAAACTGAAACAAAATCCAATTAAAAAAAGGAAAACCAATTGAGCCAACTTGGCTAACCTGCAAAACTCGTAACCTGGTCATGAGACCATGATAACCCTATAAAAATAAAATTAAAAAATAATTATTATTATGAAGTCTAATTCCCAATTAACTCAATGTTGAAAGATGAAGTTTAGAAAAAAAATTAAAAACATGAAAAAAACCCGAGTCAACACAGCTAACTCGCAAAACTTGCGACATGGGTAATAAGACTTGGATAACACCATAGAAAATAAATCGAAATAAATTTTAAAGTCTAATCGCAGTAAACCTAATATTAAAGGATGAAATTAAAAAAAAAATTGAATATAATTAATCCATCTATAAAGGAATAAGTGACATTTACTGTTGCATTATCTACCAACATGTCTATATATGACAACGAGAAATCATATTTTAGATCGGCGTGATTTAGGTTGTGAAAGTCCACACATATTCAAATTCTCTTATCTTTCTTCTCTATTATGAAAATATTGATCACCTATGTCAGATACTTTATCACTTCCAAGAAGCCCGCGTCAAAATACTTTCTTTTTTTTTTTTTTTTACTTTCAACATAACCTCCAGCCTCATCCTTCTTAACTTCTACTTAATTTGAGTGCAAATCCACTCCTCATCATGCCCTAAGTTTAATTTGAGTGCAAATCCACTCCTCATCATGCGCATAACAACCATTTTTGTAGCTTTAGAAAACTCTAGGACTCTCCTTTATAAAGACTTTTATAGGATCATATTAGCATTGATAATCTTAAATATATATAAAAGTCACCATCGTGAGTTCCTCTGGCTTCTATATAGAGTATTATTCTTCATCAGGGAAAACTTTCTTCAGCTTTAATAGTTATGAAATGACCTTCATCAACATATTTTAACATCTAGTGTAAAGAGTTAATACCTCACTTAGAAAGTCTCCAAGAACTGATAAGGTTCAATATCCAAGTTGATGTCTATTTTCTTAATCATTTGCCTAAGAATGCATCATAAGCTTGAGCTATTTTATATATTGTGAGGCTTTATATGCGAGGCATTAATGAGAAAAAATTTTCTCAATTTGTTTATATTTTTTAAAATTTCCGAGTAAGAAATTCCATCTTGTGTCCATGTTTAATAAAAACAAATGAACAAAATCATGGTGTATGGATCATATTAAAAAAAAATATTCAACAAAAGAACTTAAATCATTTTTTTTTTAAAAAAGGAACCACATTAAAATATATAAATAATAAAAGTACGAAATATGCTATTAATCTTATTGTTGATTTTATAAGGTAGACCTTGCCATAAGGTTCATCAGGGCTTGCACAACCTTTTAATACCACTTTTATGGTTCCATCAAGTGCCTATTTAGCATTATGTCAGTGTATGATGTTAAGTTTTTTTTTTATATATAGTAATCGAGGGAGAAAGAATATTATTAAGATTTAGTCAATGCCAAAATGACAAACTAACTAAAAAAAAAACTTATAGTGAAAAAGTAAAGAAATAACAAAAAATATTAATCTTGAACATTAGATCACCTCAACACATAATCAGAACATCTAGCTAGATCAATACTTATAGAAATAAAATTCTAAAATCTAACATGAAGCCATTAAATTAAACAATATAAAATTAAATCATAAACTTTATTTTAATCAGGATTAATAATATCTAAAACTAATTTGTTATGAATAATCCAAATAGATCAAAGATACCACAACTTGTTAAAGGATTTCATTAGTATAATGGCATATACTATCTAGAGAAGTACTGATTAGTTAAAGTATGTCTGGTAATGTGGTTCAAAGTTGATCGATTGAATTTCATTTATATTCCATCAATTTAGTTAACATGATGTTAAGAGTACATATGGCTTGCATAAAAATTCCCATTAAAAGAAAATTAAGGCTAGAAATTAAATCAAAACAAAATTATATAAGCAATGGAAAAGAAAATGAAATTCAATTCATTACACGTGATTTTTATTTTTATTAAGAGATTTTGTTAATAATTTTATTAAAACAATCTTTTTATGTGTAATGTCCTTTTAATATTTAATTTTAACTACATATTCTTAATAAAATGCAGAGGGAAATTTATATTGTCCTCTATTAAGGAAAGAGACCCTATAAAATATAAACACTCTTATATAAGAATAGTTATTGTATGTAATACATCCCACCATTATATTGCACACAACCCTACAAGTATAAATACAAAGGATGGTTGCTACCCTTATGCAACCTACATAATTATACAAAACTATCTTATCTCTCAATTAACTTAATTTGGTATTAGAGCTGCGATTATCATTCAGCAGCCTTCTTCCGCAACAGCTGCAACTCTCCTTTGTAATTGTTTCAACTAGCAGTCATTCTTTCTTCTTAGCAGCTGTTCTTCTTCTATTATATTCGCCAGCAGCAGTTTCTCCTCAGCAGATATCAGTCATCTTCTTCCTCTGTTACTTCTCATCAGCATCCACAAAATAAAAAACTGCAACTTCTCCTCCCTAGCAACATGGACAATCAAGAACTTCAACACTCTGCTAGCGCTGTATCAGCTCTCAATCTTCTTTCTTCCCTGTGGCGCAATCAATTATGTATAGGGCATCGCCTCCTGCCTCCATTATTTCTCTTCCTAACACACACCAGGTAGTCTCTTTAAAACTATCCAACCATAATTTCCTGTATTGGAGGATGCAGATGAAACCTTTTCTCTTGGGCCAAGGCGTTTATTCATTTGTTGATGGCATATCACCATGTCCTCCTTCACATCTGGCAGCAACTGAGACATCGACATTCTCTGTCAACCCTGCATATTTGTCATGGAAGCAGCAAGATCACCTAATCATGAGTGCCCTCCTATCTTCTCTCTCGATGGAAGTTCTGCACTTGGTTGTAGATTGTAACACTTCCCATGCCATCTGGACAACACTGGAAACAGCTCTTGCATCTCCCTCAAATTCCAGGATTATGCAGCTCCATGGCTCATTCTAGGATTTACGACAGAATGATGATTCTGCCAGCATTTACTTGCAGAAGGCAAAGGCCTTGTTTGATGAACTGGCTGTCGCTGGCAAACCAATCTCCCTGGCAGAATTTAAGTTGTGTGATTTTGAGGGTTACGCAGTGAGTTTAAGGATCTCGTCACCAGCTTGTCCACTAAGGATGCTCCCATCATCTATACTGATCTCCATAGCAGCCTTTTTACACATGAGTTTCTTCACAAAGCCTCTCTTCAACCATCTGTAACAGCTCCTTTATTACCAACTCCAAGCTGCTGCGTTCTTTGTGCAGCATCAATCTGGTAGACGGGGTTGTTTTCGTGGGAGCTGGAGACCTAACAATCGCAACAATTTCTATCGTGGCAATGGACCAGCTCACAGTTATACTTCAGGACAACAATATAGCCCACATGGAAACCGGTTCTCATCTGGCACTTCCTCATAGCTAACAGGTAGTTTTGGGCAGCAAGGAAATCGCCTTTTAGACTATACTCGCAATATAAAATGTCAGCCGTGTTATGAATATAGGCATACTGCTCAACAATGTTCTCAGTTGGCTACTCATCATATGCAAGCTAATGTTAATCTTGCATTTAATACTACCTCTTCCACTACTCCTGTTACTTGGTTTCCTGATACAGGTGAAAATCATCATGTCACGCCGGACCTTGTAAGTATGACGAGTTCAGAACCTTATCTTGGAAATGATCATCTGCATGTTGGTGATGGTAAGGGCCTTGTTATCTTAAATATTGCTCACTCTAAAATTCGCTCACCAAACCGCATGTTTACTTTATCCAATATCTTACATGTTCCTGCCACTAAAAAACCTCTGCTATCTGTTCAAAAATTTTATCTTGAGAATAACATCTTTTTTTAATTTCATTCCTCTCTATTTTATGTTAAGGATCTCATGACAAAGAAAGTTTTTCTTTCTGGTCAGAGTAGAGATTGTCTATATGTTTTGTTTGAATCGTCCGTAACGTCGTTGCCTCAAGCTTTTTCCTCTACCTGTCTATCTACTTTAGTTGATGTCTGGCACCGTCGCCTTGGACATCCTAGTCCACGTATTCTCCATTTGTTGGTGAAAAATAAAAAAGTGTCATGTACGTCCACTCAGTTTAATTTTCATTGTCCTGCGTGCCTTCTAGGCAAGTCATCACGTCTGACTCTAAAAACTACGGGTCATCAAACTCGAGCTCCTCTTAACTTGATTTTTAGTGATGTTTGGGGTCCATCCCCTATGTTGTCATTTGATGGTTTTCGCTATTTTGTTATTTTTGTGGATGCTCATACCAAGTTTATATGGTTTTATCCTTTGGTTGCTAAGTTTGATGTTTTTGCAATTTTCCATCAGTTTCAGGCGCTTGTGGAGCGCCAATTCTCCTTAAAAATTAAGTCTGTTCAAACCGATTGGGGTGGTGAATATCGAAACTAAATACATATTTTAAAACAATTGGTATTCATCATCGTGTGATCTGCCCGCACACTCATGAACAAAATGGCGTGGTTGAACGCCGTCATAGACATATTGTTGAAACTAGACTAACTCTCCTTGGGCAGTGTCACGCTCCCCTTAAATATTGGAGTTATGCTTTTGAAAGTTCTGTTTATTTGATTAATTACATGCCCACTCCAGTTCTTAATAATAAGACACCGTTTGAATGTCTTCTAAAATCGACACCTGATTATGCGTTTCTTCGTACTTTCGAGTGTCTCTGCTTTCCTTCTCTTTGTCCATACAATGCTCATAAGTTAGATTTTCGGTCCACTCCTTGTGTTTTTCTAGGATATAGTACCTTGCATGTCGGTTATCGATGTCTTGATTTGTCATCCAAACGAATTTATCTTGCTCGTCATGTCCGGTTTCATGAAAATGTTTTTCCTCTTGATAAAAATGAACAGATTGCAGCAACACCGAAACAGCCCTCTACTCCCTCTATACCCGTCACTTTACATCCTCTTATGCAACCCTTTTCAGTCCCTTCACCACTGCCCCTTACACTCACTTACCATTATCTGCATGTTATTATGATCATTCTTCAATTGCAGGTTCCGATTCGTCACACTCACAGGCGTCGCCCGATGCTGCTGCCAGCTCCCCCGGTTTATCCCCTGTTCGCTCTCCTGTTGTGGGTGCTTCTTCTGCTGGGTCTCCATCACATTCTGCGCCTATATTGAGTTCTTTAACCACAGGTTCTTCCTCTCTTTCCCTTCTTGGAATTAACGTATGTGTTGACCTTTCTAAGTTCAATCTTCAGCACGTCCCTGTCGCTGTCTCCTCTCCATCTCAGCGGGCTTGCACCCATCCTATGGTGCTTCGACCGCGGCCAGAAAAAAATGCTAATCTTAGCGTTGCGGTTGTCTCTCGAGTCACGACCTTACCTCAGCAGGAGCCATTGTCATTTAAGGACGCAAACAGGTATGTTACTTGGGACAATGCCATGTAGGAGGAACTTCGGGCACTTCACTCTAATCAGACTTGGACGTTGGTGCCTCCCCATCCAATTATGAATGTGATTGGCAGTAGATGGGTTTACAAAATAAAAAGACATGTTGATGGTCAGGTCACCCGATATAAAGCATGATTAGTTGCCCGCGACTTCACTCAGCAAGAAGGGATTAATTATTTGGAGGCGTTCAATCCAGTGATTAAGCCTACAATAGTCCGCCTTGTGCTCACTATTGCTGTCTCCTATGGTTGGACCATTCATCAGTTGGATGTTCATAATGCTTTCCTAAATGGCATTCTTCAGGAAGACGTATACATGGCGCAACCGCCTGGGTTTGTTGATCCTGCACTCTCGTCTCATGTGTGCCGTCTCCATAAATCTTTGCATGGTTTGAAACAAGTCCCTCGTGCTTGGTACAACCGGTTGAGTGAGTTCATACTCTCCATTGGATTTCAGGCATCCAAGGGCGATACTTCTCTGTTTATTCTCTCTCACGATGGTGCTATGATTTACTTGCTTGTGTATTGTTGCGATGTCGCGGTC
>Ga0325414_1000548_pt1 | contig 31313 bp, 16 predicted proteins | sample PopdelMetagenome_8_FD_206183 | JGI IMG/M metagenome (GOLD analysis project Ga0325414, IMG submission 206183) | Populus deltoides microbial communities from Bellville, Georgia, United States - Leaf-PdKOR-R3 | ecosystem: Host-associated > Plants > Phyllosphere > Phylloplane/Leaf | place: USA... | reverse complement strand
TGACGTAAGGCAGGAAATCACTAGTTACTTTTCTCCATTTTATATTATTTAAAAATCTATGAAGAATAAAAACTTTAAAATTCTGAATTAACTATTTTTATTCGATGATACGAGTATGCTTAGATTAGCTCGTAAATTAATCAAGATTAATTTTTCTTGTTAGAATGATCTCAGAATCGCTCTAGATAAGCAAACTTAGTGTGAGAAAGAGTGAGTATTGATAATTGGACTACACCCGTGACCATGTAGCTCGATGATATTTCCTGGAATGTTTTTCAGAAAATTAATCAAAGGCCCATTTCAATATATTTTGCCATTCGAGCTGTGTGCTACAATGCTGTGGCCCATATATTTAATTATAGTGAGTCGGCCCATAAAGACCCGTAGCATAGTCCAATTGAAGCTCAAACTAGGAATATAGAAGAAATACAACCCAGAAAAGGCATCTGAAACCCATAATCGTCTAGGTTCTAGCTAGAGACTGCGGAAGCTCGTCTGTCGCTGCCGTCTTATCGCAAACAAATTTAACCGATGGTGCTCTCTTTCCCAAAATCTGTGGGCTATCTAACTTAATTTTCTCGAAAACCAATCAAAAACTTATTTTCTCATAACCGTCTTCAATTGGACTGACAACTAAATTAGTTGATCCCATAGCTCAAAATCTCTTTCGCTGTCTTCATTTTCTGATGAATCAAAAAACGCAATGATTCCTTGCACCCTCCCTCCCTCCCCTACTCTTTAGCAGACTAAAAGATTCAATATTTTGTGCTTTAGCCATACCCATTAATTGCTATTTCGGCATCAAGATACGGAAGAAATGCTGAGTATCTGGACACTGATAAGCTAAGCATGTTCCTGGAAAGGCAAAGCTATAAAGATTGCTATCATGCTATACCTGCCAAGAAAAAAAAAACAGGGCGGGCGTGAAGAGGCAAAATGCACATAAATCCCATGACCCTACAACCATCAAATCCTTAAAGCAGCTGGTTGTCACCGCTAGATCGATATGTGGATATGCTCATACACTTTCTAGATAGAGAACACACATTTACGTTGTTCTTAAAGTAATTACTGAGGAGGTTGATGATCACATAATGACCAAGACAAATATGAATTCCAATGTGTTAAATTCTGATTGGGTTTTTTCTTCTTTTCACAATGAAATTCTACTCGGTCTTGAGAAATAATTAAGTACTAGTTTTGCCCCCTCATTTCACAGCGGGTTAGCTAAGAAGCTAAAAATTATATAAAAAAAATATGAACATTGTTTTTTTTTTTGCCTGCTTCGTTGTGATAAAACATTTGAAATAAAAATTAAAAAATTGATTAGTATATTAGATTTGATTAATTAATTATCATAAATATTAATAAATAAATAAAGTTGGTGTAATTTCTTTAACCTAGTGGGCCAAGAGCAATTTGAACTCGGGTTATGAACAAGATCTCAATTAGATATAAACTTTTAAAGATTAATGATACAAAAGGATGGAATTGCATTTTTTATTATTTTAAGTTAAATAAAAAAATTAATGAAAACAAAGGGTTAAATTGTTTTTTTTTAACTAAGTGGAAAATTCATTAAAAAAACCCCGGGATATTGTGTCGTAACTTGTCAAAAACTTGATCTGCGCTAAGGACCAAACCAAGTCTAATAATATTTTTTTCTTAAATTTATTAAGCACCAAAACAAAGAACGTAAAAAGAGCCCAGCACATTTAGGACACTAAAAAAAAGGCTCAGGCTTGTGCACTTGGGCTTTATATTTTTTTTCTTTTTAAATTATGGATGACTTGCCATTTATCCCTATTTTTTTAAAAAATAATTAAATGACATTGACTTGTTAAAGCAAACAATGTATTGTTTGTTTGCCCAGATTCCAGCCATCACAATGGTGGCTGGAAAATCAAGGCATACTTATTTTTCCCCTAAAACCTATCATGTAACAATTTCAACTAAACAAAACCTTAAAAACACCCTCAAAACACCTATAAACCAATTTATCAATGTAAAAAACCCAAAAAAGGGTCCTAAAACACAAAATCAAACCGAGTTTGATTTTTCTATCTTGATTTTGATCCAATTTTAGGTAATATTGAGGTTTTAAACCATCACCATCAATCTATTTTCTTCAAATGAAACACATGGATACCAAGATAAATTAATTTGGTGTTTGAAATATATGAAAACAATAAATTTCTCTCTCAATGCTGGAATCTAGTGAAACTTTCTTTGATGCAGTAGAAGCTAAAGACAACAACACATAAAGAACACATAAATATTTTGAGTGGAATAAGTTGCAAATGTGAACCCTAAATTCACAGGTTTACTCTCTCTAAAATAACAATAATAAAGTCAGCCTTCTTAGAAGGTTTACAAAGTTTTAAATATGCTAAAAACTCTATCTCGACTAGAAAATAAAAAAACAAAAAACAAAGAAAATCCAAAATAAATAGGAAATAAAAAATAACATGGAAAATCATAAAAATCGCCAAAACCAGGGCATCGGGGCAAGATTTTTAAAATCTAAAGATTCAAAGGCTGTAATAGTAATTCCATTGCTAATATAAGGAAAACAGCCTTCAGAAAATCCTGTAAAAAATTAAGGACAATCCAACAATTAGATAAAAAGTTATGGTTATTTTGAGTCATTATTATGGTCTGATATGATCATAACTTTTCTTGAACCTAAACTCGTTCCACTAGTCCATAAATACTTCTGTTATGCCATCCATATAATATTTCTAGGGCAGATCCTTATCTAGTTATGGTAGACTCACACCTAATTACTTAGAATCACCTGTTTTTGCAAGTCCGACTATATCATTCTCTCTTATTCACAAATTAGGAACTTGAAAATAATAAACATAAAATTTTATACCAAAATTGAATTTAAAAAAACATAAGGTACTAAACAGTTCTAATTTTTAAATTTGGAGGACTAAATTATACTTTTCACTCCAACTTTAAACACAACATCTGTTTTGAACATCTTTTCTATATTGGTCCTCCTTCTTTCAATTTTGTCTCTAGCCAGCAAATACAAATCAATTGGCTATTAACTTTGCGATGAAAGGATTTAATTGGTGAAAACAAACTTTAAGGGATTATAATGACAAACAATAAAAAAAACACTGCTCCAGTTCATGATGCATTGTGAGTTTGTGAATAGTATTTAACACCGTTTCAATTTATATCTTATCGTTTTAGTAACCTAAAAAATATATTCTAGTCAAAGAAAGAAGAGCAAAGAAAAATGGACCCTTTCATTTGTTTTAAAGGGCTGAGCCTAGACTCTCTGATTCTCGGTCTTGTTTAGAATCTATAATAAAGTCGACTATAAAGAATGGTTTCTCTACAATAGCTGAGACATTTAGCTATTTTATATTATTTTCTTTCTCTACAATAGCTGAGACATTTAGCTATTTTATATTATTTTCTTTGTAGTATATTTTTTTTATATGTATAACAAAAAAAACCAATGGGTTATGAGAATTGCATATTTAGTCATAGATGATTTTTACATGATTTTTAATTCATTTTCAAATAAAATAATAAAATGTTTTTGTTGCAATTTATTTAATAAAATATTTAAAACAAAAACTATATGAGGCCAAATTTAAAGTAAAGTCCACTCACTTTTATATTTAAAATTTTATTGAAAATTATTCTACAACAAAATTATATTACATTGAACATTAAAATAAATTATGGATAAATAAAAAATTTATTTTAAAAAAGCCTTGATTAGCATTTTTTTTGTGAAACATAGAAAATATACGAGACTTTTCTTATATTTTATATAATGAGAAGTTCACGAGTCACAAAATGAGCCTTAGCAAAGTATTTTAGGTTTAACTCTCACACGCGCGCTTAGCTCAGAACAATCATAGGTTTAGGCCTCAAGTCACAAGCCATAGGTTTAGGTTGTTTTTTGCTACCCTATTTTGGACTTAGATTTGGTTTATTATAAAATAATTCTTAAGCCTATAAAGTTTTTTCCAACCCATTTAAACATATCCAACTCATGAATAAAAAGTAAGAATATTCAGTCTTCCTCATCTTTCTGAATATTTTTTTCAAAGGAAAAACATCTAGTTTTTAAGGCTTAAAATTTACAGTTTGTTTTTCTTTTTTATGGCAATTGATTAAGGTAAAATGACATAAATTAACTTTGGTAATTACCAGAATTAATTCTTCATTAGTTTTGGTTTCAAAAATCAATATAAATAGAGTTAAAAAAATGGAGATATTCTACACACTTTTATGCATCTTGTGAATGTAATCGAGTTGTATGATATAATAACATTGTTGAATACTTGCTCTTGTTGGAAGAGTTATCAGAAACCCGAGGAACTAAAGTTCTAGTGGTAGAGAGATTAATTACTCTATCTTACCTTAGAGTTTTGTTAACCATGAAAAATATTTTTGAAGAAGAGTGAAAGAGAATAAATTAGTTTTTTGTTTAGTTTTTCATAAAATGACATTACTAATGAAGTCATAAAAAAAACTTCACAAAGAAATTGAGCTTTTCATGGCTGGGTAGATGGACAATGATGTAACTAACATGATTGTGAGTCCTTGAGTTTTCTTGTAAAACAAGTTCATTATTGAAATATGAGACTGTCTAATGCTTAAGTTAACAATTGTAAAAGGAATGTAGTATATATAAAACGACATGATTGACTGACTTTGTATGGTTGTATATTGGACTTATCTTGTGTTATGGTTTTGCTTGCCTATATGTATTTATACACCTAGTACTTGGAATTTTTTAATGAAGAAGGAGATCGTATCACTAGTGGAGAACTTAACTATGATCCTTGGTCGTGGAGATGGTCATCTAGAGGAAAAAAAATGTTATGTTATTGCTATTCATGCTTTTTATATAGGAAAAAATCATTGGTTAGCCATGGTTACTCGTTGGTTGATGTGTTATGTCATGAATGTTCTGCCCTACAGGTCATTCGTGATAAACAATGTCATTGATGCAAAAAAAAAAAATGATGATGTTCTGCATCGAAAAATTGTGTGGATAAAATGCTTATACACGGCTCATGAAAACCCAAAAAAAAATACAAAAAAAATTGTGATAAATAGAATTGGACGGACTAGATCAATACTAGATCGTTAGGCTAATTTCTAGCCCAAACAACTATAATTTTTTTTAAGATTTTTTTTCTTGTATCATCACATATATATCTATATATCTTCAATTCCTATGAATAATTAATTTGATATAAGTACTAAGAGGGTGTTTTTTTACGCGACAGCTTTTGCTTTTAAAGCAAACCGCACAAACAACATGTTTGGTTAATATTAAAACTTAATTTACTATTTGTGGGACCCATAAAAAATTACGTTGAAACCACAGGTTTGCTGAAAGTAACTGAGAGATGCTTCTCCCCTTCTCCTGCGGTCTTGACGGTGGAGAGTGAATTAATTCACTCTTCACTATTCACGTGAACAGTGGAGAACGATTCCACTGTTCATGGTCGGATCGGGTCCGGCCCAAACCTAAATGTATTGGACCAGGTCTAACCTAGTAAAAAAATTCAATTTTTATTTTTATTTTCAATTGTGTGTTATTCAAAAAACTAATGTTTAACATTGTTTAATGACACTATATAAATTAGAAGGAGATCGCAGGATAACGTAATATTTGCAGAATTTGATCGCAATCTCATTTTTGTTTCTGATGATATTTTATCTGATGTTGTTGCACTCTTAAGAAACCATAGAAACTGTAGTCATTGTCAGTTGGATTTCGTACGTGATGAAATTGTAGATAGTTTAATGGAATAATAAAAAATATTTTATATATAATATTATTTATTTCATGATATAATAGCAATATTTAAATTAAAACCATCAAAATACACACACACATACACACACACACATATTAACCTCAATTTGAAAAGCATTTTTAACCAAATATATTAAACTATTTTTTATTTAACCTCAATTTTAACAACAGTTTTAACTAAATATATATAAATACCAATCCAATCTCAATCAAAAATACTTTTTATAAAATAATTTTTTTTTCAAATCACAACCATAAAACCTACCACAATACTAAATATACTCTAACAGTTCAACACCACCGCACTACCCTAAATAAACATAACCATGATAATGAAAATACATTAAGGTAGTTTTGAAATGAAGTACATAAATAAGTGGGTTCTGAGACAACTATCAATTTTTTTTTTATAGTATCCTATTGGTTATATTATGAAATTCACTTTGAGAAACAGGCATAAAAAAGATATAAAATAAATAATTCATAAAAAAATAAAAATATCACCATCTAAATTTTTTTTCTACTAATTATATATATATATATATATATATATTTTTTATTTTTTTAAATAATTTTTTTAAAATATTAAAATATCACTAATTACTTACCACAATATAATTACTGTCTTAACAAATCAAAAGTTTTCCTTTCTTTCTTTGAAAAACAAAGAAAGTGTTTGAAGGTTAAAAAAGAAAAAGGAAGCGTCATTTCACGGACATTCAAACCTCCATAGAAACAAAGAAAGTTCTCTGTTTTTTTTTAAAAAAATTGGGCGACAACCAAACTTTCCATTTTTTCCCCATTCACTCAGGAAAAAAGAAGCCAAACACGAAAAAAAAGAAGCTTGTTTTATGGCTACCACTAGTACTACTAAAGAGTCTAACAGCTCTGGTTCAACATCAGAGGGAGGAGGAGCTGTTCATCGCAATGGAAGTGAAATTAAAGGACTTTTAACTCATGGAGGTCGTTATGTTCAGTATAATGTTTATGGTAACTTGTTTGAGGTTTCTAGCAAGTATGTCCCTCCTGTTAGACCTATTGGTCGTGGTGCTTATGGCATTGTTTGGTAAGCTTTTTCTATTTCTCCGTTTTTTGATTTTTATTCTTTTTTTATTGTATATTTGATATTTTGATTGGTTCTTTTAGCTTGTATAGGAAATGGGTTTTGGAGGGTTTTGAGTTTTCTTTTGTTAATGGGTTCTTTTGGTTGTGATTTCTATGGCTAAAGAAGCTTTCTTTTATTAATTAATTGAACTTTCTTTTTTTTAATGAAAAAATACTTCTTTTATTCAATCTGTGCTTGTTGTTGCCTAATTTGATTATAAATTAGGGGTAAATTTGCTGGATATTTGTGTAGTCATATATCTCATGCACACAGCTGTTGCAGGCGTGTTATCGACCTCACTTTGTTTCCTAGACTATTGATTTTCAAGGCTAGTATTTCTGTTTTCCAAAAAGATCAAGACTTTCCATGGAGGAAGGAGAGGAAAATAGTACCCACAGAGGGACTTCTGAATAGCACCTAATGTATAATTTTGTGCTTTATAAAATGGTCTAGAGAGTATCAGTTGCAATTTTCTGATGTTAGTTTCAGTTTGTTTTTCTGGGATCATGATGAATTGTGGGTCAGTTTTGCGTTTTATACCATGTAGGAGTTGCCAGTTCCAGTTATACTTGTTGGTCAATATGCATTTTTCATATCCTTAATGCTTTGTTTCCGTATGTGCTATATTTTTCCTAGTTGGAACATAAGGTAAATATACCTTCTTGATCCTCCTCCGCTTGTTGGAAAGTTTTCTTCATGTCCATAAATCAGACTAGTTTATTGAGTGGTGAGAAGAGTGGTTCTTAATGTACATGCTCTTTTCAGTGCTGCTGTGAATTCGGAAACACATGAGGAAGTTGCTATAAAGAAGATTGGTAATGCATTTGACAACAGAATAGATGCCAAAAGAACACTGAGAGAGATTAAGCTCCTATGCCACATGGATCATGAAAATGTAAGCATGTAATTTACCTGTAAGTTTTGTGGTTTCCTTGCTTGTTTTGCGAGGATCGTTTCTCCCATAGTCAAATCCACAGATACTTGTTAGTCACATATGCTTCATCACTTCTTTCTCTTTTACCTATACTAGTGTGTTCACTAGTGGTTCTACATTCATCACTCTTCCATATGCCTTTGTTACTCAAGATGTGTTTAGATTTTCACTTATTTCCTTTCTGCAGGTTATTGCTATGAGGGACATAATACGGCCACCCAAAATGGAGGCCTTCAATGATGTCTACATTGTTTATGAATTAATGGACACTGATCTTCATCAGATTATTCGTTCCGAACAATCCCTGAATGATGATCACTGTCAGGTTTGGCACCAAGAACAATGTTTTGGCAATCTTGCAACTGTTTTAGTGTGAAACTTGATAGCTTATCTAAGTTCTTGCTTGTTGTTTCATTAGATTTTCTGATCACATAGTTCAAATTATAAAATTTTTAGTCTTTCTTTTGATAAAGATCACAGCAGCAAGAAAGGGAATAAATGGTACCATAATAATTATTAAAACTTGGGGATGCTATCCCTCAACTTATTGCAGTATGAAGTGCTTGGCTTTGTTGCAAAGAGATTCAATGAGAACAATTACAAATTTAGAATCTTAAAGCAGCCATCATAACTTATTGTCTTTATAAATTAGGTTTCCACTTCCCTTTCTGGTGCTTCTTTGCACAAAGATAAATGAGTGCTTGCATTGACTAAGCTAATGTATGTTAATGAGTTTCTTTTGATTCTGCCTGTTGCTTAGTGTATGGAAGGATAAAATAGCTAATGAACTGAAAAACATTGTTACATACTCTTTAGTCTAGTGTAATTAATAAGAATTCCAGCTTATGTAGATGTTATAGGCAAATATAGAGTACTTTTGATTTCTGAAGTTCAGAGAAAATAAAGCACCGTCTTCATCTAAAGTCTTTTACTGTGACAATACTAAAATTTGAAGAGTCATTTGTCAAGATGTTGAATTTGTACCGGAACAGTACCTATGTCAAAAACTGGAATTTTTTTTATCTTATTGAATTTTAGGGTAAATATGTTATGACATGCTCAAATAACATTGACTTTGACATTGCATGTGGGATTGATAGATTCTCAATGAAACCTTTTGCAGTACTTCTTGTATCAGCTATTACGAGGATTGAAATATGTACACTCAGCCAATGTTCTGCATCGTGATCTTAAGCCCAGCAATTTGCTTCTCAACTCGAATTGTGACCTTAAAATTGGAGACTTTGGGTTGGCAAGGACAACGTCTGAAACAGATTTCATGACTGAGTATGTGGTTACTCGTTGGTACAGAGCACCGGAGTTGCTCCTTAATTGTTCAGAGTACACTGCCGCAATTGATATTTGGTCTGTTGGTTGCATACTTGGTGAGATTATGACCAGAGAACCTTTATTTCCAGGGAAAGATTATGTTCATCAGCTGAGGCTTATCACAGAGGTATGCCTTTTGGGCCTGGCATGTAGTTATTTTTAGCTGCGACGTCCTTTACACCATTTTATGCACCCATATAGGTTTCATGGTTCAGTTGTACTAGAGTGAAGGCCAATCTGGTTTAATTCCCCTCTGCCCCTGCCACCTCCCCCCTTGCTATTTCTCTCTTTCAAGAATTGTACTTTGATTATAGCTTTCCATAATGTTTCCACTCATTTGTTAGATTTATTAATAATGGATGTGTCAATTTAGATATGAAAATGAACATCAGCGTTCTCTGTGCGTGGTGTCTTGCTAACTGTCGTGAGCCCCAAGATGCTTTGATCTCATTGTCTGGAAAGAAAAACAGATGATTGGTTTTTTTAACATATTGTTAGAGCCATCATGCCAAGCACCAAAGTCTGTAGTACTAAATTCTTTTTCCAGAAAAACAGAATTGTGATGAAACTAAGGAAGAAAATTTGTTTATTTATTTAGTGTCACTACTAACACTAAATAGTGTCACTACTGACACCACCAATTCGTTCCTTTTATTTTTGTCTAAAGTTAATAGGTTCCCCTGACGATGCTAGCCTTGGCTTTCTGCGAAGTAATAATGCCCGAAGATATGTTAGACAGCTTCCGCAATACAAAAAGAAAATTTTCTCAGCTACGTTTCCCAATATGTCTCCTGGAGCTGTTGATCTACTGGAGAAAATGCTTGTGTTTGATCCCAGTAATCGCATCACTGGTATGAAGAAAGAGTTCAAATTTTACTTTCAACATTTTTTATCAGTGGATTGTAGCTCAAGTACTTTTTGTTTTTTACTTGCACTCTAAGTTAGTTATGCTTGTCCATGGTTTGCAGTTGATGAGGCCCTTTGTCACCAATATTTGTCATCTCTCCATGATATCAATGATGAGCCTGTCTGCCCCAGGCCTTTTCATTTTGATTTTGAGCAACCATCATGTACCGAAGAGCACATAAAAGAGCTCATCTGGAGGGAATCGATGAAGTTCAATCCAAATCCATCCTGTTAGCAGAAAAGGAATATGCTGCAGAAAGATGTTGGGAAATGGAATAGCTTCTTCTTCAGAATGTCATCCATCGTCATTTCCTGGAGAATATGAACACGACATTCGTAGAGCCTATAAGCTGAAGTCATTTAATGATCAAGTAGTAGAGCATAGCCTCTGACAAAATTGGTTGCTTGTATAAAATTTTAACGCCTGAAGTGAATTGCAATGTAAAAAGTAGAGTTGATTTTCGCGAGTACCAGAATTTGGGAATTTGATCTAAGAGCAAAGAAAATATCATATATGCTTTATTGATCATAATGATCTAATATCTATTTTTTCTCCTCAACAAGTCTCAAATAAAATTGAGAAACTAATAAAAAGTGCTTGTTTTGCATTCTAATTTTGCTGTGTTTTGTAAACCATCGCCCATGCTGATGTTTGCGGGTTTCTTGGTGAACTTGGGTGTTGAAAACTTGCTGCAGAGCAAGCTGGAGTCAAATACTTGGAAGTTTTTTAGATATTTGAACTTCTCTTAGGATTGGTACTCTGTTCTTTTCTAGTGAATGATTTCAACAGACCTGCTAAAGGAAAATAAATTCATAGAGGGCCGCTATTTTTATGCTATTATTATACCTATTCCATGGAATCTCCTATCAGTACTTTTTTTGTTCCTTTTACCACAAGGTAGATTTACTTGTGTAGCCTGACAGTTTCCATGGATCCTTCATTAAATCATCTCAAAACCCAGATTTTTGATTGATATATAAGTCACGCTATATTACCGTTAGAACAAACAGAATACATGTTCCAAGGTGCAGATACTTTTCGTGTCACCAATGATGCTTCCTAAAGAAGTAGCACGTCTGAACCTCCATATTCTCAACTGGCAGGCTATCTTCTGGAAAATTGCATCCTCTAATCTTACCTGGTCCCTGGTCTGGTAACAGAGCACAAGGTTTTGGATTCACTTCACTTGTAATCCCTGCAACATCGGTGCAGTTCCACTGAAGTTTCTTTGAATTTTGTGCGAGTCCAATGGTCACATTAGATATGCAGATTCCAGTAAAGGGATCACCAGCAATGCCCTCTAATTTAGCTGCCATTGTCACATTTTCAGCAACCACGTCTCGGTAATTAATATTCTGAATCACAGGAATTGCATTGGGGTCATAGTTGTTGTCAGGATGAGAACCATAATTTCCTGTCATCCAAAATACCCATTTCATTGTTTTCAATGTCATCCCTCTTACATATATGTCTTTTACGTAACCTCCTCTTCCTACTGCAGTTTTGATCCTAACACCTGATTCTGAATCAATAGCTGTGATGTCTTCTGCCCTGACATCCTCAATCCCCCCAGACATCTCACTCCCCAGTGCAATCACTGCACTGGTGGGTGAAATGCATGTCAGCCTTCTGACCACAAGCTGCTTTGTAGGCATCCCGAAAGAAATACCATACTCATCCCAACCACTCTTAACAGCCACACAATCATCTCCAGAGACAATGTAACAGTCCTCAATTCTGGTATTTGTGCAAGAATCTGAAGAGTTACAGAACGAATAGTTCAACATCAGATACATGTTCAAAACTTTTCAGAATATGTCATTCCTGTCAATTTTTTCTGCTTTGTAAAACAGTGCAAGAATGAAAAAAACTATTTTTGGCCTATAGAAGAAAATTCAATTTCTACATGATTACCTGGATTGATCCCATCAGTATTTGGAGACCTCACTGGTGCAAGAATTGTCAAGCCTTGAACTACAACATTGCTGCATTCCATTTTAATTTATCAACGCACGTTCATCCAACAGAATATTTAAGGACATTCATCAACACTAAAGAAGCAAAGAGCAATAGATGCAACAATTAGGGACAAGAAGGAATACCTGCAATAAACAGGATGAACATTCCATGATGGGGAATTGATCAATGTAAGATTGGATATCTGAATGTTAGTAGAGAACATGATTTCTATCAGGTAAGGCCTGGTGTAATTAAGCTCTCCGGCACGAAATTTTGTCCACCAGAGTTCACCCTGACCATCAATAGTGCCGTTGGCTCCTGAAAGTCGAATGTGTTCAGAGTAAAAAAAAGTAAAGGGTTTTTTTTTTTAAAAAAAAGAAATTACTAATATTATACCTGTTATTATAACATCTGTGAGGTTGTTTCCAAAAATGAGACTGCTATACCTTGCACCATCTGCATCTCTTCCTCTACCATAGGATGGTAGGGGCTCTATCAGTGGATATTCACTTTCATCCTGATAAAATGTTCAAAATCCAGGAAATATGAAAAACATAATTCATCATTACTGTATTAAAATCAACTTATCATTATTGCATAAACATGCAAGCACTAGCTTTGACATCAAAAGAGCTTTGCAAGCTCACTTTAAAACTGGAAATAGGATAAAAGTAGTTTGTCTCCACTCTCAGAGTTTGATTTATGTCCCACCTCTCCAACGATCAAGTTTCATTATTTGCTCACTTAAACACATGTCGTGGATCCAAATCATATGGACTAGCAGTTGAACTGTTAAGCTTGTGAAGCGGATCATTTTCGATTTGGCACTTTTCAATTTAGGCCCACAATAAGTTTCTACTGGTGGTTGCCAGGAAGTAGGTCCCATTTATCAAGATGAACTAATTTCAACCAAATTGTTGTGGTGTTGAAACTCAAGAACATAGAATGTTGTGCAGACCCACCTTTTTTTTCTTATGAAAATAACATCGTGATGGAGAACGAATTAGTAATTAAAACAATTTTCAAAACAAGAGAAAAGAAAAAAGAAGTCTTATGGGCCATGGAAGGAAACAGGACAGCAACTTCGTGTTCTTTAAACAAACTTATATAGGCTTATTTTGATTTAATCAGTAAGAGGAAAATAAGTAAATGGAAGAAAGGAAAGAAGAAATCAGCAAGTACAACTTACATAAAGAAAAGTCATTGAAAACCTTGATAGATTCTAACCTGAGAAGCAAGAAGGACAGCATCTTTGTCAAGATAAAGAGTGAAATAACTAGTAAGATTGAAACTTCCAGTCAACCATCTTCCTGGAGGAACATAGAGTATGGATCCACCTTCTGATGAGAACTGGCTCAAATGATCAATTGCAGCTTGAAAAGCCTTTGTGTTTGCAGTTGTTCCATCTCCAACACCTCCAAAATCTGATACTGAAGCACTATGAGCCCTGCAACTTAAAGCTGCATACTCAAAATAATCCCACTTCACAGATTTTCTGCTCTCGACACCAACTGTATAAAAAAGTACCAAAACACCAAGTAGTCCTCTGACATCAATCACCTGTTCATTTCATTCAAGAACATGAAAGCCTGGTCAGAAAAATCATGCATGAAATTGGTTTTCCCCCCCTCCCTCGTTCACTATAAGCAGAGCGAAGAATATATAAATGGCATCTTAGAACATAAGCATAAGAAAGGCGAGCCTTGAGAGTTGAGAACATGCTTTAAAATGTGATGATGCTTAATTTCATTATTTCCATGACATTCAAAATGTTTTACCTTAGATCTTCTTGCACTTGTCCACAACTCCATTGGTGTTGAAAACTAATAGGTGCTTTGGTTTATCACCGCAGAAGCAGATGGGCTACGTCTATATATATATTCAATGTGACTTGTGAACTGTGTCCTTGTACAGTTATTTTTCTGTGTGCGAGAAGGTGGATCAAATATAAAAAATTACAATTATAGTCCTGGTCAGATTGCTTAAAGTTCAAAGTTTCATTTTCTTCCTGTACGTATGAGAGAAAACTACACTTCTAAGAAAGAAAATTTGTCAATTTTCTTAAACATGAAAGGACATGTAACCACGGGAAGGAAGGCAAGTCCTCCCTTGAACATGAACGTAATCCGGTCTTAATCTAAATAACAGGAGCCTAGGTAGTGGTAAGTATTGACTATTTCTTCTTTATTAGGGAAAAGACGGAGGTGGGCAATGAGCCACCATTAAGACATTTGTTTCTCACTTTGGTGGCATGCAAAATATATATTTGATAACTCAAAAGTTTTAGTTTCATAATTTTTTTCTTAAAAAAACTGAATACCTATCTATTTAAAAAGAAAAGAAAAGGTGATTGATAGGGTGCATCCATCAAATGTTTTTGCAGAACATTTTTTAAAAAGAATTAACGTGTCCCTTGCGGCTCATTTTGAGAAATCCGACTGGTTATTCATAGAAGAATTAGGATGCTAAAAGATATGATACCATGCGTGCACTATAGAAAGCACATCCACTACCATTATATACCTTCTACTTGTGGAATTCTCCACTCTCTCTTTAGTCCCCCATCTCGGCCATTTCCAAGTTGATTTGAGCCTAAAAATGGCTGAATTTACCTAACTGCGTTTTGTGCATATGGGTGCACATGGCTCGAACCTTAGTCTATGACTGGAATTTTTTTCAAGCTCCTCGCCCCAACTTTTTTTCCCTGTAGCTTTTTATGGTGCCACATCCAAGTAGCTCGCTTGCACATCTATCATAGAGCAAGGGCCACCGGAAACGATGTCAACTATTAAACGAGTGGTGTCTCGATACACATGAGAGCCACACAAAGAGGCGATCACACGGACTTGGAAAAGGACATCCTTTCCTTGGACATGATTTGCCCCACGCATATCCATACCGTTTGGCAGAACTTGCGTGTCATAGCCAACCCGTGACAGTGTTTGTCATTGCGTTTCACGGGCAAATGTTGAGCACTAGTGGAGGAAAACCCCACCTTATACCATCAATATTTTTTTATTGATAGTAAAATATAATCGCATCTTGAATTACGCGAGCTTGCTTCCATCAAGCCCTTTTCAATAACCATACACTACAAGCAAATGATTCCCTTGCCGGGGCGGCAATGCATAATAGTATGTACCTGTTATGTATAGGCATCTTTCAAACAATTAAGAGAATGTTTGTACACACTTGAGGGTCTAGCTTAGTAGTTAATTGTGTGACTTGTTCCGCTTCCGTTCCGAATTCGATCCTCTATGTGCACGCCTGTCACCCCCGCGGTGCCTTACCTGCTCACTGGGCTTGCAGGATGCTCAGTGGGCCGTGGGGATTAGTCGTGGTGTGCGCAAGTTGGCCCGGACATCCCACGATAAAAAAAAAAGAATGTTTGTACATAAATGTGGTAGTGATTGTTTTTTAAAATATTTTTTATTTAAAAATAAATTAAAATAATATATTTTTTTAAAAAATAATTTTAATATCAGCCTATTAAAATGACATGGATACATAAAAGAAAATTAATTTAAAGTAAAAAAATAAAAATAATTATTTTTTAAAAAATTAGTTTTAAAAATCAGGTGTACAAGAGCATACACAGACACCCAAAGAAGCATTTAAAAAGAGCACTTTCAGTCAGCCAACAAACAAAATGACAATTATACTGTGGTTCGTATTTTAAGTGTGGAAGTTAGGTCGATTTCCATGTGCTTTTGACGACTCCCATTCCTATTTTCTTCTCCTTTGCAACCGCTTCCACTTTCTGGTCCATCGATGTTTCATATGCGCAAAGAAAATTGATATATTAATTGGAGTATATTTTATGGAGAAATCAAGGCGCGTTTTATGGTGGAGACCATGTCCACAAATTGTGTAGGTATATCCGGCAGTGATTATATTTTTGGCCCTACCTAGATCGATACCACCATTACAGGTTCACCTTTCTACCAAACCACAAGTTTGACTCGTAGAGTAATTAGCAAAACAACTGAAAGATACAAGGTGGGTCTCACTGTTTATATGATGAGTGAAGTAATTTTATTTTTTAGACTTTTGTTTTTTCAATCATACCCTTCTATGAATAGCCTAACTAGAAAATAAAAGGCTTGAAATTATGGTAAAAATACAAAATTTAAAGATAGAGATTAACATGTAAAACACAGTGAAAATATATGACTAACCATGCAATAGCGACAATTTTCATTTTGGTCCAAAATTTTGTTCTCTCTATTTTTTACTCTCTAAGTTTTCAGAGAGAGTAGAGTGAAACTCGTTTAAAAATGATGATGACACTTTTCAAGTTTACACACTTTATAAACCAGGTTAAAAGAAGAAGTTAAATGAATAGTTAAGTTAGCAGATGAAATATATATATATATATATATATATATATATATATATATATGTGTGTGTGTGTGTGTGTGTGTGTGTGTGTGTGTGGGGGGTGTAAATGATAGAGTTCTTATCGACCTTGTTTACATGTTCATACATGTTGTGCATAAAAGCATCTTGATTTTACCATGTATGTTGACTAACATTATAATGTTTAGATGTATAATAACATATATGACACTCCATTTCATCCTTTACCTAATGAATTATAGTGAAGTGAACATATACTAGTCCACAGGGATGCCCAAACCCTTCAAGATGGAAAACCGGATGAGGTTGACAAAAGTCATCTCAGTTGATAATAAGATGGATGTAAGAGAGGGGCATTCCCAATATAGATGTGACATATATGGTTTGACAAGGCATAATAAAAAAAACTTGTGAATACAAACAACGCATATGACAAGATACTTAATTATATTGTTATTTATTATTTGTCTGTAATGTAATTGTTTCTAATATTTATTTTCTAATCATGAATTATATTTTGTATTTTATAGGTACATTTAGTTAGGGTGTCATGTACATGAGGTGCATCTTTTTCATCTACACGTAGAGTTTACCGGTACATAGATCCTTGTCTAATTGGTCCTTCTATTCTACGGTTATAGAAGTTATATAGATCATAAATCATATGGAATGAGAATGTATGTTTGTTTTCATATAATAAAAATGATTAATTATTTTGCTAATTATCCTACAATTCATGTTAATACATTGAACATTTTCTTTTATTATGCAGGATTTGAGTAAGATATTGTACTGTAGATTATATAAGTTGATGTCGCTTCCAGATCCTGTGATCTCATATTCTCATACGTCATACAAATGAGTTTTTATTACATTACATGTATTCAGCACATAAAGATGAATTATGACTTGCTCATGCCACTTATTAAGATATGGAAACGGGGGGCTCACATATTCCACCTTTATGTAGAGGAGATAATGCCTACATTATAGAACATTGTTATTTTGCTTGGCTTGTCTATATATGAGTGAGCACTTACTATCATGGGTATCCAGAATAAGGCCACTTTATATGAGAGTGCATCCGGATGAGTACCCCCTCCTAAAATGTTTAAGGGGAATGCTTTATATATGAGATGGATCCGAGAACTTTTTTTAGAATTACATGATGATAATGATGATGAGATCCTATGAAGGTATGTTAATGCAGACTAATAGTAAAATTAACATATTGATTTGTCTATATTTGATTTGAATTCAATGTTCTGTTGTGTAGATATACTAGAGTGTACATACTTCATATGTTTGGTAGTATATTTTTCATAGATCTCAATGGGATGTATGTGTTCTTATTCTATCCACCACTGCTAGAGGACTTTAAATCCATTCCACTATATAGTTGGGGTTCATGCATCCTTGCATATTTGTATAGGCATTAATGTCAAGCTAACTTGGAAAAAACAAAACAAGTTGGGGAATGTTTATTGCTTTTATATGTAAAATAAATGTAATAAGTTTTTTTTTTTATCTCTGTATTTTTTTTTATGTTTAAGTTGGTTACTAATTATTATATGTTTTTTGTACATAAAGTTATGGTTATAAAAATATCTACATGGGGCGACCATGAATTGAGTTTGAACTTGTTATGTTAGGTTTTGAAGGTTGAGCTACAACTTCCATGAGGATACATATAATATGTTATTGATAATACAAATTATGTTATCTAGATTAATAATTTTTTTTTATAGAAACCGTATCTAATAAGTTTCATTGCTTATTTATTAACAGATGGTGTGAGAGTAGATATTTTGAAAATAATCCAACCTATATTTTGTAATTTTATTGTCGCGAGATAGATAGAAAACAATCAAATCAGGTATGTTATAATAAATTGCAATGTTGATGTTAAAATTAATGTTGAAAAATGATGAGATAATTTTTTTGATGTTGGAAAATATTGAGAAGTAATATTGAAAAATAATTGCTTGTTTTGATGTTGAAATTCCTTAACATTGAAAAATGTTGAGAAATAATTGCATAGGTTGATGTTAGTAAATGATGAAAAATAATTGCATTGTTGAGGTTTCAATATGTTGTAAGGAATTTTTATTCAGAAGATGATATGCATATTGGCTATGAACTTACGCATATTAGTTCTCCCCCTCATATTTTTTTAGCTTGTTGAGATACTTTTCCCAAACCATATAATGTGATAATTTGACTTTAAACCACACATCTCATTTGACATAGATACGAGTGATCAGTTACATTTCATTGGTAGTTTAAGTAGGCACGCTGATTATAATTGGATGATCCACTATCTTCAATATATATCGAAGTGCATCCTGTGATTTACGAGGAGGAATACATAGGTTGATACCTTAGCATAACACACTAAATCATTACATCAAACCCAACGCAGGATTCTCCACGCGAGTAGATGGGTATGAGCCACATGTATGTCAGATCCAAATTATTGTAAATATTTGTTATTTTTCATAGACTTGGACACAACTGTTGCATTTTATTTATGGACTAATAACTTTTATTTGCTTCATATTAGGTTGAACAGTTTTTCATGATGATCAACGTGTTGCGGTTGATCTTTGTGATCTCGATGATGATGATGATGATGATGGACTTGCTCATTATTGTGTATCTTCTTGGTTCGAGACATGTCGTACTACACTTGACATGTTAGGAGAGATATTGAGTTTAGATGATATTGTCTTAGGGGAAGAGACCACACAAACAAGTGAAAGTTGTGGTATTGATGAAGCCGGTCGATCCACTTGTTGTCGCAAAAGACATAGATAGACTCATGTGTATAATTATGTTGTGTTACTTTTTATAGTTATGAGTTATTTTTATTATTATTACTTTTGTAATATTGTTTTGATAAATTATCATGTTGATTTTAATGTTATCTTACATATTATTCATTTTCATACTTATTTTAGATAAACATGATTTAAAATTGATAATTAACATGTGAACATATGAATATTGTAAATATATTTTTTAAAATTTCAAATCATCCATTTAATTTACAAGTTAAAAAATACACATAGCTATGTTTTGTTATTGCCATTATGAAGACATGAATGTCATGTTTAAAATTCAATGAGAAAAGAACATATTTGACAATAAGAAAGCTAGCAGAAGGGTACTTAAAAGAAAGAGAAAAGGAGATAACTGAAGAGAATATTATCATGTCAGGCCGATCTATTTCTGCGGGACCTTTATTTGAATGTTTTGGCCGACCCAGACCATGTCTTTTCTGAGGAGAGGAAGGAGAAGGGAAAAAACCCCACAACGAATAAAATTCTTGTGAAGCAGAAATCAACTTTGCATGATCCTCTATTCTCGATGTTGCCAACTAGCTAGCTAGCTAGCTCATGGACGCCGTACTTTTTTCTACTTTCTCCTTACCACCGCTTACCTTTCTGAGGATCAAGCACACATGCATCAAGAACACAAAAACTTCAGATCTTTCCATCTTTCAGGAAAAAAAAATATTGCATTAATTACTTTGTTCCTTATAGGCAGTAGCAATTGTTGGATCGATAAATTAAGCACCAACATGCATGCATATGCCTGTGCGCCTGCTTGTTTGTTTTACATTGTATTGGATTCCTTGTAGGGTAATTAATGAATAACCCATGGCTTCTGTGCAGTTCAAAGAAGCATCAGAGCTTCTACATGCTTCCAACTCTAGGTAAAGTAGCATAGAAAGCCGTGAAACTTTATGGGAAGCCAAGCCCTTTCCGGTAAGCGAGCACTTTCCTTTTCTTTTGAACACCTTTCCATTCGATTAAGGTTTCATAGTTTCTAATCAAGATATCACATCATATATTGATATTTAAACAAGTAATAATCTTGTTAGCTATCTCGATGTCTGACCACTTAGCTAGGAAAGTAGGAACAAGGCATGTATAGGGGAGGACAAATAGTTTTTTCTTAGCCATATCATATCATCGAGCAGTGAAGCTGGCAATTGAAGCCCTACCTTCTTGTTAACTCAATAAATGACGTTCTGGTTTTTTCTTTTTCTTTTTTGAAAAAAAAAGTTACAAATTGTAACTTCAAATAAAAATAAAAGGGTGTGTGATATTATCTTTTAAAATATTATCAAATACTTAAAAGTTACAGTCGCATTCACAATTAAATTGGTGATTCTCAAATAGACACTAATTGATCAAGACAAGTATAATTGTAGACAATTCAATTTATATTCTTAAAACTATAGGTTTTAATTCCATCTAATGAATGCTGCTAGCTACATTGGAATACAAGCTACAAAGCTAATTAACTTGAGAGGATTGCTTGAGGAGGTTGGCTCTCTTTCTTAATTATCAGGTTCAAATCTTATCTAAATATTATTCTCATGAATTCCTAGTTCCGGCACATGATACACACACACACACACACACACACACACACATATGATCATAGCAATCTCTATAAACAAAAACTAGCTCGAGAGTACAAGCTAGCAGTAAAATATTCCAACAAAGAAAAAAAAAAGAACACAAGAAAACCAGTCTTTGATGAATTAAGAAACTATCTTAAAGATTAAGGCATGAAAGAGCATGGAAGTTTTTAATTTTGTGATCTATTTCTTCTATCAAGTACAAAAGTATCAATAAAATCAAACAAGCACTTACTGTGTTAACATAATCTTACTAAAGTGAAACTCTAGGAATCTAGCACGTAACTTCTCAACATTAACCCGATAGTACTCTATTACAGAATCAAAATCCCAGTCAAAAACCTTAATCCGTATTGCTCTATGAGTGAAAGTTCCTCCGGTGAGAAACAATTTTATGATGCATGCATGTGTTGGCCACAAACTGTATACTCTAATAAATTCAAGGATATTCATATGCTTACATTTTTGAATGAATACTCTAATGCTATATAGGGAACTAATAGCTTTTCTTTAAGAAGTTTAAACAGCAGCGATCACTTTCATGAAAACTTGCAGCACCTGTACAAGTGCTTCTAATATCTTACTGCCAAAAGATGCATGAAAGTCAGCACCACAACTTGATATATCTTGATTTGTGTATTATTGTAATAAAACTGATTCTTATCACAAAAAAGTTAAAGATTTTCAATCATTTGGCTGCCGCTTGTATAAATTTTTAATTTTCTTTTCCGACACAAGTATGGGAGAAAACAATTAATTTATAAGAGACCATTGACCAAGCTTTTATTAATGTGCTGAACATGTTAGACTATACCATAAGATTTTCATTTCCAGCCCTATTTTTTGCTCATTTGGCTTTCCATAGATGCATACCGAGTCTTGATTAGTTCGAACTTATTCATCCAATTTTATGTTTTTTTGTGGAAAATTATCCTAGTCATCAGCTGACCATAAGCTACCATCTTATAATGAATTTAGAGAAGAGAAATCGGGAAAATTTTAAAACCAAGCATCTTCTCCATATAAAGATTGATACTACTTTTTGATATTGATGGTGGAAAATATAACAGCCTCAAATATCCCAAATAAAGCTGAATCATCTTTTTCAGTGACAGAGAGCAAACTGGAGTATATACTTTATTTATTTTGTTTTTTGCACTCGGATAGAAACACAATGGAAAGTATAGAAGAGATAAATACTTACAAATAATATAAACATCACAAATTTCTAATCTCGTGAAAGAATGTAGGAATAGAAAGAGGACTAGGGTTCTTCAGTCATCCAAAGTGGGAGAAAGAGTGTAATGAAGAGATCAATGTAAAAATAACCACAGTAATTTTTTTTTAGAAAGAAATAATTAAACCCAAGTAATTGTAACTTGACTGAGAATCTCAAGCTTAGTTACGAGTTAATGCAATACAATTGTAATACAAGAAGAAAATGAGGTTTCAACTCCTTCTTTCACTTATATTTCATTATGTTCTACCGAAGATATCATGAGGAAAAAGTGCTTGTTCATGGTAGTATAAATAGCAAATACCACCACCGAGGAAAAAACCCACAGACACTTTCTCAACTATTTTGAGATTTACATGCAGTTATGAACATTTTTCTTCCATAGAAGGAAAGCAAGGAATGTCGTAATGCATCATGACAAGATCCATAGAAGAAATCTTTAGAGATCACTGAAATCACAAGTCTTTAGTTAACAATTAATGGAGAAAGGGATGAGAAAAGGTGAAGATTTTACAAAGCTCAACTGCGCGCAAATGGTTTAGACCACAACATGGTATGCTAAAATGAGAAGGGTCCCTTTTTTTGTTTCCAAATTTCGCCATGCTTCAAACCTCATCATTGAAAAACAAAATCATACGAGGACAAATTAATATCATAGTAATAGGAATCGTGCTTCACTTAGTATATATAGATGATAAACCATACAAATTACGTGCTTTATAATACATAAACTGACTAATTTTCAGTCACATCTACATGAAAATCACACACCATTTGCTAGTACAACACTCTTCGAATTTAACAGCAACGGGAACTTAATCCCTTATTTTACATGGTATTTAATTTGAAATCCACACAATATTAAAGGTAGACAAAGTTTGGAGAAAGAAACATCACTTATCTCCAAACAGGTACCCCAGAGATGAATCCCCTCCTGGCACTGATTTGACTTTTGTAGATGGACGATCCTGAAAAAAATCATGAAGGAGGTGAATTATCATACATATGTGGCAGATAAAAATACTTAGTGTATGTATGTCCCTACATGAGGAGGACAACTCACAGTAATAAAGTTTCCTGTATTCTGGCCTTGAGCTCTGTGATAATTGTTGGAAACCTGCTTCTTCTCAGCCGAACCACTATCCGGTGGCTTCTCTACGGTAATGTCAACCCCATATGGTGGTAGGTTAACCGGGCGCAAAGGCGGAGGTGCACTTGGTTGCTCATCAGAACCAAAAAGGTAACCCAAAGAGCTCTGCCCGCCGCCGTAGCTCCCACCTCTACTCATGGCTGCTTATATAATTAATGATCAAGATCTGCAAATGACTCAATTACAAAGAAGGGAAAGAAGAGGAGAGAACCCTAATATATATATATATATATATACACACCAAGTTAGTGTTCGTATGTAGCTGGAGATATGTTTACCTAACAGAGGTATGCTGACTGTGTGTTTGGATGTTGATCATGATACACATACATCATGACTTCTTAGTCATCAATGTTCATTATTGCACGCCAGGACCGAATTAACCATGAGCATGTCATGTACTGTTCCTTTTTTCATAAAGGGAGCGTATGATTCTTTTTACCTCGCTAGTATAAATATATATGTGGATGATGTCATTTGTCAGGGACTGTATTTACATCAACAGAAGCATCAAAAAATACAAGATTCTTTGATAATCTTCCAAGGATATTGTATATAGCAGCAGTTCAATGATAATCTTCCAAGGATCCTCGTGCCAAATCAAGGAACTTCATTCAAGGTGCGTACGTGTCGACTTAGAGTTTGGATTGTAACTGTGGTTATAGCTACATATATAGTTTATTTATGGTTGTTGCAATGATAATATTTGGTCACAAAAATACATGGTTGAAATAAAGATGGCTAATAATATGTAAATAATAATAATAATAATAGAAAACACCACCTTCATAGTAATTCTCCTATCTTTTAGTTTATTATCTGATCTGCTACGGGCTATGCCTATGGTATAATGAGTCTTTCCCGAAAAGTAAAAGAAGTAGTGCCAGCAAGATTAAAGGAATTTTTTTCATTTCAACCACTAAAAACTTGTACTTCAAATCCAACAAGAAGGTGGCAGACATAGATATGGATGCTACTGATCATCAGGGAGGCCTAGAAGTTTCCTCCCGGAGTCTGGTACTCAAAAGAATCGTTATAGGTCTTCAATTGTATCTCTCCAAGCAATGAATTCCATCAATATTAAGAAACCGCAGCTAGCATAATGCTCCACGTGTTTACCCGGCTTGAATCTTGCATTACATGTAGTGATAAGGTTGCTAATTAAAATTTTACCTTAAGATTTTACAGAAATACAGAAATATATCAAATTAATTAGCTCTAGGAATGCAAAATACCCCCCCCCTAAATTCAATATATAGTTCTTGGACAGACCTACAACTTTTTTTTATTAATATTATTATGTTAATGATGATGATGGCCCGAAGATATTTTTCAATTACCTGTCATTCTTAGAGATTAAACCAAAAACATGTTATGATTTAAAATTCATGAAATTATATCGGTGTACCCGTATATAATGAATATCATGAATAGTATTTGACAGAAGGAGAATAATTCTCATAGTCACTAAAATATACCGATAGATATATTCTGTTAGTATACTTGTATGTAATGTATAGTCTATCGTTATTTTCATTGTTGTCAAACAATGTCTGATGCCAAATTATATTTGTATTCCCTATTTATTCATCCTACAAATACTTAAATTTACAGCTGCACATACAACACAACAACACTAGTTCACATCACAATAACAAAATAAATATTTTCTTGTCATTCAATAATAAATTAACATAATTGTCATTATATTGAAGTGAATTTCATCCATAAACCGACCTAAACTATTAAGATTGTGTATTACCATAGATAAAAAAAATAAATAAATAAACTTTGGCCTCACACACATCTTCGATGGCAAATTATAAACCGTGAGTATCACTAGCCAACAAGAATAAGGAGTAGAAAATGACTCGAATGGATTGAATCTTTCTGTACATAACCCAAGATGTTCATTCCTTCTAAAAACTAAGAATGCACACTGTTTAAGTGTTTCCAGGCTTCACCATGGGAAGGGTGCATCATCACTCCATTCACAACATCATGTGATTGATGTCATGCCATGTCATGTCCTTCCCCTGCTAGTCATAAGTTTATAATGAGAATGCCCACATGTTCTGCACTCGGTCAGCTATGCATTTTCAAGAGAATACAACATATAGAAGTTTAGACAAATGTTAATTCTCTGGTATCCTAGACCGAGGGGTTTCATCATAGACCAAGTAGCATCAAAATTCTTTTTCAGTCTGTTCTCTTTAGGTTAAAATGGTTATCGCCTATTCAACAATTATGTCATAACTGACCTCACACAACCTATGATCTGACTTAATGGTGAATACTTGTGCAATAATTGATTTACTCTGATTTATGTAATCATCCCATAATAGTTCGTCAAAATCTTTTAAATGATTAAAAAACTTAGTCGCGTCTGCATTAGGTTCTTCATCTAGGATTGGACATTAACCGACATAACGTTGATTCATTTCCATCGCATCCATAACTATATTCCTATAAGGATTGCTATTGTCATCTACAATTTCTTGCACGTTGCTAGAACTAGAAGTTGATCCAATCATCCTTTTTACCATGGTATCATGAGGAACATATGGTTCTTCGTGTGCATACCAACACAAGTATTTCTCCATAAACTCTTTTTGTAGAAGATATATTGTTGCAACATCTAAATCGAGAATATAGGATGAATCTCTATACATCCATGAATAATCATGCATTACTTATATCAAACCTATATAAAATAATGATGACAACATATATTAATTAACTACATTAACTAAATAAATTTATAAAAATATTAATTTAGCTCAAACTTATTCAATCTATTTTAATATTACTCTTAATTAATTATCAATTATCTACATAAATTCAAATGTCTACATATTTATCAAAAATTTTAACTAGGCAATAAAATTAACAAAAAATAAAATGGACTCGTTAAATAAGCTATTTTTTATTTCATCGGAAAACATCAAAGTCAAAAATTCAAAATAAGTTTCATCAATTACAAACAAATATAATTTTACAAAATCTAAAACAAACCCTAACACGTACAAATTATAAATCCATACAACAAATTTGTATGAGAAAAAACTGTAAAACAAGTAAACACCCAAACAAATGCATATACTACAAAAATATGAAAAAATAACATTTTAAAATTGATTTCAAATAAAAAAATGGTAGATTTACTTACTTAAAATGAAGAATTCTTAATAAAATTTGAATCAGAACACGAATGGTGACAAACTGAGTGTTGTGACGGCTGGATTTATTATAGGAGGTTAGATTGTGTTGAGTTTAGGAAGGGAATGAGTTGGTTGTTTGTTATAAAAAAAAAAAAGGCATAGGGAAGAAGAAGAAATGACGAAGGGGAAGAGGAGAGTCGATCACCAGGTCATAAATGTTTAAATATTACCAACAAAATTATTCATTTAGTAACTCTGTCAGTCATTTTTTAGGTAAAAATATCACGTTATCATACGATTTGTTTTTTTTTAAATCATACTATAATCTCCTTTATAATTCTCTCGGTATGTACCGATAAAAGTTTTCTGTTGGCATATTTATGGACATAACCGTCGGGTAATTTCATCGGTAATGTCGTCTGTAAAAGTTACACATAATTGTACTGTGTGGTTTTTTTTCACTGTAATTCTTTCGGTGTATATCAAGAGAATTTTTTTATCAGTGTGTATCGATAAATACAAAAATAAAAAATTCTATCAATAAAAATCATCATCATATACCAATAAATTTCTTTTATCATGTTTCCATTTATATTTGTTAATTTTAGTAGGGTACTGAGCCATCAAAATGCACATGATCGTACGTGGAAGTTAGTGTGTATATATGTCATATACTAACAACTACAGCAAAGGAGACGGAATAAGTTGGTTAATTGTCATCTCGCGGGCTCAACCTGTTAACTAGAGCAATGCCAACCAGAATTTGAGATTAGCGGCAGAACCCGTCTCCAAGTAATATCACTAACCACACGGACTGTGCCTTGATAAATAGGGAGCGGGGGGGCCATTTTGCTGGAATTTTGTGGCATCTAAGCAAAAACTCAGCGGTCTGCAGCTCACATCTAATCAAGCAATTGAATTTATCGTACAAAAGGGTGATGATACCTCACTGTGATAGGTACAAATTAAAAATATATTTTTCTTTGCGAGTTACTGTGACCTCTGTTTTAAGTGTCATCAATCTCGACAGGTTTAGGTGGCTTTGGGCCTAAACCACACATTAATTTATGAGCTAAAGAGATGTTTAAGTAAGGTTAAATCAAGATAATGGGTGACTTTAACAGGAAAATATAATGAGAAATAATAGCTTTTGGTTGCCTAGTGTTGCAAATTGGACCCATCAATTACTTGTACTACTCAATAAAAAAAAGTGTGAAAAGATTGGAGTAAACTAGCTTAAATTCAGGGAGCTTGTAGGGCAAGGGAATCTATTGGACATATGGTTTAATCTACACAGCTGTCTTTGTCCTATGTAGTGTTTATTTTTCATGGATAGTAGTTGTTTTTTAAAATATTTTTTTAATATATTAAAATAATATTTTTTTTATTTTTAAAATTTATTTTTGATATTAAGACAATTTCAAAACATAAAAAAATATTAATTTTAGATAAAAATAATTTAAATTTTTATAAAATACTGTTTGAAATGTATTTCCAAACAGATTCTTAGACAATTATAAATTAACTAGTTATTTAGGCCATGCCGGTTCAAATAAAAAAATAATGCAAAACAATAAATATACATGCAATTGTTTTCTAGGACTAAAAAGAATCCTGATTATGAATTAAAAACTTAAAGCACACGCATAATAAAATTTACCGTGGTTTTGATGAGTAAATAAATATTAATATAATTATAATGCTATTTTTTAATCAAATATTAAGTCAAGAATTTAAAAAATAAACGCAAATAAAAAAACAATTTATATATGCAAATTCATCATTGGTTTTCAAGATTATGCAATTTTAATCAATTTAACTCTTGATTTTGATTATCTTTTTCAATTATACTCTTAATTAATTTTTAACCTGATTATTTGTTTTGAACTCATTCTTGAACTTCAAATTTCTTTTATCTTAGTCAAATTAAATCAAATTAAGTCATAATCTCAATTTCTTCTTAAATTCAAAATTCAATTATGACCAAAAAATTCTCAAACTCAATTTTTATATGTGATTGATTCAATTTCATCCCCAACTACATATATAATTTTTTTTTAGTATTTTCTTATCTTCTAAATTTTTGTATTTTGTATTTTTTATGATTTATTTTTTTAACGCACAAGAATAATGAAAATAATGAAATGACTAAATTTAGTGTCCATTTGGGGCAACATTTCAATTGTAGTTTTTAAAAATTTAATTTTTTTGTTTCAAATTATTATTTTTTGATATTTTTGAATTGTTTTATTATACTGATATTAAAAATAAATTTTAAAAAATAAAAAATATATATATTATTTTAATAAAAACAGAGGATAAATCAGTCCAAGTCGGAGAGCCCCTCTTTCTACAGATTTTCTCTTCTATGATTCGGCCTCTGCTTAGTGGTGTTTCGAGTGGGGAGATGGATGCCTTCCTTTGCAGGACAGAAAGAGAAGAGAAGGAAAAATGTAAATGGTTGTCATTACTCCAAGTCTCCCACATGGCGACGTAAGAAACCCAGACTACCCTCCCAAGACAACTAAAACTCTCTTACAAAACGTAAGGGTAAACAAGTAATTATATTATCAAAATCCACAGTCCTGAGAGGACGTATCTACCATGAATCCCTGATCAACTTTGTTTTTTTTTTTTTTTAATTTCGATTTAATGGCATATTAAGTTCTCAAACACACTTTGACACGTAAACGTTTTTATAAATGGCATTCAAATCAAAATGATTTAAATCAGAATCTTTCGATCGTCTCAGTTTCCAGAAAGTTCTCAGATTGAAGCAGAGCTGGTCATTGTATACAGATTGTGTGCTTCAACCTTTTGCAGTGAGTGATGGAACAAACCATTATGATGTCTATGGCAAGAAAATAAATGTGATACGCATCAGATATATGGGGTCGGATTGAATTTGTAATACCAATGAATAATTATATTAACTATAAAGTTAAATGATGGTGTTTTTATTGAACAAGACTTTATTGGTTATTCTCTTATATTTTATTGTGTATTACAATAATATTATTTTTTAAAATTTTTAATTTGATCTTTAAACCTTTTTTTTAGTATATTCTTTTTTCAAATTAGAGTCCAATTGCATGTTTTTTTAAAAATGAAAATTGAATTAAAAAATAGAGGGTTGAAGTGCTAAACACGTGTAATATAAATAACATGTTCAAATTTATCTGTGAAGTATGTTTTTGACCCTAATAATTTTTTGTTATTAGGTGACATGTCCTTTGAAGTTTGTAAAAATTCATTCCAATATTAAACTTTATTTTTATTATTTTTCAGTTTTTAGTGGGTGATAAGATAAAGAGGAAATAGTAAGAATCTAGCCTAGAAAGAGAAATATGTCATTACAACAATTCCTGCCACCAAAATATTAGATTTTTATTCTAAATGGTTTCATATGATGAGGAAAGTTTGACTTAGATGTTTTTTATCTTGAAAGTTTCTAAAGAATCCAGATTTGAGATCGAGAAGAAATTGGTTTTCGTGTTGATTCTTGGTTTTGGACCAATTTTTTGTTTTTTTGGAGCTTAAATATTGGTTTCACAAGGTTTTTAGAGGGAAAAAAATCAAGTACCCTGATTTTCCAACTACCACAGTAGTTAAAATCTGGGTATGCGAGATGATGCGTTATTTTTTTTATTGAGTTGGGACAAACAACATGTCATTAACCCCATTATCTTTTATATATAAAAAAAAAGGGTCGCGCGATAGGACCTAACTTTGCAGGTCCGCATTCGTGCCAGTTGGTCAAGGGTCAGGTACTAGGCTTGGCCTCATCTTTTTCTTTCTTCCTTCCTTTATAGTTTTGTTTTTTTTTCTTATTTATCTTTTTGTACATAGTTATTAATTTTTACAATTCCTTGTGTTGTTGATCAACCCAAGATTTTGACCCCATCAAGACAAGTCATTTGTCCCTCTATGTTTTTGGACCTCAACCTGGCTTAAGCATCAAGTTACAAGGTTCACATGTCAATTAGCTTGGTTAAGTTTGATTTTGCAATAGTTATTTTTTAATGTGTTTTGAGATTAATAACTTTTTTTTAAAATTTCATCCCTCAATATTTAGTTTATTGGTATTCTTGTGCTGTTTTTTTTTTTGAATTTTTCTTTTATGAAATAAACTCGTTCTAATGACTCGGGTCAAGAATCTGAAGAATTATTTTGAGTCACCTTCATTATTTTCTTAAACCTTTATTTAATTATTTTATTTACGTTTGATTAATTCCTAATTCACCAACAATATAACTCCGAATATACATGCTAGCTCCCACTAGATCTTGGCATTTTAGTATTGCATTATTATAATTATTGTTGACAATATTCTGCAACTAATTAAAGTGGAGTTGTAGGCGAGACCTCTTCATCGATCTAAATAGAGGATACCCAGAATTTTAAGCTATATCTTCAAAGATTGCTTAGATTATAGAAGGGGAAGCCCTCCTTTTCTGTTTTCTTTTTGATATTACATGAAGTCTCTTTGCCCTTAGCTAGGCCCTGAATGATCTTTTTTATTATGTTATTATTTTTATTTTTGCTCGTTGTAATTCAAGAAGAAGAAGAAGAAGAAGTCAAACTGAAGCTCGTGATCACTCCATTTCTAATCAATTAAAATATATTGGAACTTTCTCTTTATTTTTTACTAGGCAAATATATTCTCTCACCATGCATTATATCACACACGCACGCACCAATCCTTATCGTTATATACTTGGCTAAGATTAGTAAGATCATCTCATATTCATCAAAATTAAAGGAAAATAAATATATATTGTGTCAAATGTCACTTCATATGGCTATATGATATTCAAGGTCTATATGACTTTTGCTTTAATTATAGCATACATTAAAAGATGTAGGCATTTTCATTGTAGAAAAATATTGTTCATCCACTCATAAATTATTGCGGAATTGCCATTCATTTTTTT
>Ga0325414_1000547_pt1 | contig 31327 bp, 18 predicted proteins | sample PopdelMetagenome_8_FD_206183 | JGI IMG/M metagenome (GOLD analysis project Ga0325414, IMG submission 206183) | Populus deltoides microbial communities from Bellville, Georgia, United States - Leaf-PdKOR-R3 | ecosystem: Host-associated > Plants > Phyllosphere > Phylloplane/Leaf | place: USA... | reverse complement strand
TTTTTTTAATAATTATATTATTGTTTTCTCTATATTAAAGTTTTCCCGTATCAAGTCTTCTAAGCATCCACAAAGTAACAAAATCTTGGTCATGAAAGAATGCTTTCCACCCTCTAGTAAGGGCACGAGTCTTGGACACCGAAGTCTTGAACACCATCTCAAATTCCTTGCCATATGGTCATAAGTAATCACCTTAATTCCTTCAGCAATTTTCTCATCTTTATTAAGCAAAGGGTAGAGGTAGTTTTGTGCATCTGCTTTGTTCATTGACAGACCTGCTTTGATCATCCCTCAAATCACTCTCTGTCCACTGTTTTTCAAAAGGCTTGGAGATTATTTTTGTACCGAAATAGTTAATTAATGTTTCATGTTATCTTGGGAGGTACTCGGGTATGTTGATATTAAAAGTTCTTAATATCATTAATTTTCATTTTAAAAAGCTAATCAAGTATATTAATTTTGTCGATATCAACATTACTCGCAGGTAGTATTAACTCTTCTGAATCTAAATAGTTAATGAAGCTCCTTTCCCCGTACCCGTGGCACATTGACAATTTCCTATTAGTCTATTTAACCGTGGAATTGAAGGGACTTCAGAGGGGACATAATCGTCGATGAGCTTGAAAGCTAGTTCCAAGTTTAATTGTGGTGGCACTCCTGGCAAGTTTCTATCAGCAGCTTTAATGTTGGGTTCATCTTCTTGATCATCAAAATGGTTTCTTCTAACCACAGCTCCAGAATCTCGAGTTGGAGAAATTCTTAGACGCTTCCTGCTGAAATGTGAGCTCAGGTGCCTCTTTGCACAACAAAGGATATTACTTTTCAATTTATCCAAAGCCAAAGCAGTTTTGTAACTAACCCTTGTGTGCATCAGACAGGAAAGAAGCAGAGCTGCTGCTCCTTGCTCTTTGAGTTCTTCAGGGTAGTCCTCTTTGTTGATTTCTTCAAGCTTCATCAACTTTATGCCTTCCTTTCCCATGATTAAATTTCGAGGGAGCTTCCTAGAGTTTAACCAAGATAAACTATTTGGCTATGTAAAAGATATGACTAATAATAATAATAATAATAATAATGTTAGGAATTGAAATGAAGGGGAAAAAAGATCAATTTCCTAAATAAAACAAAAGGGAATTGAATTTTGTTTTTTTGTTTACCCTAATTGACTCTCCCCTTATTAGGAATATCTCATTGTAATAAAGCTTTATGAATTTCATTAGCTAAACTAATATAAATTGTCAAGAAATTGTTAACTACAGTTGGTAATGTTAATAGTGTAGTTTTCCTAAGCCAAAGATTATATGATAATTAATGATCCTATAAGATTGGTAAAGATAATATATCCTAATATCAAAAATAATTTTTATAAAAATAATAAAAAAATATATATTACAACTACAGCACTTTAAAACACCCTCAAAATTTGAGTGCAAATCTACTACTTTTGAAGTTCAAATACCCTTTCTAATAATGGTAGTCAACTCAAATTGGAAGTTTGGCAGACCAGAAACAATAGAGACCACTACAGAAAATTCCATCTGAATTAAAACAAAACAGTTGCATTCATTACAATTTAGATGTCCATCAGAATTAAAATAGATTACTGGAATTCCCTCAATATATAATTACTGTAAACACTTATATACAGAAGTAGTGCAGTGCCTCCTTTCCGGCTTTATTTAGCACAACCACGTACAGAAATGAAAATAGATCTTGAACATCTCCAGCGTCACTCATTCAGGATGGGTATCAATAAAGAGTTCTGTTGAGAAGTCCATTTCACCAACGATCCTCCCCCTGTTTGATAGACATGCATACATGAAATCAATGACAGTTAGAATTTTGAAACAAAGTTCATAGCTTGTACCTTTCGAGGACAAACTTCCCTTCTTTGTACTTTTGACTCATCTCATGTGCTGCCTCCTGTTCAGGAAGGAAAAGGCAAATTAGGGAATTCTAATCAGAAGGTAGATTTCACCTACAATAAGAAACAATGAAAACAGAAGCATTTACAGCCAAACCCATATTTCAAAGGGTTATTTTTAGGGGTCAAGCATTGTGTGTGTCAAAGAGAGACATTACATATTTCCAGCCAATAATTCCCCCACAACAGCAACAAAATATGTCAGCTACAGTATGCATTCCTGAAAGCATCATTCTCTCCTCTAACACTCCCACAGTGATGTTCACCCTGAAATCACAAAGTCCGTAATGTGCATCAATAGAAGAGATAAGATAGAAAATACTCAAGATGAGAAAAAATCATTTCCCCTCTATCTAATCAATTCACTTGAAGAACTTGATGATGAAATTTGCGTGTGGGTGCATGTGTGTAGATAAAGGGATCACTGTTAGGCATAATCTTAACACCAGTGTTTTGAAAGGACCATATTGCACGATATTTCTCATGGTTGGTGCTGCTGCCCATGCAACCATTTTTATGGTAATGCGATTTGAGTGTGTGAGTGTGTGCGCGCACACAGATAAGGGAATCACTGCCAGGAATAATCTTAACACTAGTCTTTTGAAAGGACCATGTTGCACAATATTTCTCATAGTTGGTGATTCTACACATGCAGCCATTTTTAAGGTAAGAGACTATGATATGACTACTCAATACAACAATTTCAATACAACAATTTGTTAGATTGTGTCCTTAGGCATCGCAATGCAATCATATCACATCTTGACTGGGTATGTATATTTTCAGGCTTTTACAGTTTTGGTTGTATATTTACATGAGCACTTTAGGGCACCTTCATTGAAGGATTATTTAATGCAGACATGATCAATAGCATCCAAGAGGATGACCCCTGATTATATGACCAAAATCTTCACCGCTAATATGTCATTCAAGTTCTTGTCAACTCTCGTATAAATAGATGATCAAGACCTTGAGTTCTGAGCAGTGATCAGTTTCCACGAGAAAAAATGGAAGCAGTGCTTAAATTAAATATGCTGGGAAAAAATAAATCATGCAGGGGAAGATGGTAGCAATGCTTCAGCAGAAAAACTTGATATCAGGACATTTTACTGATGGTTAAACTTTATTTATGGAGTTATTGGCATTTTGATGGTAGCAGTGCTCTAAATGGTTCTTTTGGTGCCTGATAAATGACACATTCAAATTTCATGGACTGAAGAAGAAAGAAAAACATGAAATTTAGAAAAGAAGATATGAAAGAGAGAAGTTACAGTGAGAACACAAATTTGGAGGAAAGTATTTTCAATGTGAAATTAGTTACAATTGCTCAACGATAAAAATTACTAGCATTTTTCTGTCAAACTTGGTCCTTGGACAAAAAAAAAATAAATCCAAATTTGGCATGCAATCCAAAACATCTGAAAAAATCTTAAAATCCTAACAGTCAATTGCCTAGTTTTCTTATAGGTCCGACCTTGAGGATTTGGAAGCAAGTTGGGAAGAAAAACAGAACCATTAAATGAATCAATCTATGTCCAGACAATACCATCCAGATCCATATGGGTAGAATATTTAGGACAATAACATTAAATATAAATCAGGACAGCCTGATAGTAAACCATCAAAGAAGTAGATAATGCAACTAAATGGACGGAAAAGGCACATTTTCCAACTATCATTCATTCTTAAGTTGTTCAAGGGATCTTTTTATCTTCTTCTATTGTTATCAATAGCTTTACATTCTCTCACTATTCATTAGATTTCCACTGTCTTCAACACTAGTGCTTTGTGGAACAGGTGTTTAAAATAAACTTTTGCAGATAAAGTTTTTTATTTCTTCAGCACCAACAGGAGAAGTTATATATCAAGCAACACAACGCCACCTCATAAATTTGAAAAAACATCAGAAGAGAAAATTCCTGATGCTGTCATCGGAGGTTTTATGCTCACAAGAGTTGTACTAATTATCGTTCCATTCCAATGTGATTACTCTGAAAAGTTTGGTGAGAAACCAAGAATAAAACATCCAAATTTCAGTGTTTTGAGCATGCAATCAACTATGGTTGAGAATTGACCAGCTCATCACCACAGCTAATTAATTTCTGGATTTTTTTAGTACCTTCTTATGTATTTGAATTATATTTTGAACAACTTTTCCTGCTGTGGTGCATTATCACCAATCAAAAAAAGACAAGACAAATAAAATTACTACATAATGCAAATAAACAGCAGAAGGAAAAATGTTTGAACTTTAGAATTTTCATTGCAAGAACATGTAAATTCTCCAATCCTAGCAGCACAAAAGGAGGGAAAAGGATAACGGATACTGGGCTTAGAGGTAGGAAACTCAATTTCAGAAATTTGAGCCAAAACAGTGAAAGAGATACATAAAGCTCTAGCTTGGAGAGAGCCTTTCATGCCTTTCAAAGTTTAGGCGTCCAGCCAACAATGCACACAAATTGAAAACAAGATAGGACCATCAATGCTAACTATGTAAAGTGCCACTACTTGAATCCTCGTTTAGAATTAAAAATCTTCTTGTTGCATCGCACTCCAGCCACAAATCACAAGATATTATCTAAAAAGATTTAAAAGTTATCTACCTAGGCATGTTCACCAGCAAATCGCTATCAAAATAGAGATTAAAGCTTTATAAATGGGACATTAAAGAGATCATTAATTAATCAAGATTTTCAAAAGAACGCAAGAAAGAACTTCTGTCAAAATTGAAGCACTCACACATTATTGAAGAGATAAGCTTTTCCTCTGCGGCAACGAAAAGACTGGCCAAAAAAAGAAAATATGAGACCCCAAAAGAGTTGAATAACTCAAATGCAAGCACAATACATGACAGTGAACTAAAACAAACAGAATCAACAATTCCATGAACCCCTTAAAAAAAAAAAAAAAAGAATGGAGGGTTTTGGTTTACCTTTGAGACAAGTTGATCAGGGAGAGCTAAATGGGTCCCACAGAACTTGCATCTGTAAGAACGACCCTCTAACTCCACTACAAATATCCTTCCCATATCTTCCTGTTTACCTCTTGTTGATTTCAGCCCACCGGTGCAGTTGCAGTTGCAGACCAAATAATCATAAGTCCGAAAGTGAGTTATGGATTAGAAGAAGGGAGGTTAGTGGTGTACGATTTTTTTTTATATTGTCCTGGTACTGCTAGTATTACTTCAACACCAGATAGAGTTTGGTATTACATGTGGCGCTATGACTCGAGCTCGCATAAGAGAGGTTTATGATTAGGGTTAGCAGAAAAAATGAGAAAATAAAAAAAATTAAATGAAAAATTAAAAAATAGATTAAATCGATTGAAATTTTAAAAAAACTAACGGATTGAATTTAATTTTAGTTTTACAAGTTTAAAACCAAAAAAATAAACCAAATCAAACTGAAAAAATCGAACCAAACCAAAAAAACAAGTCAAACCGGTTTGAACCGGTTTTTGTTCTAAAAAAACCAAACCGAAACAGGTCGATTACCGGTTTTGGTTTTTTTAAATCAGTTTGGTTATTTTTTTTAAACCGAACCAAATCAAAAATGATCATTTCTAATTTATGATTGGTTATTGTGTTTTAAAGTTTTTTTATTTAAAAATTATTAAAATATTTTTTTATATTAGTATATTAAAAAAATTAAAAACATTTTAAAATTTTAATTTAAAATAAAAAAATCAATTTATTTTAAAATATAGCGCGGCTATAATAAAAATCAATTTAAAATTTAAGATTAAGATATTGAAATTATTATAAAATTAATACAAAAAAGCTTTAAAATAACCAGATCTTGAACTCATATTCTAATGTCAATATGACCAATTATATTTCTACTTTGAATGTTGAATTAAATGGTCTAATTTAAGTGAGGCAAAAGAGTATTAATATGTGTAATTAAACTTTTCACATAAACACTCATATTTCATTTTTATATAAATCATATTATTATTCTTTATACTATTTTAACTCATTTTTTAAAAAGATTTAAGGCTTGTAATTTACGTCCACTTATTATTTTCAAATGAAAATATCCAATTGAATGAAATTTCAACAGATTTTTTTATACAAAAACTATTTCCATATTGTATTTAGTCATTTTTTATATAAAACACGTCATAAAATTTCAACATCATCACACTGGTAGTTTTATATAACACCCCTAACTTCTAAAGTATATTTCAAATACATCTTTGGGCATAAATCATTGAAACCCTAGACATTTTTTTCCTTTCATAATCTATCATTCGTGACTACATGTTACTCCCATTTTAGTTATTTAATATTCTACCAAAGTTTTGGCTCAATCTCTCCTAAAAAATAAAAAATCTCAAGTATCAACATCAACAATTCAAAAACATTCCAAACAAATTCATGATCAAACCATCCTTGACGTTTACCATTACATCACTAATCAATAATAGAATTTAACAATAGTATAACATAACATATATTCCTCTATTTTTATTTTTTTAATCCATAATTAAAACTTTAAAATGATACAAAATTTTATTTTAATAGTAAATTATTAGATTCCATCTAATAATCCATTAATAACCCGACAAGTTAATCACAATGATGCCACCAGCTCCACTCCAAGTAGCTTAGTCAATCAAGTATCCCGATAATCAATTACATTGATATCACTAGCTCCACTCAAAACAGCTAGTCAATTAAATATCTCTGTAGTTGATTATATTGACGTCATAAGCTTCACTCGGGATGACTAGACAAATAAAGATCCTGACAGTTGATTACATTGATGCCACTAGCTCCACTCAGGCCAATTAGTTAATTAAATATACTAGCAGTCAATTAAATTGACGTCATTAACTCCACTCAGGACAGCTAGTCAGTTAAATATACCAGCAATAAATTACATTAATGCCACTAGCTTCACCTAGGATAGCTAGTCAATTAAATATCTCGACACTCAATTACATTGACGTTACTAGCTCCACTCAGGACGACTAATCAGTTAAATATCCAAATAGTCAATTATATTAATGTCACGAGCCTCACTCAGGATGGCTAGTCAATTAAATATCCCAACACTCAATTGTATTGACGCCACTAGCTCTACCTAGGACAGCTAGTTAGTTAAATATCAATCACTCAATTACATTAATGCCGCTAACTCTACCCAAGACGATTAGTCAATTTTTTATTTACATAAGAATGTCCTTTGTTGCGATTAATCACAAATCATCTATGTACACACACATATACATACTAATTTCTAGCCTCGTAGGCATATTCACATAACAATGTCTAGGCAACATTTACACAATAATAATATTTCTCATGTTTACAGGCAATATTCACATAACAATGTTTCTCATGCTCATAAGTAATATTCACATAATAATAATAATAATAATAATAATAATAATAATAATTCTCATACCCATAAACAATATTCACATGATACATGATAATATAAAATACGTATAATATCTATTATATTCTAGCATTAAAAAAACTTGAATATTTAAGGAAGTAAAGGGGTGACCCTTACCTTAAGCTTCTAGTGCACATTGCCATAACATGTCATTTTCTAGTTATGCTTCTTACACATCCCAATAGTATAAATTCAATACCTCATTTGATTATCACATACACATAGTTAATTCATGTATATATGTTAACACCAACAATCACAAATTCAACCATAAAGATTTCTATTCATTTGAACATTCTAATTAATATCCAATCATATTTCAAATATTAATTAATAATTCAATCCTTAAGTCAATATTCATGCCATCAAGTTAAGTCCTCATTTAATACTTTTATATCTCTAATTTATAATTTCATGTTTAATATATCAAAACCCAATATTTAATATTTACATTACCAATTTGGGGTTTTAACATAGAATTTTTCAAATTGTTTCCACAATTCAATCCAACACTCAAACACATATATTCATTTACATTACTATAACACTTATTGTTTGAATGTTTTGTTATTTTTTTTCATAATTCATTTTAGTGTCCACACATCATGTCGTTATCCAAATGGCTTAATTTTTTATTAATGAATTTCATTGTCTAAATGGTTTAATTTTTATTTAACGAATTTCAATGTCTAAATGACTTAATTTTTCATCAATGAATTTCAATCATCTTATACTTAGCATTTGAATATAATTCTCAACACAATTAAATCCAACAATCAAGATCAACTTTCCTAAATCTCTACAAAATTAACTAAATTAACAATTTGATCATTTTTAACAAAACTCATTATTTATCATAATTCCCTTAATTTATTTTTTTAGGCATATTACTTTCAATATCAAAACACAATACACTATCTAATTTAACCATTTATCCATACCATAATGCACTTTTTAGTTTCCGTGTTTGGCAATTATTTTCTCTTATCAACCTACCACATACACATGTATCATTTCAGCCATAACCGCGTACACTCGCACACAACTCATATTGTTTTTATAATAGCTTAAATATACACACGTTCATGACTATTATACAAGTTCATAATCAAGCACACTCATAATAGTTCCTAAATATACACTTTCACAATCATCATAACAATCCTTGTTTAAGCACCTTCGGGCTGTCAAAACAATCCTCAAACTTATGCATTCTTAGCTTTCATAACAACTCATAATTACACATATTATGTTGTGGAAATTAGCCCAAACTCGCTCATTTTTATACCAATATAACATCCCTCAATTCACTCATAATTGGGCTGTCATAGCAGCCCAATTTCACACTTTGTTGTTGTCATAACAACCCTCATTCTCTCTTGGTTAGGCTGTTACAACAATTCATTTTTTAACCATACAAAGCTGTCATGATAGTTCTTATGTGCTATTTAATTCCTAGAATACATTACTAAAAGTTTAATCAAATTTCATGACTATTTGATCTTTAATTTTACTAACATCTTAAGTTCAACAACACACACACATAAACACTCATTTCAACTGTTTACACTTTTAAAGAAACTACTATAAACATCGTATGTGTAACCCAAACATGAAAATCATTCTCATATATCCATTTTCTATTTTTCTACTTATTACCCTTACTTGAAAATATACTAATAATCATAATTCAACAGATAATATTAGCCACTACCCTTCTAAGCATCATTACATCAACTATACATAAAACTAATCACAATTCATATGGATTATCATCAATTAATCCAATTCACTAAGACCTCCTCTATGGTCGGCCCCAAGTGTTCAATATTTTTAAGTTCTCTCTTTTAATTTGTTCCATTTCTTTCATCTCATTCATTCATACTCGATCCCACTCCTAAAACCATTTGGTTTATAATATTTTTACAAATCACATTTCTTCATACAACTTTCTAATTATCATTTTCTATTACATATAAAAATTTACATTTTTCAAACTTGGTTTAAAGCTTATTTCATTTCAACTCATTTTATTTACTTATTGAATGATCATATATTTTCACAAGGTTTAATCAATTCCTTATCTTTCATGCCTTCAAATATTATTTCTTAGTAATAATTTTGATTTAGCATAACATATTAGGCTTCCATATTAGTTTCTCACCACCAAAATCACAAATTTATAACATATATTCATCTCTTTCTTTTCCCTTCATATGGTTTACCCTAAATCATCAAAAACTCATAAGTTCCAACTAAGTTTTTTCCTTCTAAATGTCATTATTCAAGTCATTATCATACAAATAACCCGAAAATTCATAAAAAAAAACATTCCTTTAAATTTTATAAATGAACCGTAAACATGTATATTGGGGATTTTTATCCTCTAATCCACAACACAAGAAAAACAAGATAATACAACATATAAATCAACGTACCCATATACTTTGCACTCAATTTGTGAGTTTCTTTGAAAATTCTTCTTAAATCTTATTCTTTCTTCGACAAGAGCTAGGTTATCTCTCTAGACTCTAACCCCTATTTTTCTTCCTAGCACACTACTTTTGGTACAAATTTCTCTACTTAACTTTTCTTTTTAGGTTCTTAATCCATTCTCTCATCAAGTTTTATGGAGAAAGCAAGAAAAAAATGAATGAAGAAGTATTTTTAGCTCTATCCTCCTCTTGATACTTTTGAACCTATCAGCCAGCTCAAGATAAAAGGGGAAGGGTTTATTTACAAAGACACCATTGTTTAGTCCATGTGTCTTTTTTTGTATTGTTATCTTTTTTTAGGTCCTTCTCCTATTATATCAAAAGGTAGAGCATAATATTTATTAATGACTACTCTAGAAAGGTCTAGATGTATTTTTCAAAGAGAAAGAGTGATATGTTTATCACTTTCAAGCAGTGAAAAACCTTGGTTAAGAAATAGATTGGTAAGAAAATCAAACTTTTAAGAACTTATAATAGTTTGGAATTCTACTCAGGTGAGTTTGATGAGTTTTACAAGAATAAAAGAATTGTTGGACTTCGCACTGTTATGAATACACATCAAAATAGGATTGTTGAATGTACGAACATGACACTCTTAGAAAGAACATGGTGTATTCTTTCATAAACTAGATTGTAAGAACAACTACGATGAAGCAGTTAACATGGCTTGTTATCTAGTGAATAAATTTTCATCGATGATTTTAGAGTTTAAGAATCCATATAAGATATGGTCTGTTCTCATACTAATTACTCTAAACTGAGAGTATTTAGTTGTCCTACTTATACTCATGTTAAGGAAAATAAACTTAGGTTGAGAGCAAGGAAATGCATATTTCTAGGCTATGCATCTACGGTAAAGGGATATCAATTGTAGTGTGTTGATCCCAAATCACTTAAAACTAATATCGATGAGACCTTTGATGGTTCTACTATATTTCACAAAGAAAATGAGTCGACTGGTATTGATGTTGAGGTTGATTAGGATACTAGCAAATAGAAGAAGCTTGAGATTAGAGCTTTAGAGACAATGCAAGAACATGCTTCAGCTGAGGTTGTTGAGGAAGTGGCATAGGTTATTGTTATTAAAAATTAACCTAAGGAACAACCTTATAATATTTCTATATAAAGGCAAAGAAGACATATAAAAGCATTAGTTAAGTATAATTAAGCTGATTTAGATGATTTTACCTTGAAAATTGCAGATAATCTTGATAATCATGATCTTTATTCTTATAAAAGGTAATTTCTTGCAAAGAATCTTCTTAATGGATACTTGCTATAAATAAGGAGATTGAATAATGAGAGATTGTTAAACCACCGTATGGTTAGAAGATTGTTAAGTGCAAATGGATTTACGAAAGAAAAGATAAAATCCTAGTGGTTAAGGGTGTAAGGTTTAAAACAAGCTTAGATGCTAAGGGTTGTACATAAAAAGAAGGTGTTAAGTTCAATGAAGTGTTTTCTATAATTATGAAACATAGTTCTATATGAGTATTGTTTGTTATGGTTGCTTTGTTTGACTTAGAACTTGAACAACAAGATGTCAAAACAACTATTATATATGGCTAGTTGGAGGAGATGATCTATACGCATCAACCATAGGGTTTTATTTCTCAAGGTAAGTAAAACAATATGCATTTATTGAAGAAGTTATTGTATGTTTTGAAGCAGTCATTAAGGAAGTGGTATAAAAGGCTTGATATGTTTATACTTAGGCATTATTACTTTAAAAGTGACTATGATTGCTGTGTGTATTTCATGAAGATCTTAGATGGCTCATTTATGTACTTGTTGTTATGTATTGATGATATGTTGATTACCTTCAAGAACATATTTGAGATCAACAGTTTAAAGGATCGGTTGAGTATTGAGTTTGAGATAAAAGATTTAGGTATAGCTAGAATGATTTTAGGTATAGAGATATGCATAGACCAAAGCACTGGCAAGTTATACTTATCAAATAAAAAGTATTTTAAGAAGATATTCGAGCATTTTTTGTATACAAGACTGCAAGCCAGTAAGTACTCCATTTATAGCTAATTTTAGGTGTTCCATATGCTAGTGTAATTGGAAGCATTATGTATGTTATGACCTGTACTTATCCACACATTTCACATGTTATTATGGTTAGTAGGTTTATGGAAAATCTTGGTAAAGTTTATTGGCATGTTATGAAATTGATATTTTGTTATCATAGAAGTACTACACATGTTGGTTTGATAAATGACAATGGTAGTAGCACTAAAAGTAGTGTTGAGGGCTTTTAGATTCATATTATGTTAGTGATTTGGATAAGAGAAGGTCATTAACAGTTATGTTTTCACTATCTCGAGTGTGTAATGAGTTGGAGAGAAATTTTGTAAACTATTATTGTTTTATCTACAACAAAGGTTAAGTATATGGCATTTACAAAGGCAACGAATGAAGTTTCATGGCTAAGAGGTTTGAGTGATAATCTTGGTTTTTCACATAAGTTAACTATTGTGCATTATGATAGTTCGGTTGTCCTAATATTAGTTTGTTGCAGAAACAACCACAGAATCTACTTGCCAATTGGTTTGAGATTCTATGATTGTTTCCATTATATATGTCATACTTATATTAAAATACAAAATAGGACATGCACATAAAAATAATGGTTTGATAATTTATTGGATGCATAAATTTTTGTTTATGTAAGACCCTCATTTTATTTTTTTTAATAGTTATCAATATAATATGTTTTTAAAATATTTATTTAACAATGAAATTAGTGTTTTAAAAATTAAATTTAGTTGAATTTAACTTTCTCATGATTTATTAAAAATCTTGAGGAAATTATACAAACGATGCATATTTGCTAATTTAAAAACCTAAAACTAATAGGGGCTACTATGAATTAAAAAAAATATCAAAACGGAAATTGCCTCGCTTCACCACCAAGCTTCTACTCCTCTGCTCTAATAGGAGGATTAAGATTTAAGAAGAATGAGATAATCCTATATTGTTTTTTCCAACATCATTATAACTTTTAATGGACAGAAAATCTCCATAGAAGAATTACTTCCACTCCTATAGAAGCTCAATGGGTAAACAAATTTACTGTCAAATTAATCCAAAATATTCAGAATCTACATCTTTAATTTTTTTAAGACATTAAAGTATCCCTGACAATGAACAATTACTTGTTATGTTTACTATAAATAAAAAAAATTTATTGTGTGAAGGAAAATCGATAGTTAGGAAAAGAGAAAGGAGGTGACCTTATTACTAATCATGTCAATGTGACCCCAGATATAAACAAATACATAATAGAAGAAGGATGAAATATATGTGGTTTAAGAATGAGTATGACCCAACTAATAATTCTAACTACCCATAAATATTATCATTTCATTTTTTAATGTAAAATATCCAGGAAAGATTATGATTCATGCAATCTTGTTATTGAACAACATAGGAGACAAATCCGTCATGACAGATGTTGACGTCTAATCCATTTTTCAAGTTTATCATTCATATTATTATATTTGGTTAGATGTTAATTACTTATTAATTCCGGTTGCTCTACCCATATTTATTAAACCCAATTCAAGATTGATCTAACCAAGGAATCAGGTTTTAGGTTGCATAGGTTGACCCGGGTCAACCCGGAAAAATAAAAAATATATATTTAAGATTTTAATATCCCACATAGAAAAGTTTTGAAACTATGCATGTGGATGTAAGGTATAAAAAAAAAAGTAAAGTGTAATATAGTTATTCTACATTAAAAAGTTAAGAAACAATTCATGTTGATATAAGCTATAAAAAAAAGAAATGTGAAGTGTAGTTGACTTATCTCACATCGAAAACTTAAAAAACAATTTATGTGAATATAGGCTATATATAATTATCCCACATCAAAAAAAAAAATAAAAAACATTTTATATGGATGTAGGATGTCGTGGAGTGCACGATATTGAATGACGGGTTTTCCTCCTGGATCGAAAGGGATTTTAGATGTGTTAGGATAAATCATAAAATTATTATTTGAAAGGTTTAAGAGTCGTCACGTAGTATTATGATCACTAAGAAACCTAATAGTCTGCGAGAGTCTGGGTAAGGGGACTAGTTGTGCACGGGGAAGACCCATCACCCCCAGTGCACTTTACTTATAATAAGCTGTATTATTTATTGATTGTTTTTCTCCAAGTTTTGTTTCTATTTGTTGGTCTATCTAAGATTCAAGAAAGGTTCTCCTCAGTAAGGAGGTCTCTATCTTATTAGACTAAAACCTAATCATTTTAAAGTCTGAATTTTAATGGTATATTTATTTCTATTTTGTATCTTTAATACCTAGGGTTATACTTTATAGAGTAATTTTATAACCCCAAAAATTAAAGTGTACAATTAATTCCTAACATTTTATTTGTGTCAATTTATTTAATTTAATAAAAGGAGTATGCATTACATTGTAAAATTCATACTCCAAATATTAATTAAACAAATTAATTTTTATAGTGTTTTCAAAATTTTGATCAAATCCTAATGGATAATCATAAACTGGTTATGATACCTATTGATCGATTTTTTGTATTTTTTAAAGTATGATAAAAATGCATTTTTTATTTTCTTATAAAATATTCATGAAAATAATTTTTAGAATTTAGATGAATGTACACAAATAAAAACATATTTTTGTATTTTTTTAAAATTTCAAATGAAAACAGGTACTTTTAATACCGAGTCAGTATCTTACAATATAAGTCTATAGCCCCGATATTAAGTGAAATGGTTGGAAAAACATGAGAGAGACTCACAAATAATTCTAAAATGATCCATGAATTTTTTTCAGAATTTTTTGGAAATCATTTGGGTTTTGTTTGGCAAAACACAATAATATTTTTTAAAATCAAATAAGATACCAATATAAAACATGTTATTCTTTCACCATTGACTAACTTAATAATCCAACCAAAAAAAATCATACATCAAATGTTGTTAATTTCACAAATTACATTCAAATCGCATATTAATTCAAGCGAATCAACACAAACCCAAACATAATTCCTGCAACAACATTTAATGTTCAAATACAAATAAAAAACCTAAAAACAAACTCACTAATCAACACAAATTACCAAATCATTTCAAACTAAAAACACACATTAATCTAAATCGATAATGTCCAAACAATCCAAAAATATAAACAATAATGAGCAATTTATCCTAAAATTCACAACATTTTAGAAATTTATTAGAAAAATAATTTGAGGTTATGAATCGACCTTCTGAGATGTTTAGCAAGTCTAGGAATTACTGGAATCATATTGACAAGGTTGTTGGAACATCGGCGCGTGTACCATGCATCACCATCGTTATTGGCCCGTGGAATGACGCGATGTTACTACTGGAGAAGGAGCACCAGGTGAATCTTAAACTCCTATGTCTCCTCTTTGATTCCTCACCAATGGTGTAATAAACAAGCATCTATAAAGGGAGCTATACTTCGTTGAATTCTCATTCTTCTTCTTGTTTTTAAATTCAGGTTTGTCTCTTCTTTCTACAACCAAGTGTTGTTGCTACTGCTTCTATAGAAAAGTCTTATTATGTATAAAACTAATACATCCCCTCTTTGATTCTCCACTGGCTGAGCTACAAATGGATCTCTTTAGAGGGGGATCTGTTATATTAAAGTTTAATTTTTGCTCTTGTTTTTCAACCCAAGTCTATCTTTTCTCCCTACTAGTGTGTTTTAATGCTACTACTGGTAGGTGAGAATTTTACAAGGTCTAAAACTACTACATCTCCTCTTGGATTCTCCATTAGTAGTGTCATAAACAGATCACTGTAAAGGAAGCTCTGCTACATTGAAGTTTGATGTTTGTTATGTCTCTTCTCCCTACTGTTATGTTTTAATGTTGCTACTTATGGGAGATAATTTTACAAGGTCTGAAACTACTACATCACCTCTTGGATTTCTGACTAGTAGAGCTATAAATGGATCTCTTCAAAGGGAGCTCTGCAATGTTGAATTTTGATGTTTGCTCCTGCTTTTTTCTTCACATTTAGTTGTTAATACCACTGCTTGTAAGGGTTGTTTGGTGATGATTTAAGGGTTATCTTGGAGTGACTTGGAAATGGACTTTTTTTATATGAAAGCTGATTATTTGGATGGTGTTTTAATTGTTGAAGCTGTGTATGATTTGAGGTCTATTTTAAGGTGTTTTGGTTGGAGATTTCATGGTTGTTACAGTCTTGGTTTGGAGGCAGTATCCCTCCCCATTAGGCTTCTTGGGTTAGGTTTTTATGGGTTTTTACAGGAGAAATATGAAGGTTCTAGGGCTTATAAGTTGATAGGATCTTAACCCTTGATGTTAAAGAATAGATCTCAACCATTCATTGAAGATAAGGATGGAAGTTTATCCTGTTTTGCACCTGACAAAGAAAGGACACAAGACTGTTTTGTTGGTGGAGTAGTGTAGGGTAGCATTTTTTGGAGAGAATTTGCAAGTGTTTTTGCTGCACTTAGAACTAAAATGTTGGCTTAGAGTGAAATACATGTATCAAGATGTAAGTTGGCATGAGATTTATGTGGTATAGTAAAGAGATAAAGAAGAATTCAAGGCTGAATTGTGGGCACTTGAACATTTTTTTTCTTTTTCGTTTTAATGGGAAAAAGACAAAGAATAGTACCCGAATGACATGCCTTTCAGGGTCTAAGCTTAGAAATTAAACGACTTATTATCCATTAGGCAAGGTTGTTCACGATCCAGTTTAAGCTATAAAGACAAACCAAACCGAGACATGTTAATTTTGGAGAATAAGAACTGGATCCAATCAAAAACTAGTTCAAAATGAGGTGGTTCAGTTTGGTTTTTTTATATATAAAAAACTTGAAAACCTAATACCAACATAAATTGGCTTTTTTAGGGTTTTTTAATTGGGCATGCATTAAATTGGGCTAAAAAAATCTTTTTGTTGGGTTTAGTTTGTTGATAGGCTTTTTAATAAATAAATAAATAAATTTATTAGTTTTTTAAAGAAAACTAGCCATATTAAGCTAAATTAAGCAACAAGTTCATTAGTCCATTCGTTAGATGTTATAAAACAATGACCCCTAACAGAAACCAAACTCCAATCTCTTATATATATTTCATGTCTTCTGATTTTAAACCAAAATCCCACTAAAGCCCTGCAACCGTAATAATAATAATATACCATGATTTCTAAATAAATCCCTTTACAAAATCCCCACCACAAAAAGAAAAAATAATTGTTTTCTCATAAAGTAACTACAAATGCAGGCTTTTTTTTATGAATAAACAGATTCCACAACCATTCATTCTTAACCAAGTAAGAATATTAAAATATAAAAATTTATAAAACATTTTTCAAAACCCCAAATGTAAATTCCTTTTAATTGCAATCAAGCAACAAAGTTAAATCACAAAATAAATAAGCAAATTCAATTACAAAATATCTAAATCTCTAAAAATTAACCAAACAAACACTTAGATTAAACTATAGGAAAAACACAGCAACAACTGAAATAACTCCCACCCCTTTAAGCACAGCAACTAACATGAAGAATGGAGTGTCAAAGTACAATTTATTTTGCAGATTTTATACCGTAAAAGCTCAATCTAGACCCCAAATTGTAGATGTTTCAAGACTCACGACCACTAATAAAAGAAAGGAGAAAAAAATTACAATTAGCAATGGTAAAGCCCTAACTACTAATTAGTAATTACATTTCAAATTAGGAGAAGTTAAAAGATAAAATTGAATATTACCTTTGAGAGAAGTCTTCAATCAAGAGGGAGAATGAGAGAGAGAAGTCAGGGGGGATGGGGATGTGGGTATGGTTCGGCTAATGTGAAAGTGTGAATTGTGAAGTAAGATAAGGATGTGGGTTTTGTTTACTTGTAGTAGCTAGGGTTTTGTTTGCTTAAAGAGAGATGGAAGATCAATAGAGAAGGAAGAACGAGAATAGTGAGATGAAGAGAAGTGAGATAGGGATGTGGGTTTGGTTTGTTTAAAGAGATATGAAAGATTGATAAAGAAAGAAAAACAAAAATAAGAGAGATGGAAGAAAGAAAGAGATGGTTTGGTTTCTCTAGTTGTGTTTGGCAGTTGTTTGGTGAGATGAAAGGATTATGTTAGGGTTAGGTTAACTAGTAAGGACTTATAATTTATACCCCTTCTTTTTTTAAGATATTTAGTTATTTTTGTAAGGTACAATTTGGTTTGGCAGTTTCAGTTTTTGAAATCATAACTGAACCGAGTCTATTTATTGATTTTTCAAAACTATTTAATCAATTTTTCCTTTTAGTTCGGTGTTTTCAATTATTTTTTTTATTTACTCGGTTTTTTTGGTTAATAGATTTTTTTTTAACACAGAAAATTAGGACATTTTCCTACAATGTCTTTTTTCAAATTGGTCTCTAAACTCTTCAAACTTTTCAATTAAGTCTTTAATAGGACTTAATCTTAGGAAATCCATTCAATTTCACCCTTAATTGAGTTAATTAATTTATAAAAACTTCGAAACTAGTCTCTAAAATTTCTTGTTCCTTCAATTTCATCCTTAGCCTTCTTTAATTAGACTTTAAAGTTTTGTACTTTTTACAAAATGGTCCTCGGTTTTAAAATTCTTTGGTTTGAACCTTAATCAACCTTTAATATTTAAATTTCTTTCATTTGAACCCCTAATTGCACCAATTTAGCCTTTTTAAGTTCCAATTTTTTCCCTAATCTTTCAATTTTTATGAATTGATCCGAATTGAACCTTATTAATTGTTCTTATTTTAGCCAAATTGACTTTCTAACTTAATTTTGCTTTTAATTAAGCTCTTGATTAAATCAATTAGGCTCTGTAAAAGTTTGATTAAGTCCCTGAACTTAATTAATTTGCTTCAATATCTTTTTTAATTTGATCCTAAATTCTCATTATTATTTTTCAATTAGACCCTCCATTGTTGAAATTGAGCTCCCAACCTAGGCCACTTGGTTCAATTTAGTCCTTCATCCTTCAATTAACTCCTCATTGTCTGTTTTTCATTTTCTTTTTTAATAGTTTTTTGGGAACCCAAAATTGTTATGGCATAGGATATAAAAAAGAAATGTGAAGTGTATTACAGTTATCTAACATCGAAAAATTAAAAAACAATTTATATGAATGTAGTTATATATAGTTTTTCCACATTGAAAAATTAAGAAACAATGCAGGAGAATGTAGGCTATAAAAGAAAATGTTGAATGTAGTATAGTTATTTCACATTGAAAAATTAAGAAACAATCCATGTAGATGTAAACTATATATAATTATCTCACATTAAAACGTTAAGAAACAATTCATGTAGATGTAAACTATATAAAAAAAAATATGTGAGGCCAAATATTCATGAATTAATTTTACTTAGTCAACTGAGTTTTGGGTTGACATGATTGGTCGCTCAGCTTTCACCAAGCCAATTGCAAGCTCAAGTTTTTGTGATTTGAAACTTAATCAAGATCCTAGATCATGGATTCACCTGCCGAGCTGGGTTTCATAACTATTGTTATACCAGGATGTAAAACTAAATTTGGTGTGGTCATATACTATTCTAATTTACATTTAATGTGAAAATACTAATTTATTTATATTTTTAATATTAAAAAGATTGAGGTCTTTTTTCAAAAAGAATTATAGAATGAGAAAAATATATAACCATCCTTTTTAAAAAGTAATATTTCTCTTACATAAAATAAAAATAAAAATAAAAATAAAAAAAACAAACAGAACTTAAAGGACTGGCCAATATAGTCAAATTCTATTTATAAATATGATAAGTTAATAATTTCTTAAAGACTTATTTAATGAATTTTTATATATAATATCCCAGTAGTTCAACTTTTTTTTTAAGGAAAAATAAAAGAAATTAATTTAATTTTTTCAAGTGAAAATAAGCATGCTTTGAGCATTATTGAAAAATCAGAGGAGGTTGACAAAACAAAAGGCACTTGATTTTAAATAAAACACAATTAGAAGATATCAAACATAATTGAATTTTTTTAATTATATATTGAGTTAAATTTTAGAAAAGAGTGTAAGGTTGGGGCATATAACACCACCAGAAAATTTGCTGTGCCAAGGAGCGATCAATGAATAAAAAGAGGCCACTCCGGACTGTGGATATCCTGACAACATTCTTGAAAGTTGATGTAGAGCATGTTTTTTACAAATTTAGTGGTTATTTTAAAAAAATATCTTTTTAAAAATATATTAAAATAATATTTTTTATTTAAAAAAATAATTATAAGATTTTATAAAAATATTTTTTAATAATAAAAATAAACTAATTCTTATTTATTAATTATAATATGAGGTTAGTGGCTCGTGACTTTTTTTATATAGAGGGTATGTGAAATAATATTAGTAATTTTTTTATTTAAAAATGTATTAAAATAATATTTTTTTAAATTTATTTTATCTTGAGTATATTAAAATTATAAAAAATATAATTTTTAAAAACTTAATTTAAAATTTTATAAAATTATTTTTTAATCATAAAAATAAATTAGATCTTATTTGCTAAATTATTGTTTCTTATCTTTTTTTATATGGAAAGTGATTATAACAATAATATTTATTATTTTTTAAAATATTTTTTATTTTAAAATATATTAAAATAATATATTTTTCAATTTATTTTTAACGTGATTACATTAAAATTATTTAAAAATATAAAAAATATAATTTTAAAAAAATTTTCAATTAAAACGATTAGACAGACAAATACGTAGTTTTCCACGTAAACGCGACGCGGCTTTAAAGGCAGCCAGCCGCCCAAACCTTGTAAGTTGTAACGATGCACCTCATTTTCTTTTTGGCCGTTGCTTTATAACCCTGTCTTTGTCTATCTTCTCTCACAGATTCCCACGTGTCACTCAACAAGTCACCCCTTCCCTCACCCGCATGTCCCTTATTGAATTCCCCCACACAGCAGCCGACGCGCCGGTTTCAACTGTCTGTCACCTTCCAACACATCATCACCACACATGTCGCTTCCTCTGAAAATCCGTACATGTATTCACGTGATAACGGCCACGTCGCTTGCATCTATTCGACGGTTGTCAATATCATAGGCACCCGCTTCACCATGGCATTAAGATGAAAAATCTTTGAAAATGGGTTACAAGAAACAAATGTGGACCCCACCATGAGCGGCCGCCGCGCCTCCTCTACCTGACTATTTCACACGTGGACCCCTTGCCTAAGCCACAATTTCTTAAAAGAGTAATCTCACGAATCTTATCTTTCCTGAAGACTTTTAAACATACACTTTTTTCCACTTATAAAACTCCATTTTAATCGTCTTGTCTTCCTATGTTAATTTTGCCCACCATGTAAAATCTATAATGTTTTATTATTATTATTATTATTATTATTTCTTCTATTAAACGATATCCTTCAATTATTGGACATTTATTATGGACATTTATTATTAATTCTATATATTTTATTTTTATCTTCTTTGTTATAAAATCATGACACGTCTTAGATAAAAATAAAAAATACAGTGTGAGAATAATTTTCATACAATTATGGATGTTATTCTATTTGTTTTTGTGTTTTAGAAATGTTTTTTAAAATAACTAAAAAAAATTATTTTATTTATTTTAAATTAATATTTTTTAGTATTTTTAGATCGTTTTAATATTAATATATTGATGTTAAAAATAATTTTTTTAAAATAAAAAATATTATTTTAATATATTTTTAAATAAAAAACACTTTAAAAAATAACTTTAACCACAATTTAAAATACGCCCGAATAATTTTAACTCTATTCTTTCATAATTCTTTTGTGGGATATTCATTTCCATCATACAATGGTCGAAGTTCATCGCATTTTGAATTAAAGAAATTATTTTTCTTCCATGTCATGAATTTCACCATGTCGCTTACAAATCTTAAAACTATAGATGGAAAATACATATAAAAAGGAGCTCAGATCTTCAGTTCCATTTTCCTTATTAATTGTTATGTTCTTAAACATAGGATTAATGAATCGTTTTCGTAAACACATTGATTGCTTTAGTAACTCGTCATCTTCTCCGTCTCGTCAAGCAATGGCTGATGTTACTTCAATCATGAAAGGAGGCATCAAATGTTGGAAATATAAAACGCTAATTTTTTGAAGAACAGGAGGTATCCAAAAACAGAAAGAAAAAGAAGAATATTTAATTATATAGAAAAAAAAAAAAAAACCAAATTAAAACTATCGAACGGTGGACGTGCACGTGACGACAACCGGAATCCCGACATTAACCCATCAACACGGAATTACTCTCCCAGGCCCCCACCGCGGCCTCTTTGATTCGGTCCCTCTCTCTCTCTCTCTTATCTCTCTCAGAACCAAACAAAGCAGTGGTTTTGCCGTCGGTGCCGCTTTCAATAATAATAATATAACCCCCCACCCCCCAAAAAAAAAAAAAAAACATTAAAGAACCTCCACGTAACCACGCGTCACTGGGCCATCCAAGCATCATCATCCAGCCATTGATTCTGAAAAATACTCTCGAGATCTGTACAGAAAATGACAAACAAGTACATGAATCACGAGGAGCATTTTTAGAGAGAAGTGATTAGAAAGACAGGGCCATGTTTTCTCATCATGAGCCTGTTATGTATTATTTTTCTAATTGTAAATTAATTAAAAAAAACTCAGATTTTTTAATAAAGAAATAAATAATAACAAGGTAACCAAAGGTAGTTCAGGTTTAGTGCGGTTTCCGTACGGTGTAGATGGGTCCCCGCGTGACGTAATAGGACAGATCTCTAACATACGCCTTGTATTACGCTACGCTTGCGCATCAAAATAAAACCCAACCTACAATGCCGGCAACATGTCTGTTGGACACTTGGATGCCACCTACACATTCAAATACGCAGAGCCAGCAAATTGATTAATAAATACGAGTAATTATGGTCATGTTTTACCTGATTCAAGGGTAGCTGCATATGTTTTTTCCCTGAATGCATCTTTTCCGAGATGGATAACTTCAAAGGAGAGAACAGGTTTCAGAATTAAGTAAAAACCGTTCTCAACTTGTCTGCTTGGTGATGGGAAATATGGTGGCATTTTTTATCTCCGTTTTGCTGATCCAGCCATTACCAGTTACAAATTGAGCCCATGAAACTAGACCCGAGACTCAGCGGCGTGCCGGTTAAATCTTTACTCAAAAATTGTAAACTTAGGCCGAAAAATATTGAATTTATATTTCAAACGATGTCCTATCCTTTATTTTTTTAGAGAGAAGGGAGCACCAAGCTCCATTTCTTACGTATCTGGGAAAGAGTTTAGTTTCACTGAATTAATCCCCAGCCCTGAAAAGAAGGGTCTTTTTGGTGCTGTTCTTGGTAGGTGTAATAAACCAAACTTGTAACGATAAACAGCAACATCTTAAACGAGCCAAGTAAATCTTAGGGCTTTGATTAGTAGATTTGCGGGAGCATATATGAATGTTACTGGCAACAATAACAGCAAAGATAGAACAACTCTGAGAAACTTATTAAATTTCTTAGTTGCGAAAAAAAAAGGGAAATAGTTTTAGATAATTTCCGTTCTCTCTATATACAAAATACGTCAGCTGCTTTTCTTTTCTTTTTTCCTTAATTAGCTCTAATTCTCTAGAACTTGCTCTCTTCCTGTCGTCCCAGGAAATTAGAGGAAAAAAACAACACTGAAGCCATAAAACGACTTCCAAAATCAGACCTCTCCATGAAAAACCACAAGATCATGAGACTTCCGGTGGTGGGGCCAGGTTAAGATCAAGATCAAGTGACAATCCCTTACTATCACGACGATGATCGTAATCGACGACTGATGATGAATCCGAATCACTCTGGGCCCCACCTCCATTCACCATCACCGTTCGATCAAACCTGCACCTGTTAATATTATTCACTATACTATTATTGTTAGGAATATCATTCTTCGCGTGAGCGAACGCGTCAAAGAAGAAAACGGGACGCGCAACAGCAGGGAATGGAAACCACGCGCCTCCTGGAAAACTAACTCCATTGGGAAAAGGCTGGCGGTCGGGTTTATGGCGGGAAATGTTAAGAGTGAGGTCGAGTGGTGGTGGAGGGGAAGCGGCGCGTGGGGGCGGCGGGGAGGAGGACTCGACAGTGCTGCTTTGGCTAGGACTGCGCGTGGGGTTGGGATTAAGCTCACCAATTGTAGGGAAATTAGTTTTGGCTTTGGCTCCGCGGAATTCACGAGCAGCCGCATCGTATGCACGGGCGGCCTCTTCAGCAGTATCAAAAGTGCCGAGCCAAACCCTCGTTTTCTTGCCTGGGTCTCTGATCTCAGCTGCATAACGTCCCCATGGTCTCTTCCTGACGCCTCTAAAACGGATCTCCGATCTAGGGCTATTCGGGCTGTTGTTGTTGTTAGATCTTTCTCTAGGAGCCATTTTAGCGTTGGGGGTTTCCTATTTTTATTTTTCGGGGGGTTTGTTTGTTGGTTAGGTGCGAGGTTTGATAGGAAAGAGGCAGGGAGCTGGTTTATTTATATAGGGAGAGAGCCAGAGAGGAGGAGAGAGAAAGGTCTGCTGCTTCCGGGGGTGATTTGTTGGCGTTTTGTGGGTCCAGTCAACGATAGGATATGTGGCTTCTCTTACACGAACCAGTTTAGTTAGTTTATGGGCTAATGAAATGGTGGCACGTTAGGCTCTTCAAGAAGGAGATACTTACGTTTATAAAAAATCTCGTAATTAAATGTTTTATCTTGGTGAATAAATGTTTTCGTTTTTTTTTGTTTTTTTTTCCAGTCGTCAGGATTGTAATAAGAGATAAATGGGACTCCCATGTGACAGTCATTAAGTGGCTAATAAAAGCATCGTCATGGCACCTAAAGAAGGTTACTCATGCGCTCATTACAATGGTCAAAGCCTACTTCTCCCTTCTTCTTTTTTTTTTTTTTTTATTTATTATCGTGATTGTCCGGATCATTTTATATATATTTTAACTAATTTCACGGGCTCTGAAATTAACGATCATATAAATCTTTAATAATCATCATATTAACAACAACATGACGCAAATCTGAAACTATATAGAAGCAAATCTCTTAGTTTCAAACTTTTACTACTAACTATTTACTAGATAATTTTCTCCCTTTTTTTTTATTATTATTATTCACTGACTTTTTCTTTTTGTTTAAATTAACCTTAAAAGGCATGGTGAGTGATATATATATATATATATATATATATATATATATATGAGAGAAGATATTATCTCTTTTTTATGTGTTTTTCCTTATGAATTTTATTCTATTTCAAATCATTAATATTTTGATCATGTTTAGTGAATGCTTCTATGTAACCCATCGTTTTGATTTAAATATTTTTTTATTTTTAAATTATCTATTAATTCTTTCCACGCGTATATTTTTTATTATAGCCCTCTTACACGCCCGAGGTTATTAAAAAATCACATTTAACAAGATAAAATATGGCATTTAAGAACATGCATGAGCTTTCAAAACCATGCTCATTTAATTTAATACTATTTTTTAAAAAAAGGAAAGAGTTATTGCCTAAGCAAATTACACCCAATGAATTATGATTCTGTCAATCACAGACAATTACTCTAGAAATCAAATTAAGAAAAAATAATTAATCATATAGTGCATATGGAAGTTTGACAACTTTAGGAGAAAATCCCTCATTCTAGTAAAATAAAACTTTAAAAACTTCAAATAAAATAATGTATGGGGTCATTTAAAAAATATATATTATTTTAATATATTTTAAAAATATATATTTTAAGAAACAATATAACAATTCTAAATGCTGCCTAGATCCAGAAAAAAGCAATCACAAAAGTGGCCGAGGAAACCAACTCACGGGTTAATGATCTGATCCAAACTGCAATCAAACCGAGAAAAGAGTAACACGTGTAGAAGAGTAAGATAAGGTGTACGTGTTAGCCAGGGCGTTTCAATCACGGGCCACACAAATGGCGTAGGAGCTCCTATGCTTTTATTCGAGCTTAATTGAGTAAGGTCTATGGATGGAGGGCTCAGTCAACGAGGTGTTTGACTACTTTGTGTGAATAGAACCGCCGCCCTTGCCGCCATTTATTAATAGATTATTTGCAAACATTTGTTTATTCTCTTACGTCTACACGCTCCTATATTAAATTTACGTCACCTGTTTACATATCTGCCGCCACGTACCCACATCATTAATTCAAATCACGCCTATCGCCATGGGAGCAGCGGGATTCCGCCTCAATTCTTTATTCGACGAGTTCTCTTTTTAAAAAAAAAATAAATAAAAATAAACAGTGTCATTTAACATAAGTCCCTTGTTGAAACATGAAGCCCTCCAATACTCAATTAGTAAATGTAAGAAGGGTGTAGTATGTATGAAATGAAATGCAATAGAAATATATGCATGGAGAGAGAGATAGTCTATGGAATTGGATGGTTTTTTGTGATTTGAAATGTCACGGTTTACTACGGTTGTACGTTCGATTTGTCTTGTTAAGAATTTCTTTTTTTTTTTGTCTTGGTGACTGGTTGTATTTATACACCCAACTTTTAAAATTTTTTAATTGAGAAGGAGATTGTATTAATGGTGAAAAAATTATTGATTAATTATATGTTGGACTTGTCTTGCTAGGAATTTCTCTCTCCTATTTTCCTTGATGACTGATTGTATTTATACACCTAACCCTTAAAATTTCTTAATTGAGAAGGAGATTATATTAGTAGTAGAAAAATTGGTGATTGATCTTGATTATGGATCTAGTCATCAATTGGAGGGAAAAAATGGTGTTTTGATAAAAAATATTAGTGTTATCCATGCTTTTTCATATAGGGAAAAATCATTGGCTAGCCATTTTGGGTTCCTCAAAAAAAATGTCAATGTGTCATGCATATTATTAGTAAAAATATTGGTGATGAGCGGTGTTATTGGTGCAAAAGATAGTGGCTGCTTTACCTAGAAAAACTTGTTTATTAAAAAAAATTATGTGCATGAAAAGTTTATATGTGCTACTCTTGGAAACATGAAAATTACATGAAAAAATGTGTCGGAATAGACCAAGTCAACACAAAATCTAGAGTGGATTTTTGAATTGAAATTCTCGTCATTTAGCTAACTCAAATGACTAGAACTTTTTTTTTTTGAAAAAATATTGTATTATCACCTTTTGTGCCTCGAATTCCAGGAAAATCACTCACAATGTGCAATGCTTGGTTTCTAAATTAGATGTAGACTTTCTAAAATATTTATCCTTTTAGATTATTTACTTTCTAATAAAAAATTAATTAAATTTATAAATATGATCACTATACACCTCTGACCTAAAACTAATAAATTAGTGTTAGAAATGGTAATTTTTTGATTGAAAATGATAATTAAGAACGAAAATTGTTATAAATAGGGATAAAAACTTTTATAAATTTAACTTAAATTTTTGATGAAATAAAACAACAATCGATACGCGAAATGTAAACTAGTGACGAATCACGTAAATTATCTAATCGGGTAAAATAATTATGTAAAGGGAAATCTTTATGAATTGGGTTGAAAATAGTTATACAACAATAATAATATAGTAGAATTTTAAATCAAATGATGTATGATTTTATACGCGAAAAACGTTGATCGCCGGTATAAGCCCTACATACAATCACCTTTTTTTTTTTACTTAAAGTGGTTAAAGATCGAAGAAGATGTTTATGATGGTTATAGATGGAGGTCATCAAAGGGTTGGTCTAAAAATCATGATGATTTAAGTAAATGAAATGGTATGCAAAATTTGGAGTTTTTGGCATAAAATTACAAGTCCAATTTTATGGTATCATTCATATTTCTCAATCAGATCATTGGATCAGGTTAAAAAAATTTACTTTGACCACAAAGATGGAAATTTTTATGTTAAGAAACTAGTTACTTGGTAATGGGAACGGTGTCCGGTAATGAACTATGTTGTGGAACTAGTTACTTGGTAATGGAGCTAGTGCTTAGTGATGAGCTATGTTGAGGAACTAGTTACTAGATAATGGAGCTAGTGTCTGGTGATAGGATATGTTGAGGAATTAGTTATTCGGTAATGGGCTAATGACATTAGTTTGTTTGATGACTGGAATAATTATTTTGGTTTAAATGGACTTGTGTGGAGTTAATATTGCATGGAAGACTGACTTGTTGGACTGTTAATGAAATATTGAGTGAAATCCAATTGTTAAATAGAGGTGGTAAATTGTATTCATGACATTGAATGCTAAGAATTTTATGATTGAGAGCATGATATAGATATTTTGTTGAATTATATTTTTGAATAGTGATATAACAGCAAAGGTCTAGGATGGTTAAACCATGAATTTGTTTGGAATGATTGAGGATAAATAAAAATAATATTATTTTTTTAGGATTTTCAATGATTTATGTTCGGCGAATTATTTAAGATGTGCTTTAAAACTGGGGATTGTTACACAAGATTACTCATGATAATGTTGGAATTTTATGAAAAGTTTTGTACAGGAAACTGTACGACAACATTTGGATAGAGTTTTTTTATGAGAAAAACTCCACCAAAATCTCATTAAGTTGAGAAAGTTTCCATTGGAAATAATAAGTCAAGGTATAATATAAACCTTAAATCCTTTTAGAAAATAGTAAAATATAGTGTAAAAGATAATAACATGGGTGATATAAAAACAAAATGAAACGATGGAACCTGGTGATAATAAGTATGGATTATGAGAGATCAACTTAGGTAATTAATTGCTCAAAAAGTTAAAATGACAAATTACATGAACATGAGTTTTTAATTAGAATAAATTAAACATTTTGGAAGTGGAAAGGGCATGAATATGTTTGTGAAACAAAAATTGACATAATTTATATGCATTATAAATGGAAACAATGTTGTGAACTAGATACGGTCATGAAACACACACAAACACAATTGTACAAATGAGATGTGTTTGAAAAAACATATCATGATATGAATTAAATGTGTTGTTAATAAAAAATTTATATAATGTGACTGCAATAGTTAAATGAGTAATATGATGAAACTATAAGATTATCAAGCATTGAAGGAAAGGTACTAAATTAGAATTTAACCTACATTTGATGTATTTACCCAAAAGTTAGCAAAATTGGTTTTTGCTTATATAATTAATATATGTGTTTACTATGTACCTGTTGTAATATATTATAATGTTATAAACATTTATTGTTTTCAGGATTATCATTGACTCGGATAGAACAATAGATCTTACTTAGCATTTTTTTTAGTTAGGTAACGACAATAAAATTTTAAATACGTTGATTATCTTTTATAATATAATCATGAGAATAAGTTTAGTAAAAATATTTGTAACTTAATTATTAATCTTCGTTTATTGGGTTGTAATATAAGATTTAAATCTACTCTAATTTCATTATATTAATATTAGATGTATCCATTCATAATGTTTCATATATTTTTGTTGATGTCACTTGTTGTATAATGATTTATACTATAATTCTTGAATAACGAGGGAACAAGCATCACGTGGCACGCTTACTGCGTGGACACGCGTCTTGTCGTAAAATACCCACCAAACAGAAAGAGAGAGGGGCGTAGTTGGCGTCGTTTGAACGGCTGTCAAGACGGCATAGTTTTGGTAAACACTTCGCTTTGCGTGTGACGCGTGATGTCTGCCGCCGTTTGTTTGTTTGTCTTCAGTTTGTTCTCTTAGTTCCCTAAAACGGCAAAAATAAGTTAAGACTAGATGACGGCAGCTAACCAACATTTGTGTTTCTTGTCGGCATCCTCTTTCTACTCGTCGCGTGGGGCTGAGATCCTTAGGTTTGCTTTTGAAGCGGTCCAGTTACATCTAACGGTGGATTGGTAGTTGTGATTTGGACACGTGTTGGTTTTTCATGGAGGGGATAAAAATAGGTGTCCAGAGGCAGCCGCTATCAAGGACAAAGGCTTGTCGTTTAGATACGGTTTGGTGTCTTTAAGAATCTGCTACTTTTAAAAGTGTTTTTTTATTTAGAAAAATATTAAAATATTTTTTATTTTTAAAATTTTATTTTCAAAAAAGACGATATAAAAAATTTAAAAAATTAAAATAAAAAAAAACACGGCCAAACAGTCTCTTAAACTTTACACACACAAGTGTGGAAAACCAGACCTTTTCTTGCCCACAAAATTCCTGTCTGCTATCTGGACACCTATTAGATTTTGATTGAAACGGTCCAGATTCCAGGAATAATTTTCTCTGTGGATGACAACTGACCAGTCACCCTCCACGCGTATTGCACTATTTTTCTTCAATTTTCTTCCAGTTTTTTATGAGCTGTCCTGCTTTTGTTTTTTGTTTCTGTAATCTAAATTGCACCCGTCGGTTTTTTTTTTTTTGCACTCATGTCCCTCCTTCTAGAAGGAATTGAAAAGCCACTGGTTACAAATCAACTAAAGCTAACCGGAGACATGGACTCCAATATAATAGTGTAATGTAGCGGAGACAAAAAAAAAAAAAAAAACTGAAAAAATTAAATTGTGAAAAAAAATTAATTAAAATTTTTAAAAAATAAACCGGTTTGGTTCGGTTTTATAAGCCTGAAACAAAATAAACAGAACACAAACCGAAAAAACCTGAAAAAACTGAGCCATACAGAAAAAATCGAGCCAAACCAGTTTGAACCGTTTTTTCCCTAAAATAACAGAACCGGACCGAAATCAGTCGGTTTGAACCGGTTTTGGTTTTTTTAAAAAAATTGGTTTTGGTTATTTTTTTTATAAAAACCAAACCGAATCGAAAATAATTACTACTAGTGTAAGGAGCTTCTTTTATTTTTGTCATAATCTTTTTTTAATATATTTTAAGAAAAAAAAACAAGAAAACACAATAAATAAATAAATTAACACGTGTATTATTTCCATCATTTTTAATATTTGTTTTCAAAATTTTAACCATCCCATTTTAAAATATTTGATTATTTTATTAATTTTTTTTCGAGAAAAATAATATATTTTAAAATAAACACCTTTTACTTAACAAGCTTCACAAGTTTCATACGATTCATAATCAAAATAATCACAATATTCTTCTTTATAGAACTTAATGATTATTGTTTCATTAATATAACTTAGTCTACAATGCTTTAAAAATCAACATATTTGTTATTATTGATTGACACATATAATTTTTAATTTATTTTATTAAACGCGCCTGTTAACTTTTTATTTTGCAATAAAAAATTATCTTGTTGAAAAAATTATATTCATGGTTTAATAACAATGCTAAAAAAATTATTCAAGACTTAGATATATTTTTTTTTATATTTAAATTTTTATTATAGCACGGGTATACAAACTAGTATGAATTATAAAACACGAGGTTAATATACATAATGGTCCTAACAAAATGTTAGAGCAATAATATCCTATATTTTAAAATTTCAATAAATATGAACATAAAGCATGATGAAAAGTAATGGAAATTTTCATGTGTCCAATATAGGTTATATATGTT
>Ga0325414_1000546_pt1 | contig 31339 bp, 10 predicted proteins | sample PopdelMetagenome_8_FD_206183 | JGI IMG/M metagenome (GOLD analysis project Ga0325414, IMG submission 206183) | Populus deltoides microbial communities from Bellville, Georgia, United States - Leaf-PdKOR-R3 | ecosystem: Host-associated > Plants > Phyllosphere > Phylloplane/Leaf | place: USA... | reverse complement strand
CTCGATTCCCTCGCAATCTGAGTCATAAATTTTATTGGGTTTAATAATATTTTTTACATAATATTTTTATTTAATTAAATAATAAAAATAGATATTAACTAAAATTTAGCACCAACCTAAAAATAAACATTTATTTGAAACATTGATCAAGCTATTAAGAGCAAAAAAAAAAAACATCATTCATTATATTTCCCAACCAATACAATAGTAAATAATGAAATCAAAAAATAATAAATTAAAATCAATTAAAAAACAAAAAAAAAAAAAACATATTTGATTAACCATGGCTAGCACACCAAACCTGCGAACGGGTTATGGACTCCAATGAAATTATAATGTTTTTTTTTCAAAACTATATTTTTTTATCTATCTGATAATAAAATTAAACGATCATAAAATCACACACCAACCTAATACCATAGAAAATAAAATGAAACCAATTACATAACTAAATTTCCTATTAACCCGACATCTAAGGATGAAATAAAAAAAAATTAATAAAAATAATTTAAACTTGCTAGAACTGCAAGCTTCAAAAACTATAGCATATTAAGTTATTAACTATAAGCTATAAAGCTATAAAGTTCAAGCGAGTGATATTTTCATTGCAGCAATCCAAGGTGAAAATTCTATTTTCATTGTAGAATCTGTAGATCGCTCTGGTCTTTTTCTGAAGTAAAAGTGATTTCTGCAGTTCGAAAGAATATTTATGTTTGAACAATCCAGCATCAATCCCTTGAAAGAATGATTTGAAGGAAAGACAGATGTGCAAGCTCTAAGCATCCAAAGCAAGCAAGAGAGAAATGGATAGAAAACTAAACCGTTGACTCAAGATTTGGGACAATTTATACCAGAATGTAATAATAAATACAATAAATGTTCTTAAATTACACTGCTAACAAAAGCAAACCCCACCCCTAATTAGACAGCAATTATGCTGCTACAACTGATAGACTATGAAAAGGGACAGTAATCATAATAAAAAATTATTATAAACGCACAATTTCTTACAATGATATGTACATCAAATCTGAAAGAATGCGTAAACAGGCAACACACTACAAAAAGAAAGATGATGCACTCAGCCACCCTCCAAGCTCTTCCTTTTCAAATTTTCAAGAACTTTGTCCCTGCCATCTGCATATGAAAAAAGGTTCATCCACCACTCTGCATGTCCAGAAAAACCATTAAACATGTACCGGAAAAATAAAATAAACCAACCTTGAGAGCAGAAACCTCGCAAGCGGGCTTAAATTGGCATTTGAATTAAATTCCTTGGTCGGTTGCTTTTTCCTGTTGTCAGCTTCTGTATTTGCATTTTGGGTTTCTTCTGAGGCTGGCTTCCCCTTGCTTAAGAGGCGAGCTGCAAGCTCCTGCAGATCTTTCAGTGAAGATTCTTTCGAGCTGCAGAAATCACTTTTACTTCAGCAAATTTGAACTAAGAATTGCCACTATGTTAACTAATACCAACACATTAAGAGTGATATTCTCTGGGGGTTCAGGAGAGAATTTTGAACCTTGCCAATCGCTGAAGCAAACTTCTGACCAAGACATCACAAGATCCAGGCTTTAAGCGCTCCATAGTTACAAGTGATTTTGTTACTGCATGCACAACTGATCCTTCTGAGTCATCAGCAACAGCCTATATCATGCAGTTCACACTATTAGAAATTAAACAGATGAAGCTGAAATCAGCAATGAAACTTAAAAATGAACATGTGGATTGTTCGTGCAGATTGAATCAAAGATTTCTGAATTGCAGCAGGCACCTAGCACGCTCAAAACTTTTATCACTAGAAAGTACAAGACTTGTATGCAATAGCATGCCAATACACCAAAAAGATAAGAAAAACCCACAATTTCTAAAAGGCACATGAATGAACAAGAGAGAAAGGAAAGAGAAAACGATAGCACATGTCTAGTAAGCATGGGAAATCACAACATAAATATTTTTTTACCAAATGCAAAAGACCAGAGCGATCTACAGATTATCGTAGCACAAAATCCTTTTATGAACTAGAAAAGCAAGCTGATCAATTTTGTTGTACGGAATTAATTGAGGAAAAGCAAACCAGATTCTTCCATGTTTCATACAGTATGAAGACCCATACTGACCACATAGCCAGTGCCACATTCTTTGCAATTCATTTTGTTGTGAGAAAGGAACTTTGTAATCAACTTATACACCTTGGGAACCAAATTGTAATTCACGAAATGACTACATTACATCACCTATGTCATGCAAATCTGTAAACTGATACATAGAATCAATTGGTTGCTCACCTCTTTTAAGGATGGGATAAGCAAAACTGACAAAGGTGCTGACGATGATGCTATTCTAGCACTTTCTCCATCATCGCTTGCTTGGCGTGATCTTGAAAAAGCTTTTGGCACGGCAGAGTATTCACGAGAACTTCTGAGGTAGAAGTGTTGACCTTCAGAAATTTACAAAAAACTTTTTTTCTTTTTATGCAGGCAGAACGATTACCACATGTTAAAGTATAATGTACCTGGACGAATCAGAGCTGTTAGTCAATGTCTCTCTTCTTCTGCTCTCCAGCCCATCGCTGTTATTCTTGTTTGGAACAAACCTTTCTCTAGCATTTCCTTTCCTCAACCCTCCTTGAAATGCAGCCCTTGCCTGCATAGACATGTCAATCAAAGAAGCTTCTCAACACAAGCAAACTCAGATTCCATATCAGAATCTCCACATGAACATGATTCTGGTCAAATCATTTTTTTTTCCGATTCTTGACCTTTCCTTCATTTTTTTTTCCGATTCTTGACCTTTCCTTCTTCTGACAGTTTCATGTTCATGTGGAGATTCTGACGGTCAAAAATAGGAAAGGTCAAGAATCTGTCAAAAATGAAAAACAAAAACATGATTTGAGCAAAAGCTTGAGGAAAGATCCAGCGACAAAATCTTCGAGACAGGTTGGGGCAGACAATCCAATTTTATATGAGAAAATAAAACAAAACAAAACAAAAGCAAGCAACATGGGAAGTTCTAAGATTGATTCAGGCATGACAGTGAGTACAGTAGAAAAACACTAAATAACAATTCAAGACCAGTTCAGAAGGATCTGATGATTAATGGGCGATAATTAAAAGCTGCCTAATGAAATTAGCAATTCAAAATAAAACAACTGCGATAACCTCAGCGAGATTTAGAGCACTGTCTTCTAGTGAGGCATGTGAAGTTCTCTCTTGCATTCCTAATCTGGATTTAGGAGTCCGAGGAGAATCAGATTCATCATGTTGGCCATAGAAAACAACTGTTCCACTGGTAGAAGCATCTTCAAAAGAAGCAAATGAACTACTAGACTGCACAAAATATAAAAATCTGATAAAATAAAAGGGTTGCACAGGGAAAGCAAATACACATCATACAACTCAATTTCCAAACACATTGACAGAAATCATACCGCATTGCTTTGATCTCGAAATATGGCAGAAGACTGAGATCCTTTAGGAGTATGGATGACAACAGTTCCTGATCCACTCACGGACAAATCATCCTGGAAAGTGAGCACTTCAGCCAACATTAGAAGTTTGATTTAGAGAATTCCAGGTAGTTGAATTTCTGTGGCTATAATTGCCAAGCAATTAAGCACCCTGTTAAATTCCTACCCAGTCAGCAGTAGATTGGAACAAAAACATGTAGGCATTACTTCTATTAAATTACAGCGTGAGTGGCTTGTGGAAACATTCCAGAAGAATGCCATGCCTTGTGCTTAGGCATATCAATTTCCCAATCATGTTGATGTTAGCCGCTAGTATTTGAATATTACTGATTTCTTCATTGACTTTTTTTTACAAAAAAAAAGATTTAGAAAACCATATCTTCATTCTCAGCCCACAAAACACAGGTGAAAATTTCACTCTTGATATAATTTATGATAAGAGAGAGAAACTTACATCATCAAGTGAGTTATTTTGACGATCATCGTGATATGGATCCCTAGCATCTTTACCAAAGGATAAATCTAGTGATTCCTGAAGTGCATTTCCAGATGCAGATAACAAATGGTTACCACTCTCTGAAGCTCTTCTTTGGGTATCCTTATTGTATGAAATATCTGTTTTCTTTTCTCTAACCTGAGGTGGCCTTGCAGCACTTCTAACAGTTCCTGTAGTCTGTGATCCACCAATGCTGAAGTCCCATCCAGCATTTTTGAAGGGTTTTCCCTGACCACTGCAAATTAAACCAGTCCATTAGAATAAAAACACGCACTATGAAGACAACAAATAATAAACAAATGAAATCAACCTGATTCGAACAGTTCCATCAGCCTTTATGTCTCTTGCCACCTTCACGGTATCAGAACCCTCCCCTATTCCTTTACGGCCATTGCTGGGGGTTTCTGAATCCTTTATTTGGTACTTCGGACGCTCTCTATCAGGATGAAAACAAGAATGTAATTATTATGCTAACTCATGTAACAAAGTTGTATCCTGTTTAGCATTTTTCAGTATTAAAAAAAAAAAAACACATCACGAACTGTTACAAGAAACAATGCCCGAGAAAAGATTAATAACGTTTCAAGATCCCTTGTGAAACCTCATATAACCAATGGGACACCATCTCAATATCTATAATAGCGATGTAAAGGGAAAAAAAATATATAAAAAAAAAAAAACAGGGAGAGAGAAGAAGGAAAAAGGAAAAACTTTGGAAACCAAATTAGTTTTAGTGGGAGTGTAATGGACAAAAGCAAAATATCACACCTTATTCTTTCCAGAAGCCTTGGGCTCTTTCTAGCATTTCTAATAAACCGGTGCTTAAGAAGATCCTTAGCATTTGGCCTCTGAAATTTAATAAAAGGAAATTCAAAATACAAGAAAGCAAATAAAGGTTCAGCCAACAACAGAAATATTAAATTCACATTACCATATCAACTAAAGTGTATCAGAAACATGGATTAAAAAAGGAAAAAAGAAACAGTGAGACAAGATAAAATTCATGCTACATCAAGAAAGCCAAGCATCAGCTTCAAAGGAAAAATGAAAGACAAGAATCTTAATCACAACATAGCATCAAATTGCTTCCAAAACTCTCAAATTTATTAGAGTATTGAGTAAGGCTTTTTATGCTAATAAAATTAAGAAACAAAAGCAAAACTCATCTCAATGGGTTGGGGTACAAAGCAAGCAAACCAATCCTTATATATCTCAAGGTAATTTAGTGCACGGACACCAAACAAAAAGCATCTACTAGTGCTAATAGATACTTCACCGATGTGTCAAAATAAAAAAAGGTCTCAGAACAGAAGAGCAGCATGTAGGTGGCATAAATTTCTACTTTCTAGTCAGTTAACATTCCTTTGGAAAATCTGACATCATGGAAGGATTCTTATTTGCAGATCCTCATACCCATCCAGGTGGATTATGATTCTAAGAAAATCTTGTCATAGGACAGAATGGACTATGATTCATCCAAAAACATACCATGCACATCAACCACCAAAATTTAGCTAAATTCTAAATGGTATGACTGCACAAACCCATAATTTTTCATCCAAAAATCCTGTATGGCATGATAAAGAAAAACTTCCCAGACAACCAGAGTTTTGATCGGAGCGCTTATGCTGGGTATTTAATCAAATTGGCCAAAAGAATTCTTATAACCATTTCAGTCAAATAGTTCCTGGCACCCCAGGTAGTCCACACTAACAAATCTGTCTACAGCATGTTGAATATTATATCAGAGAAAAATTGTGTTGAATAAAGCCACATGGAAATTAAACTGTCCCAATCACTTTTGAAATGATTCATATTCAGCATAATTCAGCTGACTATCTGATTGATGGATGAAATTCTACCCCTACAAGGCTTTGGTTGCATAAAGCTGTGAAAACATGATCCTTTTCAACAACATTTACAATGGTCAAAATTCTTCTCCTAATCATATGGAATGAAACAGGTAGGAGAACAGTTGACTGGTACATTGTAATCACCAAAAAAACAAGGAGCAGCTAAACAGGCAGCAAGAGCCATGAAAACAAAGAAAAAAATAAATTGTGACCCCCCTAATTAAGCATAATTTTGAAAGGAATGCTGCAATTAGAGATGATAGAGATGCAATGATGAGTCAATTTGGTTCAGTGTTCTCACAAACTCGCTTTTTCAGTCCTCAAGGAGCATAAATTCTGATGGCAGGTGAGAAAATCTTCACTCAAACAAATCACTGAGTGGAACAAAGGATCTCCACTCAAAATATGAGCACAAACCCAACAAAGCAATTTACAGGATCACATCAACGAATTAGATTCAAAAACTCAATAAACAACTGAACTGCAAGCACTATATCTGCAATATTCATTTTTTTCTGATAAATGAATTTGAGGAAACATGCTGCATTCACAAAAGAGCCCCACTGTCTCCTCCCCTTGTTTTAACTTCCCTGTCTCATGAAATAAGTGGACCATAAGCTATGAAATTTAGTTGTAAATTTTGCGGCTCTTATTAGTTAATTTAGAACACAGCCAAATTTTCTTTCTCGATCATTCAACATCCAAAAATAGAATAAAACTGACCTCATTCTTAAGAACAATGCTATAAATGAAGTACAAAAATCCAAATCAAGTACAAATCCAAACTCCAAATTTCATCTTTCCAAGGTTACAGTTATGGGGACTAGTATCAGAGGTTCTACTAGGCCACATGGATACATTTATTTAAAATTACTGTATGGTTACTAGATTTGTTTATACCATCTAGCGTGCTACATTGATAGAGCTTCTTCATTTAATAAATGGACCCCACTTTCAAAGAAATGCATAAACAGGGAAAAACTAAATGGCTTTCATTTTCATATTTGTGCCTCACGGGTCACTACACAACTCAAAGAGAACAAGATTCACTCTCTAAATGTATGTTTGATTGCTCATGCAAGCATGCGTGCATTGATTGCATGTGTGTCAAAATAAGGGAACTTGAAGCAACAAGCATGTCATGAAATTTCATTGACAAGTTGGACTTGAGTTCAACCTAGCCCTAAATAGCTAAGTACACTGATCATAGAAAAACCATCATATCTCCAATACTCCCAAAAAAAAAAGGGAAAAAAAATGCAGAGGGAATAAATACTTGCCTCGTCAGGAACTTTCTTTAAACAAGACGAGACAAAATCTTTCATAGGACGGGAAAAGTGCTCATCAAGCTGCACAAGAAACACAAAATGTTGAGAATAATACTACCATCTGTTAAATATACATTTGATCTTTATAGGATCTCAAAATGACCAGTTTGACATTAAAAAATGCGGCAAAACCTGTGGTGGATTATCTCGAGGTATGATAAAGAGAACCCTCATAGGGTGAAGATCGGCAAGTGGAGGTTCCCCTTTTGCCATCTCAATAGCAGTTATCCCCAGAGACCAAATGTCTGCCTGCATCAAGCAAGGGCTTCAGCATGGCCAAACTCAAATGTTGAGAGAGAGACAGTGAGAAACAGGATTCATGTACAACACCAGCAAAACAAATCACAAAAAAAGGGCTAAAACTGCTTTAAAAACACCTTCGCATCATATCCTTCTGAATTCTGAATCACCTCCGGAGCCATCCAGAATGGTGTTCCTACAAAAGTCTGTATTTGTTAACCAAATTAGCACACTGCTTAACAAATTTTTCACTCATAATTGAATGCCAACACAAAGCAAAAAATTATTAAATGAGAAAGAAGATAGTCAGTTCCAGTCATCCAAAGAGTGCTGCTAACTTGAATTGAATAATGGGAAAAGAAATGGTTAATGATAAAATATCTGCAGAAGATGAATTCCTGTCATCCAAAAACTGATAGCATCTTGAATTACAAAATTTGAAAATCAAAAAGACAGTCAACAGGTCTGTGGCCCAAAATGCCCATTGCAGATAAAACTTGGAATAACAACCAGAAGGGAAACCACACCACTCATTCAAACAGGAAACAATGATGATGTCTCCATCTTCTAAATTGTTACTACCTCGTTCTAAAATAGAAGGCCACCAAAGAAGGCAATAGAAACGTCACTTTATTTTTTTAACAAAAAAAGGATTTCATTCAATTATTTCTTCGTCTTTTTTCATTTTCTATGAGTTTGAACATAGATTCCAATTGTTTTAATTTGACAAATGAATTATTATCTATTATCATTTTCTATGAAAGCCAAAAATAGTTTCCTCTGTATCACTATTTTGCAGTGGCAATTATGTGCATACTACTTTAGCAAGGAATGGGTCCTAAAATGGAGACCTGGCAATAAATGGTAAACAGAAAATCCACAAGGCATATTCCAGTAAGCAACACACTCTTTGCTAGTTGAAAAACAAAGCTTAGTGAATAAGGTGTAGTACCTTTCTCCTAGATATAGTACTTGTTAATTGAGCAGAAACACCAAAATCTGCAACCTGTCACAAGGCCACCATGGTAACTTGGAATACTAAAAGGTAAAAAGCAAATTCTGTAAATCTACCAATATTTATACATATCTTCTTCTAATTCACCGCACTTCACAGATAATCAAGGGGACTTTATAAGCCTATTCAAGCAAAAAGGACATACCTTAACATCACCATTCTCGCTCAACAAAATGTTTGCAGCTGCCAAAATTTAGTGCAAAGGATGTCAGTAGACAAGCAATTTCAAGCAAGCATTGAAGTAAATGAAATTAACATGAAGGAAACAACTTAAAAGCAAGAATAAATATTTTGCAAAACCTTTAATATCTCTGTGAATTTTTTGTTCGTTGTGTAAATATTCAATAGCATGAAGCAAGTCTCGTAAAATGCAAGCAATTGACATTTCATCCAGTGGAGGACCTGATTGCAGCTGCAAGAATAAAAAATTGCATTAGCATTTCAAGAATAATCATTATCTAGGAAATTATGTGGTTAGTTATAAATGAATAATATTGGACTATTACTGCTTCAACATTGCAAACAAGCATTATTGGGAATCTTTCAAAGAAAAAATTACTAGTTTCATGCAGCACGGAAATAAACAATGAAGTAACCTACTAGGTCAGCAACAGATCCACCAGCCATGTACTCCATAATTATCCATAGTTTTGTCTGGTGAAGATAGGATCCATAGTACTCAGTGATATATGGAGATCGGCACTGTTGCAAAACAGAAATTTCCTAGCAAGAAAAGTTGATGCATGAGGAAGAAAATCATTACATATAAGAAATGGATTACCCTGAATAAAAGGTAATACCTTTTGAATGTCTTCAATTTCATCCTCACTGCAGAAGACAAAATAAAGCAAGATTTAGAAAATAGAGAGCTGTGTCATACTGTTTACAAAGCTTGCATGCTAAAATTATTTTTGGAGGAAAAATATATATAAAATAACAGTCTGTTTGCAATACAAAAAGCTTCTAACTCAAGGCATGTCATAGATGTAGTAAAAAAACTGCAGATAGCCAGATACCAGAGCATGTTTCATTGTTGATTCACAAATATCTTCTCTTTTTTTTTATCTGTAAATATTATTGCTAATACTAGTCTCCTTTCATGGTACATGGGAAATTGAAAAAACCCTTCAATTTCAATTGATATCATAGATGTGTTAGTTTCCCCAACCATTGATATCAGCAATAGTGGCACTAATATCAGCACATGGTTAACAACCACCTTGGATCTACTTGCAAAAACAAACCCATAGTCTATGGTTGCTTATAACACAGTGAATCGAGGTTCAAATGGTTTAAAACCCAGAACTTACTTGGGAGGAATTGGTCAAGTTCATTGAAGTACATCTCTTCAGTATAGTTACAGAACAATCATGAATTAGAGAATAATGGGAAACTGATGCGCCCTTCAGTTTCTCTCAGGCCAGGAAAATATTTTTTTTACATGCACACAGAGAGAAACCTCTGGGGCAAAGACTGGAAATCAAATATGATTAATTTTTTATTTTGATAGCAGAGAGCAGAATTTAAAAGGAAAAATAATCATCGCTGTGTACTTACGATTCTTCCAAATCAATAACTTTGATGGCAACTTCTTTGTTAAGCTCCTTATCAAACCTGCAAATTAGAAAGGCATCAGCAGCCATGATTACATCATGTACACTCTTTAGATGGTTATTCAATTGGCAAAGCTTCATTTTGGATATAAAAATAGCATGCAATAATGGCCACTAAAGGATAAAGATTCATACAACTCTGACATAACACAAGTATGGATGTATTTCAGGAACAACAATGTGTTTTAGTTTATGATAGCGCAATACTTTGATCATGTAAAGGAATTTCTATGCCATAACTAAGCATACTTAAGAAGATGTAAAATGACCCAAACAGAGAACAGATTCATTGCAAAATTCTTTAATAATTCAGCTAAATCTGAATAACAGGATCAAACGAAATGGAATTTTATTTCTTCTACAGATCATGTTCCATAACACCTTGATGTAAGAATCCATTGTTCCTGTTGTCAGCAAGGACTTGAGAATTTAATTTATCATCTTAATTTCTGTAGTTTCCATTATACCTAATGATAACTTAGTGTGTCTTGTTGTGAGAAACCATTTATGAAAATAACTTAATCCTTTAGAGAGTTTTGTGTTCAATACACTTTTTTGGTTCATTTCCATAGGTGATTTTGACAATGCCAGAGTATGAGCTAGAATTTCCCTGGTGTAATAGGTTCCCACCACCTTAATGCTCCAATGTGGTTAAACAACTGCAGAATTGCCAACTTGTGTTCCCACACAATCTACAGTTGCATTGTACAAATTTCTAACGAGTCATGCCCTTCGAAATGCATTGAGTTTCAAACTATTATAATCATGATAATTGCTATCTAGTTGCTGCAAGCATAAAAATGATCCACTTTATAAAGCCACTATGTAATTATCGTAAACCTTTTATCATATTGAAACACGCTATTTCCAGAAGTACAGAACAAAGGATAATCTTACTTGCAAGTATTCCCCCAATACAGAGGTAACCGACACTAGATACAATTTTTTTAAACCACGTGACACTAAACAAGAAATGAACACTTACGCTTTATAAACATCACCGAATGATCCTCTACCGATCAACTCCAGTGAACTAAATCTAGCCCCAGCAGCCTCCATTAACCCAGCTGCATCAGCCATTTCTATGCAAAAACAAAAAACCTCTTTCTCTACACCAACTTTAAGCACACGGAGTCAAGCCAGATGCCTCCACATTATCCACATTCTCCCAAACAACAAAAAGCCCACTTTCGGTTCTCCATGGCAAAATCAAATCCCCTCAAAAGGGTCTCTATAAATGCATATCTCAGCCTCAAAAACCAACTCTGCAACACAATTCACTATAAACCCATCACAATTTAAGATCTAAAAAAAAACCCAAATGGCAAATCTCTTTCAACAAGGCAATAAAGATAAATTTACACTCAAAGTAAAACATGATTTTCTTCTCTTCCTTTCTTTTCCGTTAGGTATAAGAGAGTGGACAACTGTGTGGGATATTTTTCTAAAGTGACAGCCCAACATAAATTCTAGCAGTGATAGAGAAATAACAACAACAAACAGGTAGCCTCCAAATTGGGTTTTAATAAAAAATAATAAATTTGTTACCTTTTTGTTAATCAATCGACACAAGAACTGGACTTGGTGGCAATTATAGATCTTTCTCTCTCTAACGTGACTCTCTTCGCGATTTCAAGCAAAAAAACTCAATTTCTTGGGGCCGGCCTCTGTCTTATGAGTGCTGAAGTGTCTCTCAATGTCTCTCCTATGGGCCTCATTGAAGGGAGGCTTTTGAGAAGAGATGCAGAGAGATGGAGGGATCGAGAAAAATGACAGACCAGTCTTTAATTTGTTTCAATGGAGGTTTCTGTTTTGTAGTGCCTATTTCACAATTTCATCGTGTTTGTTTTTCAAAGCGTGTAGAGTTTATTAAAATAATATTTTTTATTTTTTAAAATTTATTTTTAATATAAATATATTAAAATAATTAAAAATATATATAAAAAAAGAACAAAATTTTAATAAATATATAGTTATAAGAATTGCTTTTTTTCCTTAAAATAATATTTTTTTAATTTTTTAAAATTTATTTTTGATATTATTATATCAAAATATTAAAAAATTAATTTTAAACAAAAATAAATTAACTATTTTTATTTGAGCCACAATCCCAATTAGATACTTATATTGCTAATTTGTGTTTTAATTTTTTTTTATTTAGCAATAATTGTTATTTTAGTTACATAAAAATATTAAGAATAAATTAAAAAATATATGTATATATATAATAAAAAAAATTAAGAACTAAAATTAAAAATTAAAAAACTATAACAAGATATGAAATGGTGGACAATACTAATATACAACAAAATGACGGCACCTTTTAGTATTTTCTATAACTATTATAATAATAATAATAAATAAATAAATAAATAAATAAAAAGGTTTCCTTCTCTCTTTTTCTAATGGTATTTCCTGTTTTATTACTTGAGAATTTCCAGTTAATTTGGAATATAGTAGAAAATGTATTAATGATGTGAATATATTTAAAAAATAAAGATAAATTATAATAATTGTTTTGAAACATTATAAAAAAACAATTAAAAACAAACTAATATTTAAAAATATGAGCTAAAAACTATAAAATATATATATATATATATTAAAGAAATGAGATTTTTTTCCCGACTTCTTTACTATTCATATGAACAATGAATATACTCCTTTTTTTTCATTTTTTTTCTTTTTTAAAAAATTTGATCCTCATAGTTTATATATATAAAGTAATATCTCATTTTCAAGATAATCATATAAACCTGAATATATGTAAAAAGTTTATCCAAATGTGGTCTGACATTACTTTTGTAGATTGTATTAATTGGTTAGATAAGATGCAACAAAGATTTAATGAAAAATAAAAATATTAAAAGATACTTAACATCATTCAATTATCTAGAGTCTTTATGTAAAGGCCTTTTATGATGAAGGGTAATATATATGGAATGTTATGATGGGTTGAGGCATAAGTGAAATCCTACTAAAATTAAATATTACCCAAGACTCCTTATATAAAGGAGAAATCCTGCTAAAATCCTACCTAATTTCAAAGAACAATTATTATTCTTAAGTGTCATACAACCCTTATTTTGTATCTACATAATATCCCTTATTTTGTATCTACATAATATGGTTTTATTTAGTGCATTTTATTCTTAATATGTTATGTTATGAAAAAAGTTTATCTAGATAAGATGACTTTTAATAACTTGAAACGAGTGGAAGAAATGATTGAAATAAAAAAGAATCACTTCAGATACTTTCAAGTAAGGGATTTTACCCAGATTATAGGGCAAACAGTAAGGTTTTTTTCTTTTATATAAGAAGACCTTGAATATCATTTTCAAAGCTTTTTCTAGAAGAAATGTCAGAAAAATTATTCTCTAATGAAAAGTCACTCAATAAAGGAAATAAAAGAAAAATATCTAGAAGCCTAGCTAAAAGATCAAGTAAAAGACCTATACATAAAGATGCAAGTATGAACACCTTGGTTTCATTTTACTCGATAATCTTTCTTTTATTCTATTTTGTATTTTTAATGTGTTTTTCTTATGTAGTTTCTCATCCTTTCAATACTTCCCTACCATCGATGGCAATCAATCCTAATTTACCTAACATCTTTCTAAAATTAAAGAATATGAAGAAGATGAAACTTCAATCATTAGGCTAAGAAGTAAGCCTAAGGTAAGCATCTTATTCAATGAAAATTATATTTTGAATTAATTTTTAATCTCTACTTTACTCTATTTTTCTTATAACTCTTAGTTACTATCTTTAAAAACCACTCATCATCTATCAGTCCTTATCATATAGAAAATATTGAAGTCATCTATTTATTAACTTGTACTATCCCTAGATGTTACTTAAATACCCTTATTACTACTTTTGTTATGAAAATCACTTTAATTGTCAAAGCTTTAAAGATTGTTGTTGTCCTTTCTGAAGATACTTTACCTATAATTAATGTTCCTATTAATGATTCACTTTTATTGCAGATAAAATAAGTAAACTCTCATGAGACTAAGGTTACAACTTCTATTTCCTCAAGAATAGAGTCTCTTATGATACATCTCTTATGAGTTAAAGATAATTATAATAGTATACAATTCATCTCTACAATGATAGATGTAATCATGAAAGATAGTTTTTCCTTAGAGAAGGACAATATAGATGAGAGTATAAGAGATGAAGAAATTAGAACAAATTTATATGATGTTGAAACAATCTTTTTATTGCATAAAGACATGATTTGACCTCTCTTACTATTATCGTAACATAAAATAAACATGGAAGACAACCCTATAATAAGTGCTATAAAAGAAGGCTTTATATCAATCAATTGTTTATCTACCTCTTAATGATCAATATATGATCATAACAACAGTTGTTATTCTTGAGAAATCTGAAAAAGGTAAACGCTCCTTTCTTTTTATAATACTATTAAGATAAATGGACTAAGAATTATACCTCTTTTATAGCCATGGATGATGAATAAGTTATGCCTCTAGATCGACCAATTATTATTATTCCATCTTCAAGCCAAAAAATAAGCTTTGTCATTAATTTGGTTTCAGGTTTTCTTTAATATAGTCCTAACAAAAACTTTTCCTCTATCCTTATTTTAACTAGGGAAATTTAGACAAGTTATTTACCAAATTCTATACATCATTTGTAATTTCTTGTTTTAAGATGAAACTTGGTAAAGATATTCAATTAAAAAAAATGTTGTCAAGTAATATTAGATAGATCTTAACCATTTTGCCTAACAAGATAATGTTTTGGGAAATCAAGTTATAATTGGTCACCTTTAGAATTCTTATAGTATGGTAGATCAAAATAATAAGAGGCCTTGGTATAATTTTCTAAAAATATTGAGCCTCTCACATGCATTAAGAAATCTATAGTTGATGTTAAAAAGGTTTGAATACCTCTTAATAGAGGATCTCTTCTCTTTAAATTGTCAATTACTAACATATTTACATTGTACAATCACTCTTGGATCATAATTATAATCTCTCTAAAAAGGTAGTTATGCATAATTAATTGTCTATCAATCAATCTCCATAGATCAAGCTTTCTGAATCAAGTAATTGCATATTAGTCAATCTTTTTAGATCAAGCTCCTTAAATCAAGTAATTGTATATCAGTCAATCTTTTTAGATGAAACTTCTTAAATCAAGTAATTGCATATCAATAAGTCTTTCTAAAACAAGATATTGCAACTAATATCCTCTTTTAATTTAATGCTGGTGGATCATGAAGTATAAATTTATCAACCATAAATTAATATTAATGACAAGATAGAGCTTTAATTAACATCTCAGTCGTCTATATCATATATTGGTCAAATACTTTATAAATAGAATGACAATCTACTTCAATGTTCTTGATTCGCTTACAAAAGACCATATTAGCAGTAATTTGAATAACATTGGTGTTATTAATATAAAGAGGAGTAAGAGTAAATTGAGAAATATCAAGTTCACCCAGTAGACCCGCAAACCAAACAATGATGGCATATTATAGTTTCAAAATCAGTTGAGAATTTAAAAACTCAATCTTACTTTTTACTCTTTGAAGAAATAAAAGCATCACCAAGAAATATACATCAACTAGTAAATAATTGACGAGTATAATGATAACCTACCCAATCCACATCACTAAAACTCATCAACTATAAAGAAGTCCTTATAGAAAAGAATAACCCACAACCATAAATATCTTTAAGATAATAAAGGATAATTCATACAACAATCAAACGAGAATAATAAGACACTTGTATAAACTAACTAACTTGTTATACAACAAAAGAAATATCAAACTTTTTACTAGTTGCCGATACAATAAGGGATTAGATAATAACTTACCGTCATCTTGTTGTAGCTTCAAGTTGATCTCCATTGGTATAAAGACTAAGTTACTAAATTGAAGACCAACTAAGGTGAATAACTCTTAAATATACTTGTGTTGATACAAAAGTGTGTTAGTAAAACAACTGTAAAATATAGCAGACAAGAGAGAATCACACAATACATGTATATATATATACACACATTCACACTCAATGGTACACAATCGTAGTTTCTTGTAATCCATACTTAATCTTCCTTTACTACGTCTAGAATTTATCATTCTTGAAATTGTTTATCATTTCGATTTCACAAATATTATCAATTATTTTTCATCAAGAACACCAATCATGCTACTTCATCCTAATTCTAGGGAGGCCATTACCGACACTAATGATTCCCATCAGTGTTGTTAGTCGCTCTTACAGGGACCCACTAATCAAATCTATGGTAATGCCAACATCAACTTAACCGGTTAATGCCATTAACTATTTCCAACCCGAAGTAGTCAATCAGTTATCCATAATACCTTAGAAATATTTTTGGTAATGCCGATGTCAAGGATTCTTGACATCATTAGCTTTCTCCTTTTAAAAGTTAATCAAGTTTTCATGGGTTTGCCAATACCGATGTCATCCATCGATATCATTAACTATTCTTAACCCAAATAGTTAATCAAGTTCAATATTCCTCAACTTTCCATCATAGTCATGCCGATGCTATAATTTTTTTTTTCAAATGTAAGTAATATAAAGATTAAATGAAACAGAGCTGGAGAACCGGCAAGTCAAAATATATACAGTTATGAACAAGAAGAAAGGTACAAGTTCCCTTAGACATAAAGGAGGCTAGGGGAATAAACTTCCACATAGGCTAAAACTAATATAAATATAAGGACTAGAAACTAAATTGGCAGCAAATTTCTGTTTAAACTAAACAGTTGATACAGCTGAAGCAAGAGAATATAACCTAAAAAACAGAAGAGGCAAGCAAGCAATGTACCCGCACAAATAACAACCAACAACACTATGGCAAGCTAGCGTCAACTTCAAAAGCTAGAAGCAGGCACGAACACAGCTAGACTGAGCATCAGAACCGGCATAGCCAACCATCAACATTTATATATGAAGCAAGTAGGCAAAGCAACAACATATCTAGCAGCATAACTGAACCAACCTATAACTACATCTAATGAGGAAGCAGGCAATGCACCAGTAACAAGCTAACAACGACTATAAAAGCCAGGAAAGAACACAACAAGATTAAACAGGAGATAACAATGCACCAACACAACCACCTAGTAATAAGGAGGCAAAGGCATCAACATAGTTAGCAACAACAATCAAATCTTAACTTTAAAAGCCAAGAGAAAACAAGTAGGAACCCTGTACAAATGGCAAACCTAACAACACAGCAACAGGCTAACCCCAGCACAAGGCCTAAAGGAAAGCAAATAAGAAGAACAAGAGAGCAAACAGGCAGAGAACCTGCATAAAAGGCAAAACTAGCAACATAACAATAGGCTCTAACCTCAGCACAAAGTAGAAGGGAAAGCAAACAAAAAGAACCAACATAGAGAACAGGGTCGCATGAAGACATCAACAAGCCAGCAAAAGACAGAACATGCCTAACAAGCAGCAAGAGAAAAACTAGAACCATAACAAAGGGCAGCAGGGACTTGATCAGCTCAGGATCAAGAACAGCACAACAAATCCATTACAAAATACACAATAAGATAGCAGAGGGAACAACCAAACATGATCCCTTAAAAATAAAGATCCACAAATATAATGAAACCAAAAAAGAAAATCGATAGAAGATGAGGCAGCAGAATCATCAGAGCTGCTCCGATGCCTTGAAGCAGCCGCAACAAAGGTCTTGGATACTCTATTATGTCTCCCCTACTGGTCAAAGCTGGTGGTCGTAGCGACTCTACTCTGAGTTAGATATTGCTCTCTTAGGAGGCCTCATATCCGCAATAACATTACGATCATCAGAGATATGTACAACATTTGGGGAAGTGGAGTGTTTAGCACCAGAATGTCCTGCATTAGCTAGCTTGGTCCTTTTGCACCAAGGAGATACAGGCCTCTTTTCCATGGTTGTGGTAACTTCAGCAGACATTGAATTAATGGATGGTTCATCATGAAGGCCTTCACTGTATGGTTGCTGTTTCTCAACAGTAACAGTTTCTGCAGAAAGGCTGGAAGTGCGAACATGAGCTTCATGATATTGTTGTTTACGCTTGTGACCAGTCCATTTGTTGCAGGTGGAAACTGTATACCCAAGAACTCTGTATAGTTTGCAGAAGCGAGGTAGGGATTCATACATTACCTGCTGAGTTAAGGATGAACCATTGGGCAGGACTAGATTGATAGAGGTAGATAGAGCAGTAAGTAGGTCAACCTCTATGAGAACTCTAGCGTACGAAAGTCGAGTCATGGAAGCAGTAGGAGCATCACATTGAATGGGCTTTCTAAGCATACTGGCAAGTTTTGAAAGGCATATAGAAGACCAAAATTTGAGAGGCAAGCTGGGAAATCTTACCCAGATTGGCATGTGCACCATATCGGAGGTTTTAAAGGAAAAAAACTCTGGCACAACTTTTAGAATAAGTGGTCGGCCATTGACAAAGCAACGGCCTCCACCAAGAACATCAAGCATTTCCAGTTCTAAGGAGAAAGCAAAAATTATCCAACCAGAGTCGTGCATAGTAAAATTTGCTTTGTTTTTCCAGGAGCTATTAATAAATTTAATCAAGGTTGAAAACCCTGGGAATTTCCCAGCAATATAACCGATTAAACATAACTTCCACATTTCTTTGTGTTCTCCAATATCTATTTCTTATAAATGACAAGAAGATGTTGGATTATTAGGGGAGACTTGCTAGTGGCTTCTAGAAAGAGCATTTCCTTTCGTCAGAGAGGGGAAAGAGGTAGCTCCTACCGAAGAAGTAACCATAGTAGGAAAAATATGGGGGTAGTCGTGCCCAGAAACTGGTGGGATAAAAGAGTCTGCGCTCAATATTGGGTTAGGGTTTCTAGTACCCGGGTCGACACCGAGAAAACTAGATCCAACAGAATGGTCATCTGGAGGATGTTAAAGCTTGGCACTGCTAGAAGAGCCATCATCTCATCCACGAGAGGCAGGAGAGAAGGGTGATGGTGCAATAAATGGTTTACTCCACATGTCCCTTTTTTTACCCTTCGAGCAAACCTTGACCCCATGAGAGGAACCAGCAACATATGCGAAGATCACCTTAGTTCTAGAAGGGGTGGAGGCTCTAGAAAGAGCTAGGGGATCCTGCAGGACAGGTGATCTACTACAAGATAAAGACCTTGGTGCACGCGAAGTGGACGAAGGGCGGGAAGAGTGAAGTCTGTAATTTTGCTGAGCAAACTGTAAAAGCGAAGACTTTTTCTTGGATTTGGCCATAGATATATAACTCAAATAGAGGAAGAAGAGACTACCAAACGCAGAGAGCAAGAAGAGATGACGTTGCACAATGAGAGGGAACAGACTCGCGCAAATGGGAGCTTCTTTCACTACAGCCGGGACCAATGTTATAAATTCTTGCTAACATTATTAACCTTTCATATTCGGGATCGGCTAATCAAATCTAGAAGTGGTTATCTTTGAATTCATTACTATAGTTCATTATTTATAATCGAAATCTATAAACCCATAAAAAAATCAGATTCATTCCTTATTCATTTCATCATATTTTTTCCCATTTGGCTTCATCCGTAAGTGCGAAATCTGAACTAGAATAGATTACTAAAATCACTGTTATTTAAGAAAGGTATAAGTGTGGAGTACCTACCTGTCGCAGAAGCTCATCTCACACTACCTTGTTGTTGTTGTACTCCTCTTGCGATTCCTCCTGAATCCACAAGTATACCACATTATTCCATACTCAACATTCATTTTACAAATAATAATAGTAATGATGACAACATTCATTCCTCTTTTACAATTTTCTTTCCCTTACATTTACATTCCCATTATCTCCTTAGGATTATGGTTTATTATCAAGTTATGACGAATATCACAAATTCAAATTCAATTATGGTTTATTTCCCTTCGCAAATCAAGACATTACACTACACATTTTACAAAAAAAGGAAAACCTAATTCCACCCTCAATATGGTTAAGTTTTCTCGTTTTGTCAATTTGGCTGAATTTGTCCATAGAGGTGACAACTCGACCTCTCCTCATATATTTGTCTATATCTAGAGTTCTAGAGATCCAAATTAAGCGAGGTTGGACTTTTCAGAAAGCTAACATCCTAGATAATTTATATGAGGAACCCTCCCCGAATTTTATCTTCTTTAAGCCCGAATCCTCTCGGGAATCAAGGCAATGAATTTGCCCAGTTTTACATCAAAGAATTAATTGAATCTCCAACTATTTTTTTCCATTCTCTCTCTCAAGATAGCTAATCCCACACTATATGTATGACAACCTTCATAAATGTGACCTCCCAAGGCCATTTACACTAATTTTGCCGAAATATGCATATCTTTTACGTCTATGATTTCCTACCTTTCACAACCAACCCTAAAACACGTCATATGCCACACATGTGGCCCATGAACTCATTTTCACCCCTCATGGCCTACAAAACTGATTTACGCAATTCTCTTATCATCAGGTTATCTTGTTTTTATTATTAGTAAACTTTTTGTTGCACCTAATTCACTCATATTTTTCATATGAAATCTCAAAACCCTCTCCCCTTACTAATTTTCATCTTAGTCGAACTTGGCCGCAAAGGAACTAAAAGTTCCTTCTCCTTCATAGATGAAAATTTTCTTTTATAATCATCATTCACATTACAACAGTACATTAAAAGCAATCTAACAAAGAAAATCACAATTTTTGCTCCTCTCATTCACCCTCCTAATGGCCGGCTACCTTGGACCCTTTTTCATGGACTTTTTTTTTCTTTATTGTCCTTACATAATTTCACATCCAAGGTAATTTAAATCACTCTAATTGATCTAATTCTAGGTAATTTCACATTTTCCCTAATTTATTTTCAAGAACCTTAATTCCAAATTCAAGAAAATTGTGTAATTTCAACCAAATTAAAGCTTAATTTATAAAATTGAGTTTAGAACTCCTTAATTGAGGAAAATTTGAGCTTTACTTCTCAATTGATTGAAAAATCTTAGCTCTTTTCCCCTTGCATGTAGTCAGCCACTCACCACTCTTCTCCTCGCAATTCCAGCATTTGTTTCTTGCAATTTCTCTTATCAAATGATGTTTCCCTCCTACAAACTTGTCTAAAACTTGTAAAATTTGCCAAATCTTGGTGTTTTTTCTCCCAAATTTGATAGAAAAATTTGAAAATCTCCTCTCCTTTGTATGTGTGCTGCCGGTTTTCAAATGAGAAAAAATAGGATATTTATAGTCTCATTTCTTCTTAATTACACTTTGACCTCATTTCTATTCTTTTTCACAATTTGAGCCACCCTATTTTGTCTTTCATAATTATTATTTTTTTTGTATTTGTATTATTACTATATTTATTATTAAAGTTTTAAATTCTAATTAAAAAAAATTTGTATAAGTTTATTCTTGGGGTTTTACATTATAACTCATGTTTAGTTAAATAATTGTCTTCTGTATTATTTTCTTTCATTGGAAAAAAAATCAAATAACTTTTTAATAAGGTTTTTGGCCACCTGATGGTATATAGATAGTGTGGGATGTTCACACTTATAGTCATTAGCTAATTGGTTTATAATAAGGAATCTCTTGTTACTTTTTAAAAAATACGCACCTAACTCCAAGAGTATTTCTAGACCTATATCAAGACTTTATATTCAATTTGATTATTAGTATAATAGAAATAAAGACAAAATATTAAGATCACCATATGACCTACTAATGAGATTATTACCATCTTTGCTCATTTCTTGTGCTTAGTTTTTTATCCATTAAACCACAATTATCATTGAAGAAATATATCACATCATAATAAATATCGGACTCTCCGAAACTAAAAGAGAGAATTGAAGAAATAAAGTTGCCACCTAGTAATTAAAAAAAAACTATGAATTCTAAAATAAGTGTTGGTCTTAGAGATTCATATAAAACGTTAGTTATATTTAAAGTAAGATATATATCACTTTTATTGTATCCTTCTGAATAAAATATTATCTTTACTATGTGTTTTCTCCTAAACTTATTATATGCATGCTATTAATTGCTTAATTTATTTCCAAGCTTATTCATGATTTTATTTGAATTCATTAAAAAATAACATTAGTCACTAAGAATGGGAGACCCATCAATAAACATAACATTAATCCCTAAAAATATGAGTATTCATCAATATTCTTCCTCTTTAGAAAAACTTTGATGTTAATCCTAAACATAAGAGCTTTTGTTGATTTTGACTTTTTAATGAAAATCAATTTGACGTTAATCCTTAAAAATAAGAGATTTCATTAATTTATTTTCAAAATACATGAATTGATAATTCATCCATGTTTACTAAGCACACAATTATTGATCATCCTAGACTACTTGCTCGTTATAGGCTTCATGGGTAAAAAGGAACAACAAGCCTAAGCCTTCATACCTCAATTACAGTTATGCCTTGTTTTTTTGCCAACAATTCTAATTCCCAAGAGCTTGAGAATTTAGATGTCACCACACCTTATAAGCATGTATAGCAAAGAATATTAAAAAAAAAAGTCTTAACCAAAATTGTCTTGGAACACAAAAGCAAAGAAAGACAAGTCATAAATTAGAAAACGTCTTTGTTTATTTTGTTTTTAATGTTATATAACTTAAGCTTTCCTAAAAGAGTCATACATATTTCAACACAAAAAAAGGAACACACATGCTTTTTGGGCTTTTATTATATATGCTTGAATTAAACTCATGGATGTAAACTTCTGTTTGCTATAAAATGACATTACAAACTTCTTTTATTCAAATATATTGCATTTATTTTACTAGAATTGCCAACCTAAATGCAAAGATTACTGGGTTTACAAGGAATAAGAGAATCGAACATGAAGATGAGGGTAACTATATCAAATGTAAGGGAAAACAAAACAAAGAGTGGGATAAAAATATAAGGACCCTAGAGAAGCAAGCCTTAAGCCTCTAACACCTTTCATTTACCATGTTTCACATTGTTTTTAATGCGTATTTATTTTTAATAACAAAATATATTCTCAAAATCCTTCAAATCTCATTAGATTGTGCTTCTAAATCAAAACATCATAAATATAGCCGAACATAATTAATGCAATTTTGGGGCCAATAACTAAGATTTTCAAGTTGCCTTTTTGCTAAACTTCTCACACTAAAAAACACACTAAGAGATAAGTGTTGTTGTGTATGTTTATATTAATGGATGCTTCACTAAAATGGTTTCATATTAATAACACAAAGAGCTAAAGATAAATTGGCAAGACTTTATTTTCTTTATTGGACAAAAATCATGCACTCATAAGGGCGATGGAAGTCCATTTCCATATTCCAATCATGATATTCCTATACAAAAAGAGCAGTTTAAGCATGCTAGCAACAAGGACTCAAAAGCCTAAAGGGTTTATTTCCACAACATAGGTTAGTTTTCCATGGTAACAAAGGGTAATTTTCATGTTATAAAGGATAAAATAAAGATAAAAATTGAAAAATATTTGCCTAAGCTAATGCTAAGGCATTTTATTTGAACTAGAACTTTACACAAGAGTTTGGCAATAAGAATATGATGCAGTAATAGTAACACTTGATCATTTTTATACAATTTCTACTTTTAAAAGTAGTAATGTATAAATGAAATGGGTAATTGTTTTTTAAAGGGACAAAGTCTCTCTTAAATAAAAGCCCTCACAACAAGCATCTCAAACATAAGACTTATTTTACCCATACACTTCAAATATGAAAATGTTTATTTTACTAGAATTAAAAGGATTTATACAATTTTAACAAGATTTATGCAAAGTCTTCTCTGCATGAGACGCTACCAAAAAATTTATCCTACTATTAAATACATGCATAGCATAACCACAATCCAAAATCGTATTTGGTTTATACCCCCTCAATATATAGTTCATTAATCAAATTATTTCACTATATTTATGTACCAATACAATTTGCATATATATATATATATATATATATATATATATATATATATATATATATATATAAATTGTATTTGGTTTATACAATAAATACTCATGATAGTCTCAGGCATACCCCCCTCAACATATAGTTCATTAATCAAAATATTTCACTATATTTATGTACTAATACAATGATAAAGAATATGCAATAAGATTTTGGTATAAATTTCACTTTATTAATTTTTGTAAAAATTGTACATTCACACACAGTGTTTCTTTACAAAATCCGAGTTTATAGGTCTAGGAAAATCCTCTCTATTCATTCTTGATAAAATAAACACTCCTTATAGCAATGCCTTATTCTTTACTTATAGACCTTTTATAATTAAGTGTTTATTTGCTCTTATACTCTCCTAGAATTGACATAATATTCTTCAATACCAGATCTATTTATCTAAACTCCCTAGGGTGAACCTTCTTGTCATATACATGGTAATTCTTCTTTAATATAATTGATTATAGCATTAAACAACTAGCTTTTTTTCGCTAATCATATTTAGCTATTCATATAGTACCTTGCTCCACCATGAATCTTCTAATTCCACCTTCATCAAAACCTTAGAGAAGGAATGTCCACTTTTAGAGGCATCACTACCTTCATTTTGTAAACCAAGAAATATGTTGTGGTTTATGTAAATTTCTCACTGCATTTTGGTATGTATGAAGAGCATAAAAAAACATTTCATGCCAATCATTATAGGAGATAACCATCTTTTAAACAATATTCTTGATATTTTTGTTGGCAACTTCAACAATACCATTTATATTTGGCTTATATGGGGATAAGTTCAAGTGTTTAATATTCTATTTTCCATATGATTTCACCATCATCTTTCCATTAAAATCATAGGCATTGTTTGTTATTATTGTCTTTAGCGAATCATATCGAGAAATCAAATCATTTTCACTAAACTGTTGGATTACTTTTTAGGTTACATGTGCGTAAGAACAACCCTCAAAGTACTTTGTAAAGTAGTCTATTGTTAGTATAATGAAATGATGTCCATTACTTGCCTTCAGGTTGATTTCTCCAATGACATTCAATCCCTACATAAAGAAAGGCCAAAGTGACACCATTTTGTACAAAGGCACCAAAGGTGAGTTCATCTTATGACTTATAGCACTTCTTGACATATTCGATATAATCACTTTCCATAGTCATTCAGTAATACCCAATACCACAATCATTGTATTTGTCTAACCATCATATGTCTATTTCCATGAATAACACAAATTCTTTTTCATGGTTTCTTTTTCTTTCTTTATTAATGTCTAAACATTACAATAAGGTGTCATCAAATAACCTTTTATATAAGATCTTTCATCCAGATAGTATTCCATCACATCTTTATTGATGTTTTTTTTTATCTACATTGGATTCCTCTTATGGGTATTCTTGGTTTTTGATAAGTTATTAATAACCTGTGGAATTCTTGACCTTAATACAAATAGGCTGCATCCTGACCCATAATCAATCATGGCCAAGTATGTTGATATCACCAAAACATCTATAAAATGATTTTTTTTTAATCTCTACTCATGTATGTGAATTCAATTTCTTCGAACTCGATTGTGAGATTGGTACAGAAGTCTTAGTATGGTTTTAACTTTTTTATCTTTATTCTGCCACTTTCTTTTTATTTGACATATTACTAACATTAAGTCCCCATATATGTCTAGCTTTTTAAGTCATATTTCTAAAGTAGCTTCTAAGCCATGAATACAAGCCTTATATTCAGCCACATTATAAGTACATTCAAACTACAACTAAATATAGTTAGTGTATTGACAACCATTCAGGAAGATCATAACCATCACTACACCATTCCCTAATACATTTACTACATCATCAAAATACAAGGTCTACCATTCATTTCCTTAATGTTTACTCTAGTCTCAACTATCATAACATCCTCATCCAGAAACTTAAAAAGTAACGGCTCATAATTGTCTATTGTGTTGTCTTGTAGGTGATATGTAATTGCACTTTCTTTTACTATATTTCTTGTTACTTATATAACATCATACTTGACCAGCAGGACCGGTCACCTTGCTAGTCGGCTTGAGAAGTATAGTTTATCAAGGATATACTTGAGTATATCCATCTTTAAGATCAACAATGATATGTAGTAGAACATATATTTATGCAGTCAACTGACACTCCACACCAAACTACAACACAACTTTTTCAATATACTATAGCGGGACTTATAATCCATGAACATTTTACTGAGATAATAAATTGCATGCTCCTTTTTACTTGAGTCATCTTCTTATAAAAAAAAAAGTGTTTAAATTGTATATAATAGTATTTTAAGATAAAAAGTAAATATAAATTACATAAATATATTTTGTTAAAGAGGTAAAATAATGATGCAAACTATGTCTATTTTTATAATAATTTTATATTTTTTTTCAAACTAAAAAGTATATAAAAAAAGACTCATCTATTGTCTGTTTTATCTTAAAACAATAATAAAACTAATTATTATTACAAGGAGGAATTATGATGTTGTCAGTAACAAGTACTGATTTTCTTTATCTTTACTAGTTATTTGACCTACGTTCACCACGAGTAAATATTATTTTTCTTCAAAAGAAATTATATATGCAATCGTTTACGACGTGTTTTTGTACATAAAAAAATCTCAACAAAAATTCAAAAAAATTTATGTATACATCTAGTTAAGTAAATCGAGAACTATTTATGCAAAAAATAATTATAAAGCCTGATCCTTATCCAACCAAAGTTAGCGAGTCAAACCCGTGACCTTGATCATGGACTCAATTGGGTTCAATAATTTTTTTTAATCTAAAATAGACACCTATAAAATTAAGAATCAACTAAATATCAAGGCAATTGAAAAAAATCAAATAAAAAAAATATGTTTACCAATTAATAACCAACTAAATATTAAGTAGTGAAATTTAAAAACAAATAAGCAAGAAAGATTTTTGTAAAAAAAACTCCAATTGCAATAGATAAAAATGAAAAGAAAAAAAAGACATAGTCTCTTAAACATGGATGGCCTAGAGCTCTTGGGCCTCATAAAAGACCCAAGTGAGCGGGATTGGAGCAACCCATGCACCTTTTTCACAGGTCGTTCGCTCTTTACTTCTTTGAAAAAAAAGTAATAAGTGAGGCGTCGTTTGCCTTGTCTAGATTCTAGCGACCTTTGATCATTGAAATATCAAGCAAGTCTGTTTTAGACCAAGAAAAACTTATTTCAACTATATTTTGACCTAAAAAACTAAAAAACCATTATAAACACCTTATAAAACATATTTATAGCGTTTTACAATAAAAAACTAGCTCCAAAACCCACAATTAACCCAAAAATAAAATTCTTTTCAAGTTCAAATCTATCATTTTAGGCAAGTTTTAGGGGGGAAACACCTTAGATAAACTCTCCCCGTTAAAAGGAACTCATTAACATCGAAATCACCTGTTTTCGTGGCCGGAATCGATCTCAACCGAGACTTTCTCTCTCTACCATCGGAATCTAACCACTTTCTCTTTTCTCTCTCAAAGCATAGACCAAAAAATAAGAAAAATAAAGCTTGGGATCAAATTTGGATTTCACAAATTGTTAGGGACTAAAAATTTATAATTTGAAAAGTTGGAGGACCAAACTGTTTGTTTAGCTTCAAATTTAGAAATATCATATATTTTTGCCATGTTTTTCAGTATGGTTCCCTATCTTTTAATATTTTCCTTCCTTAATAAATTTGATTTAATTGGCCATCAATTTGGGCTAATAAGGATGTAATACAAGCAAAAGAAAACAAGGGACTAAAAAAATTAAATCATGAAACAGTATTTTCCCACAACTTTAGGTGTTTTTTACTGGATGATTGACTTGCGCTATGCTTGAGTCAAGTAAATTTTTTCTTGAATATAAAAAAATTATTCAAATATTGCTAATGTTTTTTTTGTAGCGGAAAAAAAATTAAATCGTGTGAGAGTTTACTTCGATGTAACCCGATTGACTAGACAAGTCAAAAAACAACACATACAACTTGTAAAAACAATATTTGACTAAATAAAATTTTAAGATGATATCTTTTCTTAATATTAAAATAACAACATATTGGATTAACCTGGGTCAACCCAGGTTAATATGTCAATTTCATGACCCGGGTTATGAAACTATGATAACCATATAGAAAGCATATCAAAATAAATTATGAAGCCTAATTCTCAATCAACCCAATGTTAAAGGATGAAATTGAAAAAATCAATTAAAAAATGATATAAAAAATAACTTGAGTTAACATGTCAAACTTGCAACCTGGGTTATAAGACCAAGATAACTCAATGAAAAGCAAATTGAAACAAATTATGAATTTCAATCCCTAACTAGCCCAATATTAAAGGATGTGATTAAGAAAGAAAGAAATCAATTAAGAAAAACATAAAAAAAACAACCTAAGTCTATCCACCAAATCTATAACCCGGGTTATCGGACCTAGATAAATTTTTAGAAGAAAAAAATTACCTAATTTAACCCAGGTTAATATGTCAAATTCGTAACTTTAGTCTTGAGACTAAGATAATCTCATAGAGAGAGTCAAAATAAATTATAAAGCTCAATTTTCAATCACCCCTGTCGAATCTAATGTTGAACGATGAAATTTGTAAAAATATTAATTAAAAAAATGACATAAAAATAAGTCAAGTCAACCGTTAAGTATTATTTTTGGGTCATGAAACCAAGATAACCTAATAAAAACAAATCATGAAGTCTAATTCTCAATCAAACACAATATTAATTGATGAAATTGAAAAAAAAAGTCAATTAAGAAAAAGAGAAAAAATGAGTCAATTGAGTTAACCTGTTAAACCTGCGATCCAGGTCATAAGACGAGGACAGCCCAACAAAAAGCAAGTACAACTTTGAAGGACCCGTGACCCAGGTTATGAGACCGATATAACCTCTTAGAAAAAAATAACCTAATTTAACCAGGGTTAAAATGTTAAAACCCGTGACCTTGATCGTGAGACAAAGATATTCTCATAAAAATCAAATCAAAACAGATTATGAAACTCAATTCTCAACCGACCTAATGTTGAATGATAAAATTAAAAACAAAATCAATTAAAAAAAACACAAAAAACAACCCGAGTTAACTTGGGTTAACTAGTTAAGTACTATTCCCGGGTCATGAGACCAGGATAACCTAATGAAAAGTAAACAAAACAAATCATGAACTTTAATTCTCAATCAAATCAATATTGAATGATGAAATTGAAAACAAATATGAGTTAACCGGGTTAACCCGCCAAACCAAGTTAACCCGTCAAACCTAGGATCCATATCATGAGAGTGTGTTAACTAAATAGAAAAAATATATAATATTAAAGGATGAAATCAAACAAACAAAAAATTGATTGAAAAAAAATCAAAGAAAAAAAAATGTAAAGCAAAGCATTATTCCAATGAATAGTACTTTGTGAAGAGGGGTACAGTAAAACTCCCTTCTCTTTTAGTTTATAGTTAACCAGACCTTCTTGTTTTTTTTTGAAATGGTCAGCATAGTTTTCTAAAAGGAGAGAAGGGAAAGGAGGGAGGGAAAACCGCCCGGCCAGAGCTCATCCACTTGACGCCTCGGCACGCGCACCTCACCACTGTGCTTGGGGTGGCGAGGTGAATTGAATGTCGCCCCAGAAAGTAGCGTTCAGTGCTGTTTTAGTGCCGCACTCGCCACCTAATTGGCACTAGTGGATTTTTATATATAAAAATACCCAATTACCCCTTACTCCACCTGATATCTACAACAAAACCATATTAAAATGATGAAAACACCCGTCCATGCAACCTTATCTTTTTTGAAATCTAAGGGTAAATTCGTATTTTTACTGTTTTAAAAAAAATAAAAGGACTGAGAAGCCCCTAAATACATGTATATTTTTTCTCTCCCAATGACATAACTGTTACTTCACTGTTTAATTTTTTAAAAATAGACAAAAGAATCCCCCACTTAAAGGTTAAAAATTTGCGCTCTAAAGGGAAAATTAGTATTTATATTGTAGCAAAAAAAATAAATGGATCATTTTATTCTTAATCATTCTTTCAATGACAAATATATCTCATGGAAAAGATAATCTTATCTTCAATTGCATATTAAACTGGTTTTTTTTTTTTTTGCAAGAATAATTTTATTTTTATACTATTTCAATTCACAATAATCATCTATGTCTTAATGAAAAACTGAGCCCTTTTAGGTTTATTTTTATATTTTTGTAATGTGGCATTCAATTCACTATTTTTACTTTCCTCCAACCACCGACGACCTCCAGTTTTGGCTAGGATTCCACTGGGCCAGAGAACCTCAATCCCTCATAATACAAAACTCCTAAACCCATTGGGCTGGGCTTGTAACTACGTATTTGTGTCTCATCTGACTGCCAGCTTAGGTTGTCAGCAAACCGACATCTCAGTTCTACCTTTCCAAGCTGATAGTTGATGAACTTTTGTAGGACATGCCAACGAAACTGAAGATAAATCTATTTGATTCACAAATATTTAGTTAACATCATCCACTTTTGTTTAAATCACCAGCCAACTACTTTTATCACCTATTCATTGAAAAGCTTTTATTATTGACATTTTCACCTCCATTTCTTGCTTCTAGCAATATCGATTAATAGAAACCTCAGCGGATCAGCCTGCGTTGAGCTTGGGCCAGCAGTGTGGAAGTAATCATGTGATCTCTATCATTTGGTTATCATGCGTTTTCGGCACTCCTAGCTCGCTGGTATTGGCCTCACTGCGTAGCGTCCCGGGTTGGGAACCAAATAATTTTCAAGGGAAAAGATATATTTTAGATATTTAACTTGAAATTTAGTTAGATTTTAAAAGATAAAATAAAAAAAATAATTAAAATTAACTTGTGTGGGAGTTGCTTCGATATGACCTAGTCTAAAAATAACTCAGATAACCAGTAAAAATACATAGTTTAATAAAATCAAGATGATATTTTTTTAATATTGAGACGGTTACATATTAGATCTAATCTCACTATTTAACCCGTCAAATCAGTAATCTTAAATCATAGACCCACTAGGATTAACAACCTTGTTTTTTTAACAACTTTTTCTTAATTAATGATATGATAACAAAAATATATGCGTGTAAATTTAAACATTAATTAATTATTGAGATTTTTATTTGAGATTGTGATAATCTTATAAAAATCAAAACAAAACAAATTATGAGAATTAATTTAAAATTAAAAAAATATAAAAGGATGAAGTTGAAGAAAAAAGGCTATAAAAGATTCAACAAAAAGAGAAAAAAATGAAAGATATAATTAAATTAAAAA
>Ga0325414_1000544_pt1 | contig 31353 bp, 18 predicted proteins | sample PopdelMetagenome_8_FD_206183 | JGI IMG/M metagenome (GOLD analysis project Ga0325414, IMG submission 206183) | Populus deltoides microbial communities from Bellville, Georgia, United States - Leaf-PdKOR-R3 | ecosystem: Host-associated > Plants > Phyllosphere > Phylloplane/Leaf | place: USA... | reverse complement strand
ATGAAATAACCCGATTTAACTTGACTAGCCCGCTACCCAGGATAATCCTACAAGATAAGAAAGAATTAAAAAAATAGCAATTAAAAGAACATGAACCAAAATTGTATAAAAATAAATGAAATAAATATCAAGGGACAATTTTTAAAAAAACAACAAATCAAGATAATTGATAAAATAATAATTAAAAGAACAAGAACCAAGTGTGGAAAAAATAAATAAAATGTCGAGGGACAAAATTAAAAACAATAACAAACCAAGAAAAGGATAGAAAAAAAACAATAATAAAAAGAATAAGTGTTATATTTAATATATATAAAAATAAAACCATATTGAAATGGATGAAATTGAAAAATAAAAGTAATCCAAAATAAATAAAGATAATTAAAAGAAGGAGAACGGTGATTAGTAGAAAAAAAATTAATGGAATGACAACTTTTAATCTTGACTCACCCATAACAAATTTCAATGAAATGAGAGAGAAAATAGAGGTATAGAGGTAGAGAAAAAATCTCATTGCCACTGGAATATTGTGAATCTTACTACACGCGTCGCCCTATCAGCTACGTTGCTGCTAGATGCTTCAAAAGACTTAGCGGTTGGACCTTTTTTGTTGTCGTAAGACGTAGCACATGCCATCTTTTTTTTAAAAAAAAATCTAATTTGCTCCTAACTCAAATAGATCATGGTTTTTTTATATATAAAAAAACACAAATAAAATACCAAAATATTCGTTGACTCTATATTTGATTCCAATGTCTTGAAGGATAATGAAGTAAATTTACTATTTAAAAGAAAATGACACAGAAGCCTGTTCTAACCTTTTGTTTTTTGGTTTACTTTAAGGGTATTCATATCATTTAACTAGGCAAAAAAAGTTGATAGACCATTATTCCCTCTCATTAGTTTTATAATAAAAAATAAATCTCATAAATAAAAATCAATTTTACTTCATATAAAAACCATTTAATTTTTTAAATGAAAAGTAAATACGTCATTGCGTTGTGTAGCAATTCATAGTATAGTAAATATAACCATATAGTAAAAGACTAATAGGATTTAGTTTTTTCTTTACTTTTTATTATGGATCTTTAAAGCATTAACAACATTCTATATACTATGCAATTCTATAAATGCAACAAGACTCTTCATGATAATGGTTAAATTAAAACAAAAATAAACAGCATTCATCCCCACAACTCCCTTAAAAATCATAAATAAAAATTAAATAAGCATGTTTAATAATCCACGTACACCTTTTACAAACAAATCTCTTGTAAATCATGAAATCATAAAACCATGTTTAAATGCGTGTAAATGGCCGCACCAAAAACCAAGACATTTATGACAATGTCTAATTCCTCCTGGTTGAGATAGCTAAACATGTTACATTCGTAGGTGTAGTCGTTTCATTACTTTGCTTATTAAAATTATATATTTACTATTTTATATTTTTACCAGAATGAGCTTACTTGTTTTGCTACGAGGATAGTTCGGTTTAGTGGTGTTCACGGTTCGGTTCGGTTCGGTTTTAACCCAAAAATTCAACCGAACCGGGAAATAGTATTTCTTATTAATATAACCCGAACCAAACCAAGAACCGGTTCAAACCGAACCGGTTATGTTCGGTTCGGGTCGATTTTTTAGCATAAAAACCAGAAAAACCGAACTCATCTTCATCGATGAGCTAAATCAAAGGAAAAATCTGACATCAAATACAACAACCACTTAGAAATTCAAGAAAAGCAACTAGCATCAAAGTTTTCCATATAGGGGCTGAGAAGGGGAAGGGATGGGTTGGGAAGGGGAAGGGAAAGGGAGGTCCCGAGAGAGCTGATTGACCATAAATTTTCTTGGGTCTTTGGCTCTTTCACCAGTTGTGAATGCCGTGTTGGCTTTAGCAAAGCCTTTTCTTTTGGGGTATGTAGAGAATCTCATATCTTGCCTTCACCCAGCACAAGGATGGAACTAGTATAAGTTATATTGTATGGATTTCTTGAATAATGGTTCCCTTGCATCTGGATTATGAAACTGGAAGGGGAAGGCTAGGAAGGGCGAAATGGAAGGGAAGGCTTGATGGGGGTGGCAGCTGGAAAGGGGAAAAGTGATTTAGGGTTCTGGGAAGGGGAAGGCAAAGGAAGAGGGGAAAAGGGGAAGGCTGGAGGGGAAGGGGAGGTTGGCTGCTGGAAAAGGAGAAAGTAAGGGAGAAAGTAATTTAGGGTTCTTGAAAGGGGAAGGGGAAAAGGGGAAGGCTGGAGGGGGAGGGGGAGGGGGGTTGACGACTGTTAAAGGGGAAAGTGATTTAGGGTTAGGAATTGTTTTTTTTATACTTTTTTTAAACCAGTTCGGTTTGGTCCGGTTCAATCAGTTTAAGCTTCTTTAAACCGGAACCGAACCGGACCGGCTGGTTTTTTTATTTTTTTATCGGTTTATTCGGTTTTTTCTGTTGGTTCGGTTTTTTCGATTAATTTTTTTTCAGTTTTTTCGGTTTAATCGGTTGGTCAGTTTTTTTGAACATCTCTTGTTCGGTTATTTCATGATGATTTAAATGTAATTGCTAATTTCACGAGGATCGTTGTAGTAATCTCACTATTAAATGTTACAATAAAAATACTTAACCTTTCTTAAAAGTTATTTTCATTTAATTACCTTAAAAGTTAAAAATACTTAATCTCATTATGTTTTGATGTTATTCTTGAGTTGGGTTAGTGGCGATTTGATCTTCTTCTTTTTATATATAAAATATATATATAAAAAATTGTTGGTGTGTGGCATGAGCTGTTGTTCAGTGGAATAAAGCCAACTTTCACCGTGACATTTGAAGCACCACAAAGCCCTCTTTCATGTGTGGCTTCTCTCGTGGTGGTTTGGCACAAGCCATCTTTTTTTTTCTTTATTGTTCTCTTTCTCATCTATATTAAATTTTATGTTGGCCATTAAAAAAATTAGCATTATCCTCTTATATTTTACATTTCATACTTGGCTCTCAATGTTTTGATTTCTAAGTTTAATTCTTATCCTTTTTATAAAATTTTATTTTAATTTTAATTTTATCATTGGATCGATAATCTTAATTTTTAATTTCTTCAAGCTCGGTCCTCATTCTCTTAATTTTTATTTTTGGTCTAGAGTCTCATGTGAGTTTGATTTTTGTTTTCAATTCTACCATTCAATTCAAAGTTTGATGATATTTAAGACTAGGTTCTCAATCTTTTGATTCATATCCCTTTTATAAAATCTTAATTTTTTTACAATTTCATCCTTAGATTCATAATATTGGTTTTTTATTATTATTTCAAATTTGATCATTGTTCTCTTGATTTTTTATTTTTGGTTTTGGATTCTTTTGTTTATTTCATTTTTCTTTTTAATTTTACCCCTTAATTCAGACTTTAATAATATTCAAGGTTAAGCCCTCATTGTTTTGATTTTAGATTTTGATCCTTAACTCTTTTATCAATTTTTTTATTTGTTTTCAATTTCATTATTAGATTCATGATTCTGGTTTTTTATTTTTTTCACATTTGGTCTTCATTCTTTTGGTTTTTATTTTTTGTTTTGGGTTCTTTTGATATTCTTTTTCAAATCTTCTATTTTTTTCAAAATTTTAGGTTGTCCTCTTATTTTTCCAGAGACGATCTGGTACAAGTATCAAGTTATATGTTAGGTGGGTTGACCCGATTTAACCAAGTTAAAATAAATTTTTTATTTTATAAAAAAGTAGGAATGACATGATTTTGAAAAAAAAAACAAAATAAAGGATAATACTCGATGATTTGTGACCTGTTCTTGACCAGGTTTGCCACGAGTTTACCAAGTTATGGGCCAACCTATGTGTTTTTTTTCCTTATCATTTTACACAAAAATGAATTATCCTCAAATTTCTTTTAAAACTATACTCAATGTCTTATTTTTTATTATCTCGTTTGTATGATCCGGTTCGTGAGTTTTGATGACCTCACCTAAATTTGCCGATGTTTTGTTTTTGTAGATTTCTTTTTGTTATTTTTTTTTAATTTTATCCTCTTATGTCTAGATTTTTTGAGATTGACAATGATTTTTTTTTCTATTTTTTTATAATGTCAAGTCATGGATTTTTTCCTTTATTTAAAATATATTGACATCGCTTCAACATAGTTTTTTTACATTGTAGAAAATTTAGTCTACCCCGCAGCAAAGCACGAACCACCTATCTAGTAAACCCTGAACCATTTTTTCCATATTGTCTTGTCCATGTGAAAATAAAGTCTAGTTGTTGGGTATTGTGGTCCTTTCACAAGCACACATTCGTCTTTTAAACATTTATTGGGGGGCACAAATGTACTTTTTAAAAAATATAATTATCAAAATAACCTCACATGCAAAAAAATGAACTTCTGTTAAGGTTTGTGGTCATTTATTTTTAAATGAACAGTAAAAAGACTTGAGTGTCATCAGAATCAAATAATAAAAAAACTCCATTGCAAGGACATTTTTATCATTGTATATAATCTTGTTTGTTATTTTCGGATAGGCTCAAATGCATCTTGGTCTTTCAGTAATATACATTATTCTTTTTAAAAAAGAAAAAAGTTAGTGGTGCGTGACAAGCTCATGCCAATGAGTGGATGTTATCTGCGCCTTTTGGGTAGCGTGCACTGCGATGTCTGACCGTAAAATGTTGCCTTTCACAACAATGATAGAGGCTTGACGATGTCCTTTTCCCAACAATGTAGCATGCGATGACAAGGGACAAATGATTTATCTTCAATGATCCTTTCTTTTTTCTTGTTCTTTTCTTTCTCATCCACCAAAAAGTGCAAGTTGATCCTCTTTCTTATTCTTTTTATTTCTAATTTTTATCGATGAACCTTTTATAAAAACTTTGTTTGTTTTTAATCTAGTCCTTAAATTACAATTTCTCATCTATTTTTTTTCAATTTGGTCTTTATTCGTTTTTATCTCTAGTTTTTGTCTTTGGCCCTCTCATAAAAGTTTTGTTGATTTTCAATTTCATCATTCAATCTAAGTTTTGTTGGCCTGGTCATTATTCTCTTGATTTATTTTCACTTGTTATAGTTATTTTTCTTTTCAATTTAACCCTTCAATCAAAAAAAATTTCTTGCTCTTTAATTTATTTTTCATTTCGATTTTCTCCCTTACTCTTTTAATTACCATGTTTTATTTTATATCATTTTTTTTGTAATTGATTTTTTCTAGATTTCATCATTCAACACTTTATTTGCCGGGGATTAGGCTTTTTAGTTTTTTTTTCCATGTATAGTGCTTCCATTCTAATGACTCAAGTCACGGGTTTTTTTTGGTATAAACCACGCGGTGTCCTAGACGCTGGTCCAAACTAATCCACGCTCGCACCGGGTCGACCCACAGAGGGGTAAAGTGCTCCCCAAGAGAGGTTCTCCATACACAAGGAGGGGTCGAACCCCTGAACTTGCTTAAGAGATGAGAGTGCCGAACCACTCACACCGTGCCCTCTTGGGTAAGTCACGGTTTTGAAAGTTAACATGGGTTGATATATATATTTTTTTAAAAAGGATTGACTTTGTGGTTTTCTTCCTTTTTTTTTCTATCTCGCTATTCCAATCTCATTACCTGGGCTACGAGTTTTGTATGTTAACCAAAGTTAACTCGCTCTTTATTATTCAGGTTAAATGTCTATCACATTATTCCGGGTTGACTATTTTTGTATTTTTTTTTTCTAGTTTCGCACTTTCAAATATATGTTATATCGTTATCTATTTTTTTTTTACCAGGCTACCGTGTTTTTTTTTTAAAAAATTATATGTTATATCATTACCTATTTTTTAAAATTACCCTATATGTATTTAATTTCTAAAGATATTACTATGATTCATGTATAAATGTTTTTTATGTTTCAAGTAGATGAACTTTATTTTTAAAAATAAAAAATATTTATTTTTAGAATAATATTTCTAATATGTGCAGTATTGCATAATGATTTTTTCCCATTTTATTTTATTCAATTAATTTCACGTGTGCTTGTTTCTATTATCATTTGATTGAATACAAATATTTATTATAATAAATAGATTTATTAAACACAACCGATTAAATAACGCACATTATGAGATCAAATATCTTCATTTACATATATCTCTTGATTTTTTTAGTTTTATTTTAATTATCATCAAAGGTTTTATTTGTTTATTTATATATATAGTTTTTGATTTATTTAAGTAGACACATTTATAAATTTTTTAATTTATATTTATATTTTTTTATAAAAAATATTAAAAACTATTGTATATTTTTTTTTTGGAAAATTTTTTTTCAAGACGCGGCGAAAATAGCTAGTAAATAAAAAATTGGACACTGACACCAAAAGGGAATGTGAATGAGCGCAGTAGCAAATAGTGATTAAAACAGCACGGAGGCATGATGTTGATGATAGGATCATAGAAACAAAGAGGACCCCCGCACACCACGCTCCGCTCCAAACGGTTAGGACGAGTGTACTTTGCATTTATTATAACAGTTAATTTTAAAAGTGTTATTTTTATTTTAAAATATATTAAAATAATATTTTTTTATTTTTTAAAATTTATTTTTAATATTAAAACATTGAATATATATAAATTGTTTTTTTCAAAAATAATTTTGTACCGCAAAACAGATGTTAACGCAACTGCCCTTACCTGAAAAACGCAGCACGCCAGAAACTACGAGGGCAAAACTGTCAATACAAAAAGCCCGACAGAAGAAGAGCAGAAAATAACATTATCAACGAAAGCGAGTGTACTTCGCCCTTAACATTCTCTTCTCGTCTCTGAAAATTAAACCCAGAAAAAAAAAAGAAAACCAAATTTCAAGAAGAAGGTTTTCCGTTCCACCAACTCCGTTAACGATCTCATTTCCAGTTCGAATCCTTTATCTCTTCTTCAGACGGAGAAAAACCATAATCTGGCCCGTCTTTCTTGGGTCTAATTTCTTTTTTTTGGGGTTTAGCAATCAAGCTTTTCGATGTTTACGCCACAGAGGAGGCCGTCGCCGGCAATCACGCTAACTCCTCGGAGTGAGATGCACAGAAGTGGCGGGGCCAATGCGGGGGCCACTAGCACTGGAATTGGGGCAAAGGGCAAGGCGGTGGCGTTAATTGACGGGGCGCTCCCGCCTCCACCGCCGGTGGGATCGCTGAGTGGGAATGCAGGGGAGCTGGATACGGAAGATGTGGAGGCTTGGAGGAGGTTTAGAGAGGTGGGTTTGTTGGATGAGGCTGCTATGGAGAGAAGGGACCGTGAGGCGCTTCTAGAGAAGGCATCGAGGCTTGAAAAGGAGGTTAGTTAGGGTTTTCTGTTTGTGGGTTTTGTTTTTTTGGGAATTTGGGGATTTTTTTTAATTTTATCTTTTTTGGTTTTGTTTGGAAGAATTTTTCTATAGGATTAAATTGATTAAAGGTAGGGTTTTTAGGGTTTGACAAACTGCTTTTAATATGTTTTATTGTAATTTTATCTCGGGACTAATTATTTGTGTTTTGTTTTGAATTCAAATTCACCACTGAATTTGAATAAATTTGCATTATAATGTTTTTGTGATGTTCTCTGAAGTATTACTCGCTTCATTAAATCCGAGAGTGTTCCATTATTTCTCTAAAGGCTGGAATGAAATAGGCACATGAAAAAGGCAGAGTTCACCACTTTTACTAGGGTAAATGTCCACAAATCAAGTGTTAAAAATAGTCATTTAAATCTGATGCTTGTAATGCACACCTTTTATGCTTATTTTAGCAATCCTTATAATTCTTAGGATACTGAACTAGCAATTAATTAAGTTTGCTAGACCTAAGAATGAGATTCTATTAGGTGTTATCAGAGAGGGGGCTTTTTATTTATCATAAACTCTGTATATATAAGCCGAACCAGTGCATTAGTTTAACAATGGTCCAATGTGGTATAGTGCCTTTGATGTCAATCAGTTTTAGTCTAGAGGTCCGACTCTTCAACTTTTTTTTACCTCTATTTTTTGTTGTCTGCATCTCATCTAGTATTTCAAAAGGCCTCCATTTTAATTTTGCCATTTGATAGGTTTTACCACCATTTGTAATTTGAAGTTGGTTTTTCTCGCTTTTTATATGTTGTATAGAAAGACAAGGAATTTGAAGATGGGTGAATATTGATCTGGACTGCAAAGAATATGAATGCGATTTAAAGATCACTATTGGGCTAATTGAGTCACTGGTTTTGCACCAGTGCACACCCTTGGTGAATGGTGAAGATTTTCCTGCTCATTCTTCCACCTTTTGAAATACTTCACTGAACTTTCACATTTTCTGTTTTCATTATTCTGAGAAAGATGCCAATGTATTCTCAATCCCTCTTTTGGATTACTACAATACTTTAAAGGAAATAAAATGGAGCAACTGTAACTAAATTTGTTTGAAAAGTTTTAATTTTTAATTTCTTATGTTATGCAATTCTTTTTTCTTTGCTATCATATATTACAAATTACTGGTGAAAAATCCAGAATCTAAATTTAAGAAAGCTGTACCATTATTTTGATTGTCTTTCCTTACTTTTTTTGTGGCGCAGCTTTTTGATTATCAATATAACATGGGCCTCCTCCTTATTGAGAAAAAAGAGTGGACTTCAAAGTATGAAGAACTAAGGCAAGCATGGGCAGAAACTGAAGAAATTCTCAAACGTGAACAGGCAGCGCACTTAATTGCTTTATCTGAAGTTGAGAAACGACAGGAAAACTTAAGAAAAGCATTGAGCATTGAGAAGCAGTGTGTGGGTGAAGTATGTTGTTTCTTGCCATTGGTCTCGTTTGAATCTTCATATTAATATACTGTTTGCTTCTTTTTATGCTCTGTTTGACTTGCAGAGAGAAGATGAAAATTGAATGAAAAATGCTAATAAATTTATAATCTGTTTGGGTCATGCAAAAGTTATGGAGAAGATATGTGGAAGGGAGGGAAATTTTGTACACCATTGCTATGTCTTAATGGTCCATGCTGGTAGTTAGAAGCAACCTGATTTTGCATATGCTGCGCGCTCATGTTCATGGGCCTATTCATAGGTTTTAAACTTGGATTAATACATTTGATTCACAGGCATCTCCTTTTTCATTCACTTTTTTTGAAGTTTTTTATCGAAAAGATACCACTTGTTTGCATAAAAATTACATATCTTTTTTTGAAGCAACCTCTTGGTTTTTGCTTGTCATATTGTTTTTTTTCTTACTGATGTAGCCTACTATTCATTCTTTTGGTGCTTGGATGTCCTTTGGTTTCATATATTTGATCCAATAGACCTTTGTTATGCACAGCGATAGTGTGCTGTAGTTGTCAGAAAATATAGTTAAAGCCGGTAACTTTGCAATCTGTCTCTTCAATTACTATTGAATCTGGTGGTTATGCACCACTGATATCCAAGAGAACCTTAAATCAAATGGCTGAAAGTCACACAAGCATTGCTTCTCTATGATTTATCTTTTTTTCCGTGTTGAGTTAAATATAATGTTAAAAGAGGCATGGGCAATCTTTAAACTTGTTTGGTTATGATGGATTTTTTTTGGAATATTTCTTGGTATCTGGTATGGTTCCTCACTGTAAACTTTCAAGTTACTTAAGTTTTTATCGGATCTCTTTATGGAAATTTTTTTGTTGATACTCATTGATTACACCTCTATTTATTACAGCTTGAAAAGGCTTTGCACGACTTGCAAGAGGAGCATGTTCTAATCAAGAAAGTTTCTGACTCAAAGTTGGCTGATGCAAAAGCTTTGGCTGCTGGAAATGAGGAGAAATCTCTGGAGGTAGAAGAAAAGATGCGCGTTGCTGAATCCAAGCTTGCTGAAGTTAACATGAAAAGCTCAGAGCTGGATATGAAATTAAATCAGTTAGAAGCTCGTGAAAACTTGCTTCAGAGGGAGCGCCTCTCCTTTAATACAGAGTATTCTATACTGCACTTCACTTTACTTCTCTCTTTTGTATATATTAAGGATGATATGTGACTTTTAGTGCTTATCTCATCAATTTTCTTTAGACGAGAAGCACACAAGGCAACTTTCTATAAACAGAGAGAAGACTTGCAAGAATGGGAGAAGAAACTACGTCAAGGGGAAGAGAGCTTATGTGAGCTCCGGAGGACCCTTAACCAGAGAGAGGAAAAGGCAAGTGAAGATGAGAGGGTTCTTAAGAAGAAGGAGAGGGATCTTGAAGAGGCAGAAAAGAAGATTGATATATCATTTGCTAAGTTGAAGGAGAGGGAAGTTGATGTAAATAATCAGCTGTTGGGCTTGGTTACAAAAGAGAAGGTGATTCTTAACAGCTTTTTATCTAAGTTGATTGCCAATGAATTTCTGCATAATTTGTCTATTCTATTATTTGTTCCAGGAAGCTGATTCTCTGAGAAGCACCCTAGAGATTAAAGAGAAGGAATTGCTTGCTTTGGAAGACAAGCTCAGTGCTAGAGAAAGAGTGAGTTGCAAACCTGATTTATAACTGTTGAGTAAGATAGGATATACAGAGAATCCAATGCCTTTTAAGCAGGTATTATGAGAACCACAAAAAGGCATCTTGTTTTTCTGAGTATGAGCAATGAACTATATCTTCTAAATTAGATCAGTGTCAAGCTCCTACCCGTTCTTTTTCCTTAAAGTGAAAATAGTAAGCACAAACTTTCAATCAATGGAGTCTTGAGATTCCTTTTGCATGCAAGATGTTCTTTTGCGAACTTGAAGATGTGAACCTTTTATTTGATAGGGAAATTGTATGACTGTTTTAGAAGTTAGACTTTGTGTATCGCATTTAGTTGTTTATGTACTTTGTACATCTAGAGTTTCTTTATCTTTGAATTTCAAGTATGCACACTACACTCTTTCATAGATTATGGTGCTTTTCTTAAATCAATGAAATTTAATTATGCTATGTGGGGAAAAGATTCGAAGAGAAGTCTCCGTCATTTGTTTCTTGTGAAGACTCCTCAACATTGGATTTTTACTCATGTTTTCATTCATGTGAACTGTTACAATTAAAATACTGGAAACTTAAATCCTTAAGGTCTGGGCCTAATCTTGAACAATAAAAATTGTCTGGTAAGAAATCTGTGTTTGAATTGTGTGTTAAATCCCAAAATAGTTACCACTTGACACTTTTTACAATACAAGTTGCAACCTTTTTCCTGCAGTGAGAAATGAGTAGAGTTTTTAGTTACAGTTATAATTTCAAGTACTAGATTCTTTCTTGAGTACTCTTTCAACACATATGTTTAAATATCTTTGATGGAAAGGTACTCAAGCCCCATTTATCACTGCATGATTATTTTATTAATTAATGTTATTTTAAATAGCTAGCAGACATCTTTTGGCGGGGTTTTATCCTTTAAGCAACAATGTTGATATGATTTTAGTTAAATGAAATGTTTGCTGATAATTTATGTTTCTGGGATTTTCTACAGGTGGAAGTCCAAGAGCTCCTTGATGAGCATAGGACCATTCTTGATGCTAAAATTCAGGAGGCTGACTTGGAATTGACAGAGAAAAGGAAGAATCTTGAAGAAGAATTGAGAAGCAAGGCTGATGGAGTGAGGCTGCTGGAAACAGAAATCTTTCACAGAGAAGAAAAGTTGGGAAAGCGAGAGCTAGCTTTGGATAGGAAGTCTGATAGGATGAAGGATAAAGAGAAGGACCTTGATGCAAAATTGAAGGTTGTAAAGGAGAAAGATAAGTCTATGAAGGCTGAACAGAAACAGTTGGAGCTGCAGAAGAAGCAATTGCTTTCTGATGAAGTAAGTGTGCACCTCCTCGAGGATGACTGCGAGAAGCTGAGGGCCGAGATTGCTCAGCAGGAGTTGCAGATTGGGGAAGAGAGTGAAAGCATTAAAATAACTAATAACGAGAGGTTAGAATACCTTCGCTTGCAGGCTGAACTGAAACAGGAACTAGAGAAGTGCCGGCGCCAGGCAGAGTTTCTTTTGAAAGAAGCTGAAGAGTTGGAACAGGAAAGGGAGAGGTCTGAGAAGGAGAGGGAAGTGCTGGAAGAGAAAAGAGCTCAAATTAACAAGGAGCAGAAGGACATTGTTGAAGAGAGAGAGAGATTAGAAAAGATGAAGTATGCTGGAGGGGAAAGCCTGAAAAAAGAGGAAAATGACATGCAGGAGTATGCTCAGAGAGAGTTGGAGGCTGTTAGACTAGAGAAAGAATCATTTGAAGCCAGAAAGAGGCATGAACAACTGGTTTTATCTGAAAAGGCTGAAAATGTGCACATTCAAATGGTTCAAGACTTTGAATCAGAGAGATGTAATTTTGAGACTGGCTTAATAAATAGGCGGGAAGAAATGGAGAAAGCACTGCGAGGAAGGGAAAGGGCGTTTGAGGTGCTGAAGGAGAGAGAACTTAACACCATTAACAACTTAAAAGAAGTTGCACGCAGGGAAATGGAAGAAATAGAGTCTGAAAGACGTGCAATGGACAAGGAAAGACAAGAAGTTGTAAAAAACAAGGAGAAGCTAGAAGAACAACAATATGGAATTAAGAAGGACATTGATGAGCTTGGGATGCTTAGCAATAAGCTTCGGAAACAAAGAGAGCAGGTTATCAGAGAAAGAAACTACTTTCTTTCATTTGTTGAGAAGCACAAGAGTTGCACGAATTGTGGAGATGTTACCAGGGAGTTTGTACTTTCTGATCTCCAGCCACCGGAGATGGAAGAAAGAGAGACCCTTTCTTCACCAAAAATATCTGATGAATTTTTCAGGAATAATGAAGGTGGTGCAGATGCTTCTGATATTCTGAATATCAAGAGACCCCTCAGTGAAGATTTGGGGTCCAACTCTCAGGGACGCATGTCGTGGCTCCGCAAATGCACCTCAAAGATTTTCAGCATTTCTCCTACTAGAAAGATTCGGCATGTTTCTGCTCCAGCATTTGAGGGAGGGTTCCCTTCATCACCTGTGCGTGCTGATATGGAAGAAAGAGTTGAGGGATCTGCTGTGCAAAAAGCTATCACATCCAGTTCTATTCCTGTAGATCAAGCACAAGTGTCCTTAGGTACTGCAGATGATACTGTTGACATTCAGCACCCCCAATCTGATGGAATCAAAAGAGATGCAGGTGGTGGGTATTCTGTGTCTGTTGATGATCAAAGCTATATGGATAGTAAGACACAGGACCTGCCAGAAGATTCTGAGCAGTCAGAGCTGAAGAACAGAAGGCATAAACCTGGGAGGAGACAGAAGGCTGGACCAGGCAGAACAAGGTCAATAAAGGCAGTGGTTGAGGATGCAAAGTTGTTTCTTGGGGAAAGCCTCAAAGAAACTGAATATAATTCAAGTGTTCAGCCTAATGATATTTCTCGTAACAGTGATGAAAGTCGGGGTATAAATGTTACTAAGAAATCAGACGTTGCAAGAAAGCGGCAACGTCTACCTACAGAAAGAGAGCAGGATGCCGGTGACAGCGAAGGACACTCTGAGAGTGTCACTACTGGTGGGCGCAGGAAGAGGCAACAAATAGTGGCTCCAGAAGAGCCTACTCCAGGGCAAAAACGATACAATCTTCGACGCCACAAGATGTAAGTTTTTTGTGCGAGAATTTATGTACTGTGATGACAGCAATTTAATAGCTTTAAACATGGTGCGATGAGTGCATTTTGGGAGTTTTAGTGAGAGAATGTGGATGTTTGTTTTATATATAATTTCACTTGGTCAATCGTTTCATTTGGTTTTCAAATATCAAAATTTTAAAACGCCAAGCAATTAACTACTGTGCTGTCAAAGCTTCTGTGTTTGAGAAATCAGAACTGTATTTGAGATGGCTGTCTGATTTATTTTTGAGTGAAAATTGTCGAGTTATTTATCATCGTGGTTTTGGGTTTGAAGTTTTTAACTGCCTGCCCTAGTTCAATTCTGCCCATGAGGAGAAAGATTACCCCCTGGGCAAGTTCATTCTGAAATGCCATCAGTTCATGTGTCGGATGTGTAAAAAATGATTTGCTTGTGTATTATATGAGAGTTGCAATCCATCCCATTTTATCATGAAATTCTGTTCTGGTGCAAATAATCCATACAAGGTCATTTCTGAATAAAAGGAATGGTACATTACATTCTATATTGGTAGGAATATTTGCAGCTGCATATGCTATTTCTCGATCACCAGTTCATTTCTCGTTCAGATGCGGTTTGTCTTTTTGTGCTTAAAAGATCAATGAATTTTACAAAGTTGGAGTAGCCGAGTTTGCTAATGCTTTAAGGTGCATTTTTCTTTTCTTATATTGAAAGGCATTGGGAATGTTATTAAACACTTCATTGTTTTTACTGTAAAATTGAAAGTGATCCAGGTGTCAATTTGGGGTTTCTTTGAGCAGATATGGTTGCTAATCTGAAATATAAATACACCCTTTCTTATGGAAGATGGTCAATATTAGCATTTGCACATTATTTATTATTTCTTTACAGAACTATTTGCATATTATAATAAATAACATTAAGTGATATTGATTATTGCATTTTTGTGCGATTTATCTTACATAGGAATAACTTGTTATATTATAAGAAACGCAGCAGCGAGGAAGAATAATACTGCTGCTAGTTCTAAAGATTTTATTTCAACTGTGAGCAGTGCAGGCTTGACCGCAGCCACCCAAGCATCATCTGACTTGATGAAGGGCGAGAAAACAGCTGATGGTGCTGCTGCTGTGGAATCGATTCGAAACCCAGAAACTGCTTCTGGGCTGTCACTTGGAGTCACTAGTGAGAACAACAAATCTACCGACGTGTTGCAGGTTACTACACTAAAAAGTGTGGAGTTATCACTGGACAAGGTGGTCAGGGTAATATCCTACTGCTGTTGTGAAGCTCGCTAGTAGTTTGGTTAGGATTCTTATTTAAATATTCTTTCCTGCAGCTGTAGTAATTGTTTTTTTTTTCAATTATTGTATTGCAGTTCCAAACAACAGATGTTGATTACCAAGCTGAGGCAGCGAAATCAGTTGGAATTACAGAGTTGAGTGAGGAAGTAAATGGGATACCAGATTTCGAGGATGAAGCTGAAAATGGCAGCACAGTGCATGAGGATGAAGATGACTATGATGAAGATGAGTTGCAGCGTCCTGGTGAAGTTTCAATGGGAAAGAAGATCTGGACCTTCTTCACTACATAGTGTTTGTTGCTATCGCTCTCTCATCAAATGCCTAGATAGTAATGTAGCTGGCAATCATAGGTTCTCATTAAAATCCTCATGCACTTTCTCCTTTCCCTGCGTATTTGTTGGGAATTTAAGGGTTTCGTCTAGATGGCAAGTCCTGGCAGTAATTTGGTGGTTCAATTTGCAACATCCAGATTGTGTTTTTAGTATCATGTATTTCTGAAATAAGTGCCCTGAGCTCTCTTTTGTCCAACAGCTGTCCAGCGAATTAATTTCATGCTCTGGTTCGTTATTTGTTCTGGAACAATCAGTGTCTCCGTTGATCTCGGCTCCTCACGAGATTGCTCCTCGGGACACAAAACTTGTGTGACCGGTGGCTGTTCGGTTATGAAAAGCTTCACCCAGATTGCAGAAGTTTGTTGCATGTAGTGACACAATTTGATGGAAAACTGTACGTGAAGAACCGTATTGCTGGTTTTCTTCCTTGATATTTTGAGGATGGTGAGGTCTCTTAAGACGTCTATGCTAAGAACACATACGTCTGTGATCAGGAAATTGCTTGCAAATGGTGCCCTCTTAACTGACCTTTTCGATTGGGAGAAATAAGTAGATGGTCATGAGAAATTAAATAACTGAAAATTAAATTCTTACCGAATAAATCATAACAGATGCTCGGTATTCTAATTCAGTAATTCTCGTAATTGTTGAAATCTAGCTAAAAACGTAACCTCCATGCAAGGACGCCCTTTTTTATGGAAACTCCTCTGCCGCTCCCAGGGAAATCAAATCAATTCGGATCTTTTTCGGGTTTATCAGTCGCTCATTGTCAACGTCTTTTCCTCTTTTCTTGTACAGGACGAGCTCGCTTAATTATAAAGTACAGACAACAGGCCTTGAGCCTTTACTGACGGATTAGAACTGCTATAATGGATTAAAGTGATGGCGATTAATATCAGTAATTTATTTGATTTAATTTAATGTGAAAGCTAAGGTACTTTGCCTTCATCTCTCACCCCCGAGCTCGCTTACTTTTATCTAGAAAGAGGCAACCACCAAAAAGGCAGTGTAGAAAAGGACCTTTCAACCTGTTAATAGGCCTGCCAAAACAATCAAGTAGAGAGTGGGCTATGCCTTCTTACCTCCCACCTCCCTAACCCCAACTAGATGCCGTGGTCCATGCTCCAACCACACCGCCAAGGCTCCGGTTGCAGTTACTGTTGTTTCTGGACCTTGTGTTCTCTCATCGCTTCCTCCGCCCTGCATCTCTTGTTCTCTGGGAAATACCTTAACTGAATTACCTAGATGGTTTCTGTAGCTTCATTCGCCACATGGGCCCAACTAGATTTATGTCTTGTCCTTTAAGTTCCAAATCTTATAGCAGTTAGGGAGGCTCGTCTTGTCACTTTCGTTTTAATGATGTTGTCAAGCACTCTATTCTCATCATTATCTTTGTTATTAGTATTTACTGTGCGGTGTGTTTTGAGCCATATAGAAATTGCATGGTTATTTTGGCACCCTTGATCTCACATTATAATTAGCTCACCTGTTTACGGTCATTTCTTGATCGTAGAGTAGACAAAATGCACTTCTTTTTTTAATCTCATTACTTTTTTTTTTCTTCTTTTGTTAATGCTCGATAATAAGAACACTTGGTGTGATCTTCAGGACCATTTATAGTTTTTTTTTTTTATCCCAGCAGCATATATGTGCCATTAATTATTATTATTAGCGGCTGCAAACTAGTGGTTTCAGGTTGGTTCCTTGAGAGTTATATATTAAAGATGGGACTTGCAATACAATCAAGTAATTAAAAATCATAATTGCGAATCAATTAGTTGATTTGCAGAGAGGTGGGAAAAACTGTGATAAATAAGTCAAAATAAATAATCATTATTAGTCATTTACAATGGCGTGTTACGATTATTTTCTTTCCCAGGTAACTGATAGCTTTTCAATTCTAAAAGCATCTTTAACGGGAAAGTTAAATAAAAAGTTAAATATTAAAAGATATATTTTTAACTTTTATTTTTTTATTTCTTCACGTTAACGCGTCAGGTAAATAAATAATTATTTTAGCTATTTATTATGTGAAAAGTTATTTTTATATTTTTCTGTAAAAATAATAAAAACAAATAACTATTGATTAATTATTATTATCTGACTTTAAATTGTTATTGTTTGATTTTCTAACTGTGTTACTATCTGACTTTAAATTATTACTTTTTAATTTCGAACTGATATTGTCTGAACACTCATCAGATTTTTAACTGTATTTAAAGTTTTAAAACATAAAATATATTTAAATTAATTATATAATTATATTAAAATTAATTTAATATAAAATATATTAAAATATAATTAGTTTTTCTAAATAGTTTTTTATTATTAAAATACATATAATCAAAAAAATTATATTTATACTATTTAAAAATTAATTTTTTTATTTAATTTTATAATACAGTATTTTTTATTGGAGATGCTCTAAGAAATTGGCCGGTCAGAGTGAAAGGTGAATGCTTTTCCCCTTCGTTTCTTGTATTCAAACTTCAAATTTCAGAACAAGTACTTGGAAGAGTTTATTAGATGCTGAAATCTAGTCTCGTACAAGATGGTATGAAAATACTCATCATTCTAAAAAAAAAAAACAAAAAAAACTATTTTTTTACAGTAATTATATTCTATCTTTTATTGACTTTTGTGTCTCCAAGAAGATGAAAACGCAAGTAAACAGAGCTCCAAACAGAAGAAGAAAATGAAACCGATGACTTGCACCGATATGAATCTGGATACCACGTGAAAAGGGCAAGCTTTTGTTTATTTGAAGGGAGCTGGAGCTGGAGCTGGAGCTATGAAAGGAGGAGGATGGCAGCTAAAAAGGCAGGCATTTACTCCAAGGAAAAAGCCCCGACTACTAACCCGTCTACAAGCCTATTATCCCACTTTTTATAACATCAACGCTCCCTTGTCCTTAACCATATGTCTCTCCGCAGAGGACTGTTACCGCAGCAGCTCGAAAAGAAAGAACAGAAAAGCAAGTCATAAAACCCAACTTTGTCTTGCATGTGCATGCTGGATCTCTTGTTTTTGCATGTACAAAAACAATCAATGGCACCACCCCCCCACCCCCCCACACCTCAGCTAGCGCTGTCAAAAACCCTAAGCCTTAACTTATTCTCTTCTCTTTAGCTACCTATCTCTACCATAAATTCCCCAACTACCAACCCCCCCTTTAACCCTCTTTTGTAGGAAAATCAATGAGGATAAATAATCATAGTTCCTCGCACTGTTATTAATGGAAATTAACTCAAATATACGGATAAACCTCCATTTAAATACATGAAGTTTCAAGTCTTTCACTCTTATCCATTCTGTCTCGAATGTACTCGATACCGAGCAATATCACCCCTCCCCCCTCAATTCTTTTGTTGCGAGTTACAGTTAAAATATCCTCTTTCAATTCACATGTAATCATCAAGGGTTTTCATTCAAGACATAGAAAAAATCCTTTGTCCATCTTGAAGGATAATTTTACCATCGAATCATAATAAATAAATATTCGCTCTACTTCACTATTTTGTATAAAAAAAGGAAATATAAAAAACTCATTTCGCATTAAAATAGCTCTTTATGATATATTAGGCCTTGAATGGCATTAAACAGTAGTGTGCAAATTAAATGAAATATTTTAAATAACATTAACAAATGATTATATTTAAAATGAAATTGAGAAAAATAAAAAAACCTAGACCCAAATTGATAAGGAGATAAGATACTAGAGAATATATTTGAATTTTTTTTAAGGGTTTATTTGAGATTATAATAGTAATACGGTTTAAAATAATATTTGTTGTTTAAAAATATATTAAAATAAAAATTTTTATTTTTTAAAAATTATTTTTAACAACAATACATTAAAAAATCTAAAAATTATATTTTTTTTAAATAAACTTTTTAAAAACACTAAACACATCTTAAATCCAGCCAGGAAGAATATCTAACGACAAAGGATGTCACCTATCTTCCCTTTCGCTTTCTGAAATACACTGTTCAAAGCCCCTTTACTTCCTCCTGTTCTGATCCTTTATATTATTGTCATTACTATTATTGCCATCACAGCTTTGAAAGTTGTGCTTGGATCCTTCTCCTGTCTTGCTCCACTACTATATGACTCACCTTTCCTCTTCCATGAACAGAAGAAAAAACAAGTGCATGCTCAAAGTTTCGTTTTCTTTCTAGTGTTTTCTTAATTTGTTCTGCTTTGGTTTTCACTTCTCTTTAGATGTCTCTCTCCGAGATACCTTGGTGACTTCTATAGAGTGTAAAAGTCAATGGCTATCAAGAGGGTACTATGTCGATGTCCATCAACACCTCTACTCCCTTTGCTTTCTTCTGTTTCTCTTCTTTTTCCATCTTAAAATGCTCACCTGGGTTCAGGCCAAGTTTCTTATCTCTGCCAATGTCTTCTGTTAATGTTCTGTTTTAACTCAACCAGTCTTATATTATTGTTTCTGCTTAATTCTCTTTTTACCCATGATGAAGACTTTTAACATAAACAGTCATGTCATTTTGGTCCTATGCATAATGAGTTTAGGTGTTTGGTGCTATGGGGAAGAAGATTATAATGGTTCAGTTCCAATGGAGGAAGATGAGAAAACAGCTCTATACTCTGCCATTCAAGGCTTTGTAGGTAATTGGTGGAATGGCTCAGATCTCTATCCAGATCCTTGTGGGTGGACTCCTGTTCAGGTACATATACACCTTTTATCCCCATGAATCTTTTTTTTTTTTTATGAATGACCCCATGAATCTTTACTGTTACATTGCGCAATATATTGTCCCAAGGATCACCACCTGATTTTCTGTTTCCTTTACAGTACGTGATCATCAGAAGTTTATTAAAAAACTATATAGAGATGAGATTAAAATGTTGCCATTTTAGACGCATTTACTATTCTTTTCTGATATTCTGAATTAGGTTGTGCCATTATGATGCAAGCCTGCTGAAGTAAAATTGTCCACTAGTATAGGTTGAGGGGGTACCGATTAACTTTTGGTCGTGTTCTCAAAGCGAAACACCACCCTACTCCTTGATTTAGCAGTATGGTTCGGTGCGATTATAGATAGATTCATGGCCATGTCCTAGCTAAGACCATAAATGGTAAAATTTCTGTAATCCAAATTTACTTTTGTGGAATTTCTATGACCTGATTTGAAGTGAAACAACAATCTCTCACTAACATTTTTCATTGACAATGTACCAAGTGATCCATCTTCCCTGGAAATCCCACTTGGAAGTTTAAGTACTGTTTTCATCTGCTAAAATCCTGAACACTGCAATTTAGTGACATTAGAGAATAATTTAACATCATAGATCCTGAAGGCACTCCTTTGTAAAAGCTACATTTCCTTCTCATCTGAACTGTCTTGCACAAGAAGTTTATCGTTCACGTACAAGTAGGGATTTTTAAAACGAGAGATACGCAATTATCACTCCTGTCATCATTATCATAATTTTTGGGATAGGATTCAGTATTAACCATGTGCATTTTTAGTTTAAAGTCTCCAAAAAATGTGATGCATTTTTGTTTTATTTCACAGGGAGTCTCCTGTGATCTATTTGATGGGCTTTGGTATGTCACTGCTTTAAGCATTGGACCCATTCTGGACAATTATCTTGATTGTGCTCCAATTGTGGAGTTTAGACCACAATTGTTTAAGCTCAAGCACCTAAAGTCTCTAACTTTCTTCAGTTGCTTTGTGTCTCCCCACGAACATCCAATCATTATCCCTAGCAAGAACTGGGAAAAACTTGCAGGCAACTTGGAAACATTAGAGTTTCGATCAAACCCTGGTCTCATTGGAAAAGTTCCATCAAGCTTTGGTAGCCTAATTAGGCTCCAGTCTTTAGTACTACTAGAAAATGGATTGACTGGTGAATTACCAAGAAATGTTGGTAACTTGACCAAGTTGAAGAGGCTAGTCCTTGCTGCAAACTGGTTTTATGGGAGGATTCCAGATAATTTCGGTGGGTTAAATGAGCTATTAATCTTGGATTTAAGTAGGAATTTACTATCTGGGTCTCTGCCTTTGACTCTCGGGGGTCTCAATTCACTTCTAAAACTTGATTTGAGCAACAATCAGCTTGTAGGCAGCCTGCCAACAGTGATGTGTTACATGAAGAATTTGACACTTCTAGACCTGAGAAACAACAGGTTTTCTGGTGGATTGACCAAGTCACTGCAAGAGATGTATTCTTTGGAAGAAATGGCCTTGTCTAACAACCCGATTGGAGGAGACCTTCAGGGCCTGGAGTGGCATAGCCTACAGAATTTGGTGGTCCTGGACCTCTCCAATATGGGCTTAACAGGTGAGATTCCCGAGTCCATTGCTGAATTGAAGAGGCTGAGATTTTTGGGTCTTAGAGGCAACAGGCTCACAGGAAATCTCTCCCCAAAGCTAGCAACTTTGCCATGTGTTAGTGCACTCTACCTGGATGGAAACAATCTGACAGGAGAGCTCAAGTTTTCTGGATGGTTTTATGGGAAAATGGGTAGGCGTTTTGGGGCTTGGAATAATCCAAATCTGTGTTACCCGGTTGGGTTAATGTCAACAGGCCATGCTCCATATGGGGTGAAACCATGCCAGCAAGAGGTCTCCTTAGTTGAAGCCAGCACAAATTCCAAGTTAGGTGATGGCAATTTTAATCAGAATTCCCGTTTAATGGCCTCTTTGGGATTCCCAAGCTACGTCATTGATGGGTTTTGGAGGTTTTATTTAGTACAGGTATTTATGATGGTTCAACTGTTGAATTGTTTCCTATAGGCCCAAGTTTGTGATGATGCTAAGCCTAGAAAGTAAACCTTTTAAATGTAACTTACATTAGTTTTCTTTTTCTTCCTTTTATCAGCTTATCTTTTACCTAGTTGTCACCTAAAGTGGAGCTAATGGCTTTGCATGCTATACAGAATCACAGATCTTTCTTTTGTATCCAAATGTTGATTGAGTTATTTTATTTTATTTTATGAAGATGTTGATTGAGTTTATGTGGTTAGATACTATATATACTTTAATGAACGTGTCTCCCATTCGAGACATAACCTCCATATTACATAGGAAGCTTTGAATAGTGCCCGATTTTTATGTTAATTAAATCTTTTCAAGATTCAAGACATGACCTGTAATATTGATTTTGCTTGTCCCAATCTCACTTAACCAGCAGCGTTTTGTCCTTTCAAAGCTATGGAATGTTTGCAACTTAATTCGGGATCTGGGGATTTTGGTATTTTACTCACTGGCCTTTTTAGGGCATGGACAGCCTTTACATTAACTAACACGCAGGACATGTAATTGGATTTGCAGCAGCCAGTGCGTGCTGTACTTTTGATAGTGTTGCTAGGCTTGCATCTTAATGTGTACAGTGCTTTATGAACCTTGAGCATAGAGCTGAGACTAGGGTCCATTGAAGGACAAGAGAACAATGTGCAAGTTCTGTCAGCTGATCCGTGTTCTCTTTCTTCTAGGTTGTTTTCTTGTGAGCGGGGCATTAATAAGCTCTGAACTCTGACGCCTGCAGAAGAAATTGAATGTTCTCCACTCTCTTAAAGACTTTTCTTTGTCCAGATTAAAAAAATAATAGATTTTTCAATCCGAGTTTTTTGAATTTGTCAGCCACCCAACCAAAGTCACCACGCGTCAGTTTCAGTTGCCAGAAACAGGTAATTAGTTATCTAAAGATAGTGTTTTGTGTATGAACATTGATTTTATTTTCGTAATTTTTATTTACAATCTTGCAATGACGTAACAGAAAGGTAGTGTATGCTAAAGATTGATCGTGCAATTGTTGTCACCGAGTCCAGTAACTGTGTTTGAACTAATCGTTCCATTGACAGAGCCGCGCTGCAGCCATTAGTTTTATTTCCTGCCTTTCGAGGCATAATTCGATGGTTTGTGCTATGTTTCAACCAATCAAGTGGATGTGACATGCTAATGCAGGGAGAAAGCATTACTGGAGACGACAACTATGGCCATTTTCTATGCTGTAGATTTGATTTAATTTGCAAGTTATTGCTAGATATCTTAATCTTAGTTAAATCGATCCATATGGCATTAACCACCAAGACATCGGAGAGCATCGAATCCTTTTTTTTTTTTTTCTCTTCTTTTTCAAGGCAATCTCATATTGAAATTGTATCAAATTGATTCCTGTTAAATTCAAAGCTTCAAAGCTATCCCCTTTTTTTTTTTATTCCCCATTTGGAGTCCATCCAACTTTGACTCGAACCACCAGCTTAGTAACTCCTGATTCATTTTCCTACAACATGAGGTCATTAGAATGAGAATAATTAAAATTTTAGGGGAAAATGCAACTTGTAGCTTGGCCCCTTTACACCTCAATTCACACACCAAATCTTACATTTTAAATCAGTTCAAAGCGCTTCGTGGCTTTCTTCGGTACGCGACGAGGTCATATAGTTTAGGTTGCTAAAGTTTTTTAATTACTTCACAATATCCTTTACAATTCCGAACAATTGTCTCAGCACTCTAAAAAGCACTTCTAGTTAATGAAACTATTCGATATACATAAAAAAAAATGTTGAGCAATTGTCTCAGCACTCCAAAAAGCACTTCTAGTTTTTTTTTATGCTTTTTATCTAGTTCCAATGGTGTTGATTTTAATTCCACCGACTTATCCTGCAAGCAAAAACACCACCGAGTTGAGCTTGTGTCCTTGCTCAAATTAGGGGATAGACTTTTTACATCGTACTTCACTTGGCAATTGCCGTCTAAAATAAAATAAAGAGTAAAAAAAAAACAGAGAAGTTGAAATATGAGAATGTCAATTGTCTCGTGCATGAGAGAAGTATCTCCAATGAAATTAATCGCTTAGCTATTATAAATTAATTTGTTGAAATCAAAAGTCAAAGATGAAACCGTGATGGGAGAGCAGAGCAGGTGAAGTTGCATAGAAAACTTGCTTTGCATGCGACCCCTCATCCACGCAACCAACAAATTAATTCCAGGGTCCGAAATCAAGTCTGACTATTCCTCCTTTATCGTTTTCTCAGCACAAGCTGGAGAGAGACTTGGTATTGAGCTAATCTCTGTTTTTTATCCTATTATTGATATAAAAAATTATTTAATAGCTTGTATTTTATCTGCAGTAGATCTTCAATGTAATTGGATTTTAAATCTTGATTTTAAAGAAGTTAAAATGATATATTGTTTTTATTAATAAAGACTTGTTTTATATTTATTTTATATGTAGGAAACAATCGCTTGTGCAGACACATTAGTCAGTGTAAATTAAAAATATGACACATTGCAGACTATATTCTATATATAAATCAAGCCTTAAGACATGCGGTAGGTATGGAATTGTAGCCCGCAGATGTAGCCATATACAATTAGACTTCTCTAATTTATCAGCGACAAACGATACCAATTCTCCATCGTTGCTGCTCTCATTAATCGCCCTGCAGGTCAATTAACAGGAAAAAACGCAGATGTACCAACGCCGAAGTTAATTATGCTAATCTGTCCATGCTTTCTTGGAAACTAGGCATTGATAGTTCTTCATTCTTCCAGGAAATTTGGTCTCAAAGAGGATACCCTTGCCTTGTAGAACGCGAACGGTCATGCACAAACACGTCACAAGATTGATAATGATCTGCCCACTTTACCTTGCTAGACCTTCACCGACGTCTAGCCCAGGCTTGAAATGGAATAAAAGCGGCAACCATGGCATAATGGACGCCTGAGTTATCACAATTAGATCTCTGAAGTCAGCATCCAGAGAAGAAGACTGGTAAGGAGGTATATTTCTTTCCCCAGCCACGCCATATTTCAAACACTAGCTAGCTTGTTTTTTAAAATAAAATTATTATAAGATCTTTCTATTTGAACGAATAATCTATTTTTAACAATCAGATAGAAAATAGGATGTATAAATTAAACTTGTTTGAGAATGTTCACAAAACCAAAAAAAAAAAAAAAGCGAAATCAATGCCACATATGACTGCCTTCATGTGACATCTAGAAGACCATCCGTGTGCTTCACGTACAAGAAAAAAGCAAGGCAGCTGCCTTGAAAGGTCACCATAAATCACTGACCAAACCATAAGAACTTGACTCTAATTTAGACCATTTCAGTATCCGACAACTCTATACCCATAATCTTATTCAACGTTAACGTTTACCTGCTCTATGTGTCGGCCTCATGAATCGCTCATGTATTTATATTTCCTAGTTTTTTCCTACCTAAATTTTATTTTCTGATTCAGCATAATTTGACAGGCGAGATTAACCTAATCACGTTGACATTCGATATTAGAAGTAGAATTAGGACATCTCTAATTTTGAGCTCGGTACGCACCTTCTTGCCATATGCTAACAAGTAGCACTTCTTGCTTCTTGTTATAAAATTAATGGGCTAATTACATACTTAATTTAGTTCCCCAGATGACTTGTTGCTTGATCAGCAAAGGTTTTAATTTGATCAAAACAAGTTAACAGAACCCAACTTGTGTCCCATAGGACTTAAACCCTAACAGTTATTTAATTAACGGTTTTAAATTATTCTGGCTAGCCAGCGCTGAGATCTTAAATAAAAAAAAAATATAGATGTCTGTCTATCATTTTCAGATTATATATTGTTTACTGGAAAATTAGAATTAATGGACCCCATTTAGCTTGTTTTCTTACAAGAGCTTCGCACGCAAAAGATTACATAATACTGTGTATCGACAATTTATTAATTTATTTAATAAAATTGAATGATGAATTAATAACTCATATATCTAAATGAATTATACCGATGTTAACCGTATTTGCTGCACGAACAAATTTACTTTGTCCAACGGGCATGCATCCCTTAAAATGAGTTTTAATTTTATGTGAGAAATAAATTAAAGAAGATAAATGTCATGATTCACCACTAGTTTTTTGTGGGGGAAGAAATTGTAGTTTATCCAATTATAAAGTCTATTGCAAGCATCAAATATTTTGGAGTATTTATTTGGAACCGTTGACATTCAAAATCAAAGTGTAAAGTCCCATGGTCGTCACTCGTTAGCGTGCATTTTACTTCTCCCGTCGAGCTAGCTAAGCTCTCTTTCCTAAATTTCTCGTTCCCACTTCCCATGGCCTTTTTTATCCCATGCATATATATAATAACACACACACATACAGGCAAAGAGAAATCTCTCTCTCTATATATAATCCAATCTTGGTAAAAAAATATCACAACTCATTTTTCCTTTCTAAGCTAAAACCCTACACAGTTTCCTTTCAAAAACACAGTCTTCAATGGCTACCTTCTCTTCTTCTTTTCAGGCTAAACACCTTTCGTTCATTAACATCACAGGTGTTCTCTTTATCATAGTATTCCTTCTTGTTAATTCTTGTTCTGCCACAAGACCGGGTGCTACTCTAATGAGGGACGAAGATATGTCAAAGAAATCGGAGTATATAAAGCCTCACCGGAGATTGTACGAGACAAGTTTTCGACACCAGAACCACATATTCAACTTCTTGCCAAAAGGGGCCCCTCTTCCACCTTCTGGTCCGTCCAAGAAACACAACTCAATAGAAAATTGAGCGACCTGCAGCCCTTGATTTTTTATTCTTATAGATCATATATACCTCTTTTTTTCGTTTTTTTCCAGTTTTGAGGTCTTGAACTTGTCTTGTCTAGAGGGTTGCAAAGGTTGTTGAATGGGATCGGAAGCCTAATTAGATTAATTAGGCCACAAGGAGCTGATTTTCTCTGCCCTTTTTTTTTATTATTATTATGATTAGTTCTATACTGTATAGGATAGGTATTATAGATGAGCATTACTTATTTGTTGACATGTAGTGTTCATTTTAATATGAATCAAAAGAAACTGTTTACCTTTCTTTTTTAAGTTTGTTAGTTTCATGCTTTATCAAATTGGTATGCTAGCTCGTGTTTTTTATTTTGATTTTATTTGCTTTAAAACTTTTTTTTTTTTTTTTGTAGATATTGTTACGTTTTCTGGATCAAAGTATCTCTCTCTCTCTCTCTCTCTCGCACTCACTCACTTATTCACAAAAGTCAGAAACTGGATCTAGCTACTTAATTTATTTTTCCCATCTGAGCTAGCTACTTTAATTTAGTAAATGGATAACTGCAGATTAAGTCCTCAAACCCTATCTAAAAGCATTTCATATATAATTTGCCTATGTTATTCTCTTAAGGGAAAAAAAATCCTTTAAGATTAGACCTCGTGGCATAGCCCCCACCTCTTGTTTCCCCTGTTCAACGTGGGAAACTAAGCTTCTTAAGTAGTTTCTTAACAAAGTTTAGCTACTAACTAATTTTAGCAAGGAAACTGTATTGTTGGGGTAAGAAATCACAATGTTGGGCTTATATTTAGCTATAAATCAATCTCTTGCGTTTTGATGTCATGTTTCTGGCTTTTGATTGCGTTTTCTCCAAATGGAAAGCCATCATTATCGTATGAATAGAAATGTGATGCAATGCGATTATATCCTTGAAACTGCCGAGCTAACAATGTCAATGACAGGATCAAGTGGTGATTGTTTTTAATTATGCAATCGGATTCTTTCGCCTTAAAGTCCTCACATTAAAATGTCTCGTGCAAGGCATGGCCTTGAAATTCAATCTTCGAAACCAATAATCCTATTCTAACGAATATAAAAGTCCTCCCATGGCATAAATGTTAATTATGTCACCTTATATACATATATTGGTATTTAAATCCCTAACTAACTCTGTTTAAAATAAAGATTAGATATGTAAATTATTGTACGGAATGCTACCTCCGCAATATCCCATGATGTTAAAATCTCAGACCCAAAAAAGATAGTAGTAAAATAGAAGGATGAGCTGACAATAAGCCACTTCCTGTTCCGAATATCAATCCATATGGCATTGCGATATCTATGGCCATCCAAATAAAACATGTATCAAAGCCATTTGCCATGTAAACCCCAAATACGAAAAATTATTGTAATGGGAGGGAGGGAGGCCACTATCAATTAATGAACTTATTTTCCTGACTTCAGTTTGTTTCCACAATTGTACTGTCCCACTACAATATATATGACCAGAATTAATAAGATAACCGTGGAAATTTGCATGGTTGGTGATGATATATATATATATGTGTGTGTGTGTGTGTGTGTGTGTGTGTGTGTGAAAAAATTACACAAATACTTTATATAAAGTATATATTTTTATAAATATTCTAGATATTTATAAAATATTTATATTGAATATCTTAAATATTTCTTAAGATATTTGTCTTAAAAAATCTATACAAGCATACCTTCATGTCTCTAGACTGGAAGGTCAGAGCTCATCTCTCTATAGTTTATTGCTCTAAACTTCAAGTCTAACATAACAAAATTCTAATATAAAATTTAAACAAAGTTTAATAAACATTTAAGCCAAGAGAATACTTATTATTTCCGTCATATGTACAAACACTATCTTCAAGTCTAACATAATAGAATTCTAATATAAAACTTAAACAAGGCTTAATGAACATTTAAACCAAGAGAATATTTATTATCTCCGTCATATGTACAAACACTATATTAACTTAAGCTTCATAATGTTTTTCTTACAGGTATCACTAGGCCCACTAAGTTCTTCAAATCTAGTTTTATCAACCTATGAAAAGCATTTCCGATCTTTCTATTGAAGATATTTTTCAGCCTCATCATTGGTGTTGTTAGTGGAGAACTGAGTAAAAAATCAGTTCATTTTTTTTTCTCAAAAGCTCTTTTCATGGCTGACGAAACCTCAACGCAACGACAACTATGTAAGCAGCTATGTCTACGACTATGCTAATAACATGCTAGCGGCTAATCCAATGATTATACCTTTTGTAAAAGTTAATGTTACCTTTTGTAAATATTTCTTCCCCCACTCTTGCTAGGTCAAGTCTTCCAAACATATTTGTTTATCAGACTTGGGTGTTCTGATACTATACAAGAAAAAATCACACAAATATCTTATACAATGTACACATTTCTATAAATATTTCTATAAAGATTTGAGATATTTATATTTAAATATCTTAGATAATATTTCTTATTATAGTACTACAACCATAAGAATGTATCCAACTTTCATTTTGCTAGTTGTGATTTCTGTGAAAAGTGATTTAGCATTATTTTTCTGATGATCTCTAATCTCTTGTGTAGGTTGCGTACGCATATTACATATACAATATTAGGCTGTTCCTTACAGACAACTAACAAATGGAGGGCTACGTACCAAGACTTTTGACAATATAACTATTACAATGCTGTACGTTTCATATTTAATTATTATCAATATGAGAATAGTTTTTCAAGCTAGCTAATGGTATTGGATATAGGAATTGTGCAATGGTTTAGATCAGGGATTGATCATAAAATATATGTTCTAGCTACCTTCGGGTTCAAGAAATAGCTATAGTGCACTTGACCACTAACATTAATTAATTAAGGAATGAAACATGTATCATAATCACAAGTGAAAAAAGGGCTCGCTGCTAGACTAAAGAAACAGAATCTTTACGTGGTTCTTCCTGACATTGGGAAATTGTCTGCACTTTAACAGTTTTGAAGCAAATTCCAAATCTCCATGTACCACTGAATATGCAAAACCGAATTCCAACCAAATTTTTTTTTTTTTTCCCTATTTCTTTCCAGCTAAGTTATATTCCTAGTGTGGTGGTGCAAACGGGGTCACAGCCAGATTTAATTGGTACTGGCTAGTAAATTAGTCTCGAACGTCAGCATGAGTGATTTGTGGTAAAATATGAACTCGATTTCCCCTTCCTCACATGGGGTTTTTTGTACGGAAACCTGTTTATAAGAAGGCCGGAGCTGGCAGTAGCCCCTATATATTGAAATTGAGGTCATCACAATCATGGATTTTGGAAAATAAAAGCCAAACGATGTGCCAAGTTGTCTGTGAGATGGTGATTCCATTCTTGTCACGAGCATCCGCAATGGCGACACAAGTTCCCCTGTCTCCAGTTGTAAGTAAATTTTCAAAGTTGACTGCACATGCTGCACCTCTAGCTCGATTACACTACATTGACTGGACCTAAGTTAATTATACTATATATTCGAAAAAAAAATCAAAGAATATTATTAAATGAAACCCTATCAACTTGCTGTGAGTAAACACTACTGGCTTCGCTTTGGACAGTTGTTATAAGATACACACGTGCTGGTTAATTACAGCTTTTACAAGCAAAGTCACTTTGCAATTTGGGTTGTGGGAACAAACATCTTTTGCTTTCTTAAGTTGTGAAGACAAAACGTAACAAAGAAAAAGGATTAAAAAAAATTAATTAATTTTAAAGAAGCATCGCGTGGTTACCGTCTAGCAATTGATATAATCATGTATTATAAATGGCTTTGGTAGCTTTCTTGAATAGAGTAAATGAGAAAGGATTAATTGTCCCTTTTGTGCAGTTCAAAATCTTTAATTTGAACATCCCAATAAATCAAAAAAACAAGCATACTTTATAGTTTATTAGATTAAATTCTTGGATTGAAATAGTTATTTAAATCAATTAATAAAAAAAATTAATTTCAAGATTTGATTATAATACTAAGAGAATTTAATTCGAGATCAAAATAAATAAATAAATAAATAAAAAGTTTGACGAGCCATCAGTTAAAGCTTTGTCTAACAAACAACGTACGGCTAAAGTATTTAACATATATACATGCATGTAGAGCATTTGATTAAAAGATTGACAGGTTTTGCTGCTGAAAGAACAATTTTAAAAGAACAGTACCATGTTGAACTCCTGACCACATGTTTTGTAACCTGGAGTTTAAAACTTAACTGGATGTTAGATTCTGAACTTGGTTGTTGGAAGAGTCTTTTGTTTTTCTATCTTGTGGTTATTTTTGTTATTATATTTAAGTGTTTTTCAAAGACAAAGTCCTGTATTTAAGCAATTCATTTAGTTTTTTTAAAAAAACTAATTTCTTAAGGAAAATATTTATAGTAAATCATCATATAGTTAAAATCGTAACAAAATATCATATAATTATTAAACATTTTAACGTGGTTGGTTCATAATACAATAAACATAGCCGAGGCTAAGTAGAGTTGTGAAAACCAGCACAGAGTGAGAAATTTTTGCTAGCTCAAGATCTCTCTCTCTCTCTCTCTCTCTCTCTCTCTCTCTCTCACACACACACACACACACACACACACACACACACACACAATATAAAAATATATAGAACAAACTG
>Ga0325414_1000543_pt1 | contig 31362 bp, 15 predicted proteins | sample PopdelMetagenome_8_FD_206183 | JGI IMG/M metagenome (GOLD analysis project Ga0325414, IMG submission 206183) | Populus deltoides microbial communities from Bellville, Georgia, United States - Leaf-PdKOR-R3 | ecosystem: Host-associated > Plants > Phyllosphere > Phylloplane/Leaf | place: USA... | reverse complement strand
AGAGAGAGAGAGAGAGAGAGAGAGAGAGAGAGAGGACAGGAACATGCATTAAATTGAGGTGGAAATCTTGGATGGCTAGGGAAGAAATCTTGGTGTTTGGTTGGCAAAAGACACTGTGTATATGCAGCATGCAAGTTTTGTCAAAGATATTCAAGGACAGGATCTGGGATCCATTCATGACCATTACAAATAGAAAAAAACAAAAGAAAGTCACTTATTACGTGTTTCTTGTGTTTAAATGACAATCATCATCTTGATGATTCCATCCCACCCAAAGATTTGATTCATTCTCGTGGGTCAATAGCAATGGCCAAACCTCATGGACTTGGGCCAATGTGTGTTCATGACCATGATCACTCAAGTTCGGTCAATTAATTTGTTGTCTACCCCATTTTTTCCTTTTTATTAGTAGTAATTTGTGCTGGTTTGCTATTGTAGGGGGGTAACGTGGGGGCCAAAATTAGGTAATCATCAAAGAATCCATAAGATTTTTCTTTTAGGTTTAGAAGAATTTTCAAGGATCAAGGCATTGCCCTGGATATGATAATAATACTGTGAAATTAAAATGTGAAAGAGACATTAGCGTGAACTTTCCTCATCCTGAGATTTTGTTTGTTCGTATCTAAGGCTACATGTAATGAGACCAAGTCAAATTAGAACATTATTACCTGGCCGGCCGGTATTGTCTCATCTAACTTTCAAGACATTTCAATGGAGTAATAATTAGGATGCTTCCGATGTTTTTTATTTTAACTTCTTCGGGACATCACTCCTTAAATCCAAGTCTCATATATATTACCAGCTAGCTAGGGCAAACAATTCTCCCTCCATATATAGATTACATCGTATTCCAGACTTTCGAAATATATATATATATATATATATATATATATATCCATGTTTATTAATGCATAAATTAAAAGATTCCAGGCATGCAGCTTGCTTGCTTGCATTTAAAAGCATAGCACAGAGCTACAGGAAACAACACCATGCCACCCACACGAGAGGAATCGATCATGGAAGTTTGGCCTTGTCTGCCTATATATAATTGTATATGTGCATGACACTATATAATTATATACAAATCTCTTAATTAATAATGCCTTACAGTGTAGCAAAATATTTTTAGTTTCAAAGGAATGATATGTATAGTTTTCTTTGTCGTTTCATCTGTTTCTTGATGGCTGGAAAATTATAATAAGTAGTAATAAATTATTTTTCAAGTTCTAAGCACTGTTAGTTGCTTTGGAAATCTTTGTTAAGAACAATAAAATTCAAAGGACAATCTTTGACCTAAAGATCTTACGGGGCATATGGAGACCTATCAGATAGCAGCCCTTCACCATGCATCCATGATCCATGTATTCGAATAAATGATTTAAAACGCATGTGCATCATGCATTTCTAGTCTGTCCATCCATCTCTGCAAGAAATCTTGTTCATAAATAGAATTTAATTATGCGAAACTATTTTTAGATCTCATGTTATTATTTAAGTTTTTATAATTTAATTTTTTAAAATAGTATCATAGTTTAAAAAATAATAGCATTTTAATAACTTAAAAGTTTAAATTAAATTAGTTTAAGATAATTTAGTTGATATTTATAAACACAAGAATTCTTCTATTATTTCTTGCTCTACGTCACAACATGAAAAATTAAACTTCGTGAATGCAACAAAACATGCATTCCCACATGCCAAAATAGTGATGATTAGGCCTTTTGCCTGACAAGAGAGATAGAGAGAGCTTTCAAATTGATGTGCTCGTCATATATACTCCTTTTGATACTGATTTTTGTGCCTATATATAGATATTTTTTCACTACCATAAATTTAACAAATATAAATAAAAATACTAATAAAAATCTTTTTGTTGGTAATTTTACCGACAAATTTCTCCATCACTATATTTCTCAGTAAACACCAATAAAAATATTTTGTCAGTATATACTAAGGGAATTGCAGTTGGAAAAGAAGGAATAAAAAAACTCAGAAAAATACGATGACGTGTAACTTTTACCAACGGCTTTACCAACAGAATTAACTTAATGGTAAAAGTTCATTCGTAAATATACCAACGGAAATCATCTCTAGGTATATACCGACAGAATTATGGATGGTATTACAATGGAATTCAGAAAAGCAAATCATATGGTGACATGACACTTTTTACCGACAGAATGACCAATGAAATAATTTTGTCGGTAAATTCATCGATAATATTTAATTTATAACCTGGTGATTGACCGTCCTCTCTCCCCTCCCCCGTTTCTATCTTACTCCTCATGCATTTTTTTTCTACAACAAAAAGCAGAAACAACCACCCCCTCCCCTCCTCAATCTCAACACAACTCAACCTCCTATAACAAATCTGCCAAACACAACACTCGATTTGTCAGCATCCATGTTTTAATTCAAATTTTATTGAGGATTCTCCATCCTAAGTAAGCAAATCTACCCTTTTTACCCTTTATAACTTGGCGAGCAACCCTCCTTTCCCCTCCCCCGTTTCTATCTTACTCATGCATTTTTTTTTTCTACAACAAAAGGCAGAAACAACCACCCCCTCCCCTCCTCAATCTTAACACAACTCAACCTCCTATAACAAATCTGCCCAACACAACACTCGGTATGTCAGCATCCATGTTCTAATTCAAATTTTATTGAGGATTCTCCATCTTAAGTAAGCAAATCTACCCCCTTTTTTTATTTTAATACAATTTTGAAATGTTAATTTTTTTGCAAATTTTTGTAGTATATGTATTTTGTTTGGGTGTTTACTCAATTTATAGTTTTTTCTCATACAAATTTGTTGTATGGATTTATGATTTGTACATGTTAAGGTTTGTTTTAGATTTTGTAAAATTATATTTATTTGTAAATTGATGAAACTTATGTTGATTTTTGACTTAGGTGTTTTGTGATGAAATAAATAAGGGTTTATTTAACGAGTCTATTTTATTTCCTTTTCAATTTTATTACCGAGTTAAAATTTTCATACTTATAGAAATATGGTTATGGATGCAATGAGAATGTATCAAGGTTATGTCATCGAATGAACAGGAAGCATTTTACCTGAAGGGAACAGACGGAAAGAGAACTTTTATGCTGCTAAGTCCATGATGAAACCTCCTGATCTAGGATACCAGAAAATTGACATGTGTCCAAACTTCTGCATGTTGTACTACCGTGAAAATACAAAGTTGACCAAGTGCAAACCATACGGGCATTCTCATTATAAAACCAGAACTGGCAGGTGAAGGACACTTGTCGCACATAAAAAAAGTCCAGACTGCAAAGGTTATTCATGTCATCAAAGACTGTTGAGCACATGACATGACATCAATCTCATGATATGGTGGATGAAGTGATGGTGCACCCTTTTGATGAGTGAAGCTTAGAAACACTTTAATAGTGTGCATCCTTAATTTTGAGTGGAATCAAGGAACATGCGTCTTGGGTTATATACTAATGGTTTATAACTTGCCACTAGGGATGTATATGAGGCCAGAGTTCATGTTTTTATCTACGGTCTTACCCAGTCCTAATAGTCCGGGTCGAAATATAGATGTTTGTCTTCAACTGTTAATTAATGAGTTGAAGCAATTGTAGGAATCTGGGGCTTTGCTAATGATGTATCGAGGAAACACAATAATTTTCTTGCTTATGAAATGGTTTGAATTATGTGATATTTAATTGCGATGAACTGATATATTTTATTTAGTAAGTATACTACTTAACATGTCATTATTTTTTAACAATTTATCTTTTATAATATCATAAATTGATACATTATTGAATTCCTCGTAGGACACATCATCAATATTTACTGTCCCAAGACTCACAGCTGACTAAATCCTAAATCTTTCGATTACAGGATAAACAATTTTCCACGTGATTCAAAACGCATGTAATAACTGTTTAATTATTCTTATCTCTTGGGATACTTAATTTCATTACACATTTCTTGTTAATTGTTCATGGTTGTACTTTATATATCAGGTTTATCAATTGGGAATGAATGTTAGTGTTACTTTGTCTTTACTAAGTTTCATCAATGAGTATGTGTTTCATACTGAAGAATATAGGCATAGTAGAAAAACATATAACAATATGGTTTGTGTTAAGGGATCGACTTCTAATGAGTTTGAAGTTGACTACCATGAGAAGTTAGAAGAGGTCATTGAATTGTAATATCATAGCGAGCAGATTAAAGTATTTTTATTCACATGCTATTGGTATGACACCACTAACAGATGAATCAGAGTAGATCTTCATCATGGTTTGGTCAAAATTAATTCAAAGGCTAGACTCCACAACGTTGATGATTTCTTTGTTTTCGTTAAGCAATGCTAGAAATTTTATTACATATACACTCCTTCCTTTAGAAATAATCGTTCTAAAGTTGATTGGTTATATGTAAAGAAAACCAAAACCAGGGGTCGTGTCAAGGTTGTTCAGGATGGGAACGATGAATTAACTATAGGATATGTTATCTTTCAACTTGGTGAGTTAGTTGATCCATATCGAATTGCACTATCTAATGACTTGGAAGAAAATTTAAATTTTTGTATCACCAAGAATATTTTTATTGATATTGACATTAAGGAGTTAAATGATGTTTTGAGCTCCAGTGGACACACACAAGTCGATCAAGATGATGATAGTGACGAAATCAACGTAGAAAATTGCGATGGTGATGAGGATAAGTCAATTGACGAAGAAGAAGACAATTCTGATTAATTTGCACAACACGAATTTGTAATGCCATAAACTATAATGTAATATTTATGGACGAGATTCACTTGAATGTAATAGCAATGATGTTAATTTATTATTAAATGACAAGTAAATATTTTTTTATTGTTGTGATGTGAATTGGTGTTATTGTGTTGTTATGTGAATTTAAGTATTTGCAGGATGGATAAATAAAGAACACAGTCAAATCATATATTCCAGTGGCAATGAGAGTTGTTCTCCTTTTCCCTGACACTGCTAATGGTGTTAACTACACATGGATATACCGATGAAATATTTCTGTCGGTATATTCCATTGGCGATGAGAACTGTTCCCTTCTCCCTAACATTATTCATGGTGTCAATTACAAACGGGTATACCATGAAATGTTTCTGTTTGTATATTCTAGTGGCAATGCAAACTATTCCCCTTCTCCCTATCATTATTCATGATGTCAATTACACATAGATCTACCGATGAAAAGGTATATTCCAGTGGTGATGATAATTTTTCCCCTTCTCTCTAGAAATATTTAGTGACCAATAATTTTTTTTTTTTTTACCAATAAAATCATTGATGGAATGGGAACTCCAACTCTCTAACGATTAATGCTTTTTTTTTTTTTATTGGGGTACACTTTTCCTGACAGAATCACTAACGAAATAGGTATTCCAAGGAAATGATAATTAATGCTCTTTTTTACTGTTGACTTGTTACTCTTTTACCAACTTGACTTCACCGATGAAAGCATCGATAAAAAATTTAAAGATATTAATATTTAATATTCTATCAATATAAACCTAATATAAAAGACCATGTGCACAGTAAACATGGCTTCATCTTCTTCATTCTTCTCCTTTCTTGCTCTCTCTTATCCTCTATTAAATTATTTGCTCTTCTCTCTCTCAACTCTTAACTATTAATAAGCCGAAATCAAGCATTATCTTCTCTTCTCATCTTAAGGTATGTTGTTTATCTTTATTTTTCTTATTTTTTGGTTATTTTAACAATATTTTTTATTTATTTTGTTTTTTTTTAATTCTTAGCCGAAATAAAGCATGTCATTATGGTAAGAATTTTTCATTCCTTCTTCTTTATTTGTGTTTTGTTTTGAATTATTTTTTAGGTTATTATTTTTGTTCAATTTTGTATTTTTAATAATTAATTGAAATCAATAGTTGTGTTGAAGATTAGTTGTTATTGAAATAATTTTTGCATTATTTTGAGGAATTTTAGTTATTATTTTGTATTTATTTAATTTAGAATATTTTTTTTGTAAATTTAGGATCACAAATTTTTTCACTTATAAATAATTATGTTGAATTTTAGTTGTTATTGAAATATGTTTTTCATTATTTTGTTGAATTTTAGTTATTTTTTCAAATTTCGTTGTTTAATTTCAATTAAATGTGTAGGATTAATTTTAATTTTTTTTTTAATTTAGATTAGATTCTTGTAAATTTAGGATTAAATATATTACCACTTGGAAGATGTGAATTTTGTGCAAAATTGAATTATTCTAATTTATTGGAAGAAATTGAATGAAATCAACTGGTTTATGGCATATATATTATGTATTTGTAGGTTTAAAATTTTTAGGAAAATCCTGTATAGGGGAGGTGCTGCTAATTTTTAAAAAAATTAAAAATAGTTTAATATTTTTCTGTTAATTTGTGTAGATGCCTAGAAAAACATCTATTGTACCTCATGAGGATAAGATCATTGCTAGTTCTTCTAGCAGCGATACTGACGACCATGATTCATTAGGTACCGACCAAGAACAGGCACCTAAAGGACATCCATCGACATATGATGCGAGGTCGTCGAGTGCAATGCTGCAATGTTAAGGCGGGTCCCATCACAACGGGATCCATTTACCCGCAAGTAAGAGATCTAGTTGAAGGACTACCTTTCAATGTAAGTTTGAATCGCTTTCACAACAACATGATTAATAATTTTTTTAAAAATAATCTTATTTAACAAATGCAATTTTAAATTTATAAACATTGAGGCAACCATAACAATAACTTTAGACTATAAATTATTGATGGAAATTCTATTGTTTCAATAGAGTTAGGTTTCCAAACATCTTGAATGGAAACCATATGTCGATGCATGGTTTTCAAGGTTTAAGGTTAGTATTAACTTAAATATATTTTTTTATTATGTTAATTTGGTTAGTTTATTGAAATTACTTAAATTTACCTTATATAATTTTTACTGCAAGGGAAAATTTGAATGGGAGAGAGCGGATGATAATGTTGACAAGAGGTTTTGGGAGAATCACGTGGTAAGATCGAAATCAGGATAATTTCTTTTATTTCAAATATCAAAATTTTATTTTTTATTTACTAACAGATAATTTATTGGTAACATATAGATTGCATGATTTTTGGTACGAGGCCAAAAAAAGCAAAAAAAAAATATGCGAGAGAAAGCGAGCTTCCAACCTAGAAAGACATGGAAATTCGGAAGGATTTCAAGCCGTCATATATCTTGGAAATTGTATGAGAAAAGTACATTCAACACATGATGTTCGTGCTATTCACATGACGGTTACAGTATGGAGCGAAGAACTGGAACCGACCTATTCACAGTTCCGTTACCACCCATACCGGTGACTTCGTTTTGTTTGTTTCGCATGTGAAGCGGATGATAAGATTTTTTATTTCTTCCTTTTTCATTTGTTATTTTTTATAAATATATTTAACTGATAACATTTTTATCTTTCAAGCTATGGTTGGACACAAGCCAACCCCGATGGAGCTCTTTGTTGAAACTCATTTGTGGAGTAATTATCGCCAAAAAATGATGCAACAGTTTGTGGATTGTTGAGCTCTGCACTTTGTGATATGTTGGTTTTCAACCATTAGTTTTATTAAGTTATATTTTCCTGTAATTTGATGAATTTATTTTTTCTTTCTAGGATACATATAACAACTGCTTGAAGGAGAGATACAGAGATGATCCTTTGATACATCCAAATCTCAATCTAGATTTGTGGTTGGAGGCAGGATCATCTGGTGGGCCCGATGGAAATCGGGTGTTCAGACTCTCTAACAATACGGTCAAGAACTTGCAGACGACCCATAATATTTTGACCATTGGATGCTTGTAATTGGTCCCAAGCACTCAAATTCCAGAGTTTGAGGTGATGTTAGACCAGCGAGTATATCATCGAATGACCCATCTCAAAGAAAAATATAAATGACTCATTATGGAATATAAAGAACTCCATCGAGTGGTAATGGAGATGAGATCACACATAAATGGTCCATGTGCTCCTCCTTATTAACTCCATAGTCTCGGCAATAACCAACCTCCTCCTCCTCCTCTAACTCTACCTCTATTTTAGATTTATTGTATTTCAACGTACAAATGTTTAAATTTATAATAAATATTTAAGTTTTATATTATTTTAATTTCTTTTTATATATTTAATTTTTTATATATTTTAATTATTTTACTACTTCTGGTCAATATATTTTTTTAAAAAAAACATTTTAAATATTAAGATAGGGTTACCGACGAACCATGTTTGTTGGTATATTCTAAAGAATTGGAGAAGAATTACTGCAAAAACCATTGCTATTATAAACTCTCCGATGAAATTATAAATGGTACAATGAAGGCGGGTACAAAGATTAGAAACACCTCCATGGAGGTGGAGGACATGTATTGATAAATTATTGACTACTGAACTTCAACTAGATGTTGTAAAAGTAAGTTCACCAAACATGTTTATAATTTATTTTTTGGAAAAAAAATAAAAAAATTAAATTAATATACAAAAATTATATCACAAACATAACCTTAATTTTAATTTTATTTATTTCTTATATCTCCTTGACACCTCGTAAAAGATTAAAATGGTGAGTGTTTCTAGAAAACAAAAACAAATCTATTATTAGTGATTTTTTTACCGACAACAACCCTTTCATCTCCATTGCTTTACTCTTTTAATTTTTTTAATCTTGTTTCTTTGTTTTGTTTTATCTAGATGTTAAATCTACTTTGTTATGATCCTTGGAATAAGGCTTTATTGTGGTCGATGTTTCATGTTGGTTGAAAAAGATTTATACTCTTTAATAATTTTAGATAGTTGAGAACTTCCATCAATAATAAATCTAATAATATAGCCCATTCCTTCACTCATTTATTGTGCTGCTAAGCTTTATTGTGTGCATGATGTGCAAAAAAGTCTCAACTTGGATTGTCCTCATTAGATAGGTTCAATATGATTTTATTAACATTCATGGAGAGGCCATTTACTTCATAGAAGGTAATTATTCATCATTATTATAAAAAGGTTTTATCCCATTTTTTAATATATCAAGTTGTAATTCACTTCATAGTTTTTAATATTATTGTGTCATAAAAATTGGGACACTGGTTTTATTTATTTATATAATCAATGAAATCAATGTCATTTATAAAAAAAAAAATTAAAATTAATAGATATATTATGCTTGAACAAAACATGTTCTCCTATATTGTTTGGCATTTATTTCACCTACTAAATGAAAATCCTTATTTTATATTAAAATAAGATAAAATATTTCATATATTCATCAGTAGACTATCAAAAGTTATCAATCTATGCAATTAACATTATGCTAGAGACTCCACCTAAGCTAATTTGTTTTATTAGTGATTATTATGAAATAAGCTAATTTCTAAAATCTATGTTTTAGTGACCGAATGCAATTAATGACCAACGACAAATAACCTTAATATAAGTTGTTATTGCTCTTGGGTACAAATCATTGATTGTGTTTGATTATAGAATTATCTTTAGTTTTTTTTCTCATATGAGTACATTGTTAGACACCGTTTGACATTAATTTTTTTTTTACTTCTTAAAGTTTTTTTTTAATATTTTTTTAAAAAACATTAAATTTATTTTTTTAAAATAAAAAATCATCATCAACTACACTACTAAATAAGCTTGGTCAATTTAAAGAATATGCAAATTCATTATTTAATGTGACGCACATATATCAAAATAGTACTCATTAAAATTAAACATACAAGTAATTAGAACTTTTTTCTATTTAACATTAAGTTGTATACTTAAAACATCTTACACTTTAATCAATACTAAATCTTATCTATTAATGTGTTTAATGATGTACCTCTATATCAATTTTAATGATGCATCTTTGTATCAATTTAAAATATTCAAAGAAAATATTATTATTTTTTTATGAATATTGACTATAAAGTTTGAATTCAAGAAAAGAGAGCAAATCTCATTAACCACCGTGTAAATCCCTTGATGTTATTTAATTGACTAGCTATTAATAATGATTTCAAGGTATACCAAGATAGCTTTGCATGTAAATATATTATCTCTATATATCTACACTCATGTAAGCATGTAAACACATAAGCAAGTTTGTACAAAGACTCCATTGAATTATTACTTGTGTTGATTTACACTTATTGAATAATGTTTATTTTGATTTTAAAAGTAACCTTAAACAATTGGTCTTGGTCTTAATCATAGTATATTTAGGTTATATTTATTTAATAAAATGGATGAGAGCAAATATGATTGTAAGAATTCAAATTGAATTTTTAAATATCAATTTATATTCAAATCCTAACAATTCTATATTAAATTCAAAGATTTCGTTGGATTTATTATTTAATATTTCAAAATATATAAAATTCACTACATTCAAATGAATTCTAACACACACACAAACTTAAATATATTTAATTTTAAATAATTTTTTAAAAAAAATAAAATACCAAACCAATAATGCAATATTTTGTTTAATTGATTAGTTTTTCTCTTCATATTAGTTTGTAAAATAATTGATTTTAGAAATTAAAAGACTGCATAGATTACTTAGAAAAGTAGCTGCAATCTTTGGGAGAAAAATATTATTTAGAATTAGTATAAATAAACCATAAACCTCAACCTAATCATACATTTATGTTTTTTCTCATAGATTTAAAACATTGTACTTATTAAAATACTATTAGTATTAATTTTAACCGAATCGAATTATTGTTAGACTAAATTAAGATAAATTTATATTTTCTCTATTTAATAAATGGGTATTATATTTTCTCTATTCTATTTAATATATTTTAAAAAACCCATTTAATTATATAAGGTCAAATCAGAAATATATTAAGATCCATTTCATTAATCTTCCTATTCATATTCATGGGGTTTTAAGTTCAATATAAGTTCTAATGTATATTTTATGACCATCACATGTTTAAAATTCTACTTTTTAAATGACTTTATAAAAAGGATAAAAAAATAAAACCCTCCAAGTTTGAAGGTCAACATTTATAATATATGAAGTGTGGGGAATTATATCTCCTAGATTTAAGATTTAAAATATGCCCATAAAAAATTATTGAATTATTAATTGGTTTTTTTATACAAGAAATGTTTAACAATGCCTATATGTTTAAAACTATTAAAATTTTAATTTTGAATACTTTGATTTAAGAGGTAAATGGTTTTATTTTATTGTTTTGTATTATGATGCATTAAATTAATTTGATGAAATTACATTAAACCTCTTGTGTTTGGAGTGCAGTAACACTTTATCTCCATACTTTAAAAAACTACACTTTACATACCGAGTCAATAATAATTTTTTAAATTTTAATAAAAAAAAATATCCATGTATATTAATAGTTCATATCTCTCTTCTCTTTATTCAACAAAAATCATTCCCCCCTTTCCCTCTCAAAATCTTACTAATTAACATAACCCACAATCTTTTGTGTTGCTGCTATTTCTTAGCAAGAGAAAAGGTAGATGGTCATACTGCTATTTATATGGAATGCTGATGTTTGTGTGGTTCAGGTTAATGGATATTTGTTTTTTTGGTTTTAAATGCAAGTTAGTTTAATGGTGTAATGTTTTGACAGGAGAGAGTGGTGATGATGAAGAGGCTAGCAATAATGAGTTGTGTGGTGGTGCTAGTGTGTGGTTGTACGAGGAAAAGATGATATTGTTAGAAAAGAGAAGAAAAGATTAGTAAGGTTTGGTTTATAGGTGTTGTTAGGTTTATAACAGAAGAAATGGTTGTGTGGTGGCAGTTCAATAGTGATTGTTATTGTGTGATAGTGTTGATATGGTTGAGTGAGAGGAAGGGGAGATTAACATGAGAAAGGGATGGATGTTGAAGGTTTGGTTCATGGGTGTTGCTAGGTTTATGGTATATGAGATGGTCATATGGTAGCGGTTAGTGGTGATGGTTTGTAAGTGGCACCAGTGTATGGTTATGCAAGGGATAAAAAAAGATATGTAGTTGAATAAGGGATTAATAGCCGAGTGATCCAAACCAAGAGGGCAAAACCCTATAACACACAATAAAAAATTGGAATACTTACTGAGAAAACTAAAACTAGATTATAAAAACCTGACCTGTTGATTACTTGAATCAAGAATCAAAGGTATATGGTTAGAACACCATAAAGATGATTTCATTGATAAGCTCTAAAAAACTTAAATGAAAAACTAAAAGCAAAAGTGCTCACATAAGTTTTTAATTCAAAATTCAATTTGTTTTTCACACCCAAAAAATAAAAATTATTTATATGTTTGAATTAAACAAAAATAAACCCTAACTAACTATAAGATGAAAATTAAGCACAAATAACTAATTAACTTAAAAGTATGGGTAAAATAAAATACAAAGCTCAAGTCTTATATAAATAAAAGCTCAATCTGTATATTCCCCAAAAATCATTTTCGAGTCTTATTGGAAGGCTTTTTTTTATGTCTAATTGCTATGAGATTTTAACCATATGGAAAACAAAGCATTGAGAATGTTTTAGCAAAATTCCAGTTTGTCCAAATGGTCATTTTGAAAGTTATGACCATTACCATAAAATTATATAGTCAAGCTCTAGCATATTAAAACAACTCATATCTTGCTTAGATCACATTGCTTAGATCACATTGATGAAGGCTTAATCCTCCTTAGAACTCAACTTCATTCTTAAAATCACCTTATAAGGAGTTCTTGATGCTTGCTCAGTCTAAATGTCACAAGTCAATCCATTAAATGCCTTTATGATCCTTTTGGCCTTTGCCTTTATAATTGGTACATCGAGTACATATAATGGATTATGTGGTGTTACTTGTTAATTCCCATCATGCTCTATCTCCTTAAAAGGATTCGACTTTAAATTGTCACTCATATCAAAAGGAGAAAGATTAGTAACATTATACTCAACTAGAAGTTCTACGCATTGTCATTAATTTATTCAAGGATTTGAGAGGACCATCCCCTTTATAATGCAACTTTGATCTTCTATTAGTTGGAAATGTTTTATTCCTCATATGTAACCAAACTCAATCACTAGGTTCAAAGATAACACGCCTACAACCTTTATTGGCTATAGATGCATATTGTTTATTCTTTCTTCTTATATGCTGTTGAACATTATCATGATGTTTTATCACCATTTCAGCCCTATTATTTTCATCAAGACTAACTTTTTTTTTATCAATAGATGAAACCACAAATAATTTCAAATAGTGAATGATTAGTAGTAGAATACATACTCATATTGTATGCAAACTCAATAAAAGAAAAACACTCCTCCTAACTTTTCAAATTCTTTTGAATGAAATTACATAACAAAGTAGTTAATGTCTTATTTTCTATTTTCATTTGACCATCTATTTGTGGATGAAAAGTTGTTGAAATTAATATTTTAGTTCTCAACTTTCCCCACAAAACCTTTCAAAAATAACTAAAGAACTTAACATGCTGACCTGAAATAATACTCCTAGGAACACCATGAAGTCATACTATTTTTCTTAAAAAAAAATAAGTGGTTACATCATTAATTTATGACTTGGTATGAAATTCTTCATCTTAGAAAACCTATCTACAATCACAAAAATTGAATCTTTACCTAAGGAACTTAGAATAAAGTCCATGAAAATATTTACCCAAGCCTTCATAGGTACAAGCAAAACAGTATATAAATCATGTGGTAAGACCTTCTATTTGGCTTACCTGCATGTGAAACATCTTTCATACACCCTTTGTACATCACATTTCATCTTAAGAAAAAAATAGTTCATAAAACATGTCTAAAGTCATTTTCACAACAAAATGACTCATCAAACCTCCCCTATGAGCTTTACGCACAAGTCGTCATCAAGAATTGAACATCATGAGTACACTTGTTCTTTGAGTTTTTCATTAAACTAAATAAAAATCAATCAAAATAAATCAGGTCGTAGAGTTCAAACCACCAAATTCAAAATGACAAAGAAAAACAAGAATCGAAAAGGAATTTAGGAATAATTCAACAAACTTGAATTCAATGTGGAGTTTTGATTTAGATATTGCTTTTTTTTTGGCATATCATAATTTGGCTGACATATTTTTTATTTTGACATATTATAATCTAGTAGATAAACTTTCTCCTTTTTTAAAATCAATGAAATCACAAATAAAAAAAAAGAAGTAAGAATTGAATTCAAGAACAAGATGAATTTGCATTAATTATCTTTAATAAATTCATAAGATGAATTTAAACCCTACATGGTGTGATTTTGATGCGGGGAATAATTATCTATGTTGTCATCTTGAAATGAAAAGAAAATGATAAGGATAATAAAAAACAAGAACAAAATAAGAAATTAAAGATTGTGAACATGGTTTTATAGCCAAGCACTGATACCAAATTAATGTGAACCTGAATCAAAAAACTCTAGAACCCACAATTAAGAATTGAAATACTTACCTAAGAAAACTAAAATCAAATTATAAAACCCCAACCTATTGATTACTTAAATAAAAAACCAAAGGTATATGTTTAAAATGTCACAAAAATAATCTCCTTGATAAGTTATGAAAAAGTTCAAAAAAGAACCAAGTGTAAAAGTGCTCACATAATTGTTTAATTAAAAATCTAATATTTTTTCACATCTTAAAAATCAAAGGTATTTATATGTGTTAACTTAAATAAAAATATACTCTAATTAACTATGAGTTGAAAATTAAACCAAAATAACTAACTTAAAAGTAAAATAACTTGAATATTATTGGATAAAATAAAATACAAAGATCAAGTCTTATATAAATAAAATCTCAATCTGTATATTCTTGAATAATAACTTCTAAGCTAAGCCTTATTAGAAGGTCTTCTCGATATCTTATTACTACTAAATTTTAATCGTATGGAAAACAAGACTTTTAAAATTTTTAAGCAAACTTTCAGCCCAATCCAATGATCAAATTGATGGATTGAGCTAAAAGTTATGATCATTAATATAAAGTTATACAACCAAGCTCTAGTACATGTTAAGCAACCCCGTCTCTTGCTTTAATCATATTGATCAAGGCTTGATCCTTCTTAAAACCCAACTTCATGTTTGACACCATCTTAGAAGGAGTTCTCAAAGCTTGCTTAACCTAAATGTCATGAATCAGTCCATTAAATATCTTTTTTATCCTTTTGGCTCTTGCACATGTAATTGGTCCAATTAGCAAATGTAATGGATTCTGTGGTGTTGCTTATTGATTCGAATCACTAAGAGTTTGGTTTATATGTGTTGGGTTTATGACATAGAAGATAGTTGTATGGTAGGTGTTTAATGTTAGTCGAGGCTAGCATGGTTATTAGGATGTTGTTGAATTTGAACAGTGGTTATGTTGGTGGAAGAGAAGGCTATAATTTGCAACAACGAGAGTAAAATGAGAGAATTTTGGATGCTACTATTATCACACCCCTTACCTTGTTGTTTCTTATCTTCATTTTCAAGAACACCATTGATTAGTTGGTCAAATTATTATCCTTGCACTTTGATTTTGTAGTGAAGAAAATTTTAGGGACAAATTTGTTTAGAAATCATCTAAAGCTTGTTTTTTTTTTTTTGCTTAATTTTGATTATAAAATTATCATTGCTTACTTATCCAAATCTATTAGTGTGTTATGTCTCGACAATTGTTCATTAGGGTTTTTCTCAAATTTTGGATTCTATATCCATGTCATTCAAATTTAATTGAGATGGTTGAAATGGTTTGCTACATGGTGAAGAAAAAGATTTTATTTTAATTTGTCTAGTTTTTTTTTTAATGGATTTGAAAATCAAAGGGAGACCTAATATATATATATATAATAGGAGTGAGAAATAAAAGGATGTTTAAATTATAAAGGCATTTTAAACATTAAATTAATTATAATAACAAATGCACAACACATCATTTTTTTTTGTTGACTTAGTTTGTGAATTTCTAACTTAATATATGAAATGAAATTAATTATATAAGCAATAGTATGTGAAATGTAACTTTTCAAAGTATGAAAAGAAGATATTATTGCTTTTAAAATATAAAAAATTTTAGAGTTTGTTTGAGAATATAGTAGAGATTTTTTTCAAAGTACTTTTAGTATGAAAATAGATCAAAATAATATATTTTTTTATTTTTTATTTTTAATATTAGCACATTAAAATGAAAAAATATTAATTTAAAACCTTTTAAAAAAATTTAAAATATTTGAAAAACATGATTAGAACAAAATGATGTTTTAAAGTAGTTTTCTAGAATTGAAGCCATTGCTATGCATAAAATTCATAGAGTTGGCAAATTTTATTTTTCCCAAAAATTTGACGCTCTGGTCCTCCTCCACTAATTTGTACATAATAATTTTCAATAATAAATCTTTAGTCAAAAGTTAATGAAATCATTATATGCATGTATCTTCATGACATCTCTTATTGAAAACATACGTGATATCAATCTTGATGATCTTGAAAACAAGTGTGAGATAGACGGGGCTGGCCTCACAGAAAACCATGGGTGGAGAGGCGACTGTGGCAAGATACTGAAAATCTTTATGGGGATCGAGGCCATCCCACTAGATCACGTGATCCCAAACAGCACCGCCAAAAATCAAAGTAATGTTTGAAGATTGTCCACGTTCAGCAATCATGTCCGTCGTACCCATACGTGCATGAAATGGAGAGGAATCTCACCTCTCTCGTGCGCTGTCTATCCCAATAATCTCCTTTAATCATTCTTTCTTTTGTAAACATTCGTGTGCATGACAACTAATTAATTTGAATCTGCAATAAACCTGGTACTCGGATCAGATAGCAGAGGTTCGGGTCCTGAAATTTAAATTATTCTGAACTATTTCTTAATTCAAATCTATTCGTGTTTGATCTTAATTCAATTTCCATAGGTTGGGATTTATATAAAGTTTTACTAATAACAAAAGTTCAATTATAATTATATAATCAACAACCATATGTACACTCGTGCATGAAATACACACATCTAATGAAATGACATTTATGTATGTTCATATGCACGTAAAAATATTTCAATTCTATAATATATATATAAGATAAAAGAAAACATCCCTCATTATTTCTCTCGAAAAATATGATGTTTTTTTCCTATAATATACATAAATTTATGTATGTTTCAATTCTATAATATACATAAGAAAAAAAAATAATTTAAAAAAACATAAATTTATTTTTAATAAAAAGCAGAGTTCATGGAAGAGTAGTTTAACTAATGCTTATTACTTTCACTACCAAAACATTATCAAATACCGATAGAAAAAATATCATCAGTAAATTATGGTGATATTTACCAACGCAATATGATATTGTTGTTTCCATCAACATTCATCAATGAATTTACAGGTGAAAATCAATGAATATAAAATAATTGGACAGGTATTCCCTCGTTATATCTATCGAAAAATATTAAGTTTTTTTCCATCGGTGTTCAATGGAAATACCGACGGAAAAAATATCATCAGTAAATTATGGTGATATTTACCAACACATCATGATATTGTTGTTTCCATCGGTATTCATCGATGAATTTACAAGTGGAAATCAAGAAATGAAAAAAAAATTGGACATGTATCCCCTCGTTATTTCTATTGAAAAATATGATATTTTAATATTACATATAAAATTACCAATGAAAACTAATTGTTGTCAATATTTAAGTTGTAACTTATCAGACGATCTGCCCCCTCCCCCTCCCTCATTTCTTCTTCTTCTTCTTCTTCTTCTTTTCTTTTTTGAAAACAGCTCCCTTCCTCTCCTCCTCATTTAATCACAAATCAAGCTCTCATCATTACAAATCCGCCCACCCAAACACTTAGCCTGTCAGTATTCCTGTTCTTATTCAATTTTTTTTTTAAGATTCTCCATATTAAGCAAACCATTTTTTTTGTTGTAACCTATTTTATGTTATTTTTTTGGCATTTTTATATACTATATGTAGTTTGCTTGTCTACTTGTTTTATAGCTTTTTCCTACAGAAATTTATTATATTAATGTATATTTTGTACATGTTAGGGTTTGTTTGAGATTTTAAAAAAATATATTTGTTTATTATTTGATGAAATTGAGTTTGATTTTGTAACTTAAGTGTTTTATAATGAAATAAATAATGGGTTATTTGATGGGTACGTTTCACATTTTATCAATTTTATTATTAAGTTGAAAATTTATATAAATTTATTGAAATTTGAATTTCTTGGAGAAAATTGATAATCATTAAAAGGTACTATTAAAATAGATTGAATAATTTTGAATTCAACCAATGATAGCTAATTAACTTGGTACCGATAATTTGTTTAGTTCATATTATTAATTAATACATGTTGTCATTAATATCTTATATATGTTTCATGTAAGTAATGGGTGATCGTTCTTGGATGTATTGAGTTTCATCCGAAGGCTTGCTCAAGATGGATTAATGTAATGAGATTGAGAGTTTTATTAAATAAGCACTCTCTAATCCTAAAAATATTAGTGGAGACAGTTTTAAATGTCTATTTAAGAGATGTGAAAATAAAAGGCTTATCGATCTTGATGTTGTTATGATGCATCTTTTATAAAAAAAGGTTCGTGGAAAAATATTTGTGTTGGTTTGCAAATGGAAAACCTTATGTTCCTTATAAGACCATGGTAGAAAAGAAGATTAGGTTAATTTCTTGCTCTAGCAATGTACATGGAGTTGTAGATTATAATAGTAATCATTATAGGAGTATGGTGATGGATGCAATGAGAATAAATCAGGGTTATGCAGGTGAATATTCAATTATAGATGAAGAACCGAATGTAGACGTAGCTAGGTTTTTTAAACTTTTAAAATATTCTGACAAACTATTATAGGATGGGTGCATAAATCATAGTAAATTATTGGGCGTTGCATATGTGTTCACTATAAAGTCAAATCATGAGATGAGTAAGGCCAGTTATGACAGAATCATCGAATGAGCGAGAAACATTTTACCTGAAAAGAATAGGTTGAAAGGGAACTTTCATGTTGCTAAATCGATGATAAAACCCCTTGATCTAGGTTACTAGAAAATTGACACATGTCAAAACTTCTACATGTTGTACTACCATGAAAATACAAATTTTACCAAGTGCAGAACATGTAGACATGCTCGTTATAAACCCAAAACTGGTAGGGTATGGATATCTCATATAGAAAAATGAGATACTTCTCAATCACTAATAGACTATAAAGGTTATTCTTGTCTCCAAAGATTGATGAGCACATGACATGATATCATTCACATGATGCGGTGGATGAAGTCATGGTGCACCTTTCTAATAATGAAGCCTTGAAGCAGTTTAATAGGGTGAATCCTCAATTTTTAATGGAACCACAGAACATACATATTAGGTTATGTATAAATAGATCCAATATATTTATGCCATTTATTTCACTTTATTATTGTTGGCTAATGATACTTACAATTTACAACTTGCTATCGAGGATGTTTATAAGGTTGAAATTCATGTTTTTCTCTATGATCATACCCAATCATAATAGTTCAAATAGGAATATAGATATTTATCTTTAACTGTTGATTGATGATTGATGATTTGGATTGGTTGTGATCGTTTGGAACTTTAACGTATGATTCTCAAAGAAACAAAATTTTCAGATGAAGATAGCTTTGATGTGGACTATCAATGATTTTTCTATGTATGAGATGGTTTTTGGTTGGTGCACGTATGGAAAATTAACATGTTCATATTGTATGAAAAATAACGAGGCCATCACTTTAACAAATGATGGTAAAATATCTTTTTTTATTGCAACTAAAGGTTCTTGCAAACCGATCACAAATATAAAAAGGACTTATTTATAGGTAGAGTTGAAAGGAATGTTGCACCGCCAGTTCTGTCAATGAAAAATTGTATTACATGGTCTCACAGTACAAGAGCATTATGTTTGGTTTTCAATCTGCCAAGTAGAAGTTTCCTGATTTTAGTGTTATAATTGGATAAGGTGAAATATTTTTTGGAAGCTTCCTTATTGGAAGACTAATCTTATCCACCATAATCTGGATGCCATGCATATAAAAAAAAACATGTTTGAAAAAAAATTTAACATGGTGATGCACATGAAAGGGAAGACAAATGACAACATGAAAGCCAAAATTAATATACTTTTGTTTTGTCACTGTAAAATATAAAGTTGGTTTATGATGGGTCACGGTCGCAAAACCTAAAGCTAGCTTCACCTTAGACAATAATGTACAATTACTTGTCTATTAATGGCTTAAGAGTTTTTGTTTTCCTGTTGGATATGTGTTAAACATATCTAAATTGGTGAATTTAGAGGATGATAGATTTAATGGAATGAAAAGTTATGATTGTCATGTATTTATACAAACACTCATTCCACTTTCTTACCTGGATTTATTGTTAGTAGAGGAATATGTGATGCACTCATTGAGATAAGTCACTTTTTTTAGAGATATATGATCTAACAAGTTCCATATCTAATAATTGGAGAAGCTTGAAATGAATATTATCCAAACAATCTTCAAACTTGAAATAATATTCCCTCTATCTTTTTTTGATTCAATGAAGGATCTACCCATAAATTTACCATTTGAGATAAAAGTTGAGGCCATGTTCAATATATATAGATGTATCCATTTGAGAGGTTAAGGATTACACATGTATCCTAATTAAATTTCTATATATTGTTTTTTTAATTTAAAATTTTATTTTAATTTCATACAGATACTTGTTCAACCTTAAATTTTTTTTAAAAACAAGAAACATGTTGAGACTTCAATATGCAAGGCTTATATTCTTGAAAAGATTTTTCCTATCCTGAACGACCTTTATTAAAAAACACAGTGAGGAGAAGATACTTGATAGAAATCAAATACAGACATGCACATAATTATATGCTATTTAACTGCGATGAATTGAGACCTTTTATTTGATTATTACAATTTTAATATGTTATTTTCAAATAATTTTCTCTTATACTCTCGAAAACTGATAGATTGAATAATTCATCATAGGTAACATCGTTTATTTTTACTATCTCAAAATTCACATCTGACTGAATCTCAAAATTTTCAATTACAAGATGAACAATTTGCTGCATGGTTCAAATCATATATAAGTAGTACTTAATAATTCTTAACTCTCATAATACTTAATTTTATTACACTTTTCTCTTTAATTGTAAATAGTTGTAATCATGTACTAGGTTTATCAAATGAAAGAAAATGTCAATGGTAGTTTGAATTTACTATATTTAGGTCCCGAAAGAAATATCAAGTGCTATAATGAGTTTGTGTTAAGGGATTAACTTCTAATGAGTTTGAAGTTGATTATTATGGAAAGTTAGAAGAAGTGATTTAATTGCAATATCATAGTGAGCATAATAAAGTCTTTTTATTTAAATGTTATTGATATGATACCACCGATAGAGGAATCATAGTAGGTCATCACCATAATTTGGTCGAAATTAATACCAATACTAGATTTCACAATGTTGATGATGTCTTTGTTTTTGCCAAATAATGCCAACAAGTTTATTACACATACACTTATTGCTTTAGAAAACATCGTTATAAGGTTGATTGATTATCCATTATGAAAACCAAAACTCAGAAGTCATGTCCAAGTTGTTAAGGATAGTAATGATGAAGTAACTGTTAGAAACAATGTCTTTCAACTTGATGAGTTAGTTGATCCATATCGAGTTAAAAGAAAATTTAAATTTTCATGTAGATGAGAATATTTTTGTTGATGTTGATGTTAGGGAGTTAAAAGATGTATTGAGAACTAGTGAACATACAGCAGTAGATGAAAATGATGAAATCAATAAGCTTTAATTCAATGAAGAAGATTATGATGGACATGAAGATGATAAAATTGAAGAAGAAGAAGAAGTAGACAATTCTAATTAAAAAGATTTCAAACTTATTTTATATGTAAAACATCAATGTGTAATGAAATTGATTTTAAAATAATTTTTTCATATATTCTTACTTTACAATGAACTATTGTAAACATAATTGGAATGTTTATTGTTATGATTTTATGATTATATTAGTAAACAAAATTGGTGTTACTGTGTTGTAATTTTACTGTATTCATAGGTTGTATAGATATGTAATACAAAAATATTAGAGAAAAAGTTATTGTCTTATACCGATATAATATAAAATAACAACATAAATTATTGATGAATTAAGTCATTTAGAGAGTTCTAGAGAGTTGAAAAAAGTTACAGGACTTTACCACTAACAATTACAGATAGAATTATCAATGGACTAAGTCCATCAGAAAGATCCGGATAGTTGGAGATAAATTATAGGACTTTGCCGCTGAAAATTACAAATCACTAATGGAATTACTGATGGGATGAAATTGCATCAGAGAATTTTGAAGGGGTTATGGAAAATTTTGAGTGTTCTAAAAAATTCCAATGTTAATTACCAACATAATTATCAACAGACGTTAAAAATTAATAAATATTTAATTATTCATCGATAATTATATTGGTAAAAACCCCCATTAATAAAATACTAGAATCCTTAATATCAGAAAACAACTCTTCTTCTTCCTCGCTTTTCTCCACCTTCACTATCCTTTTTTTCCCCTTAATTTCTTCTTGTCCTCTATCCTTCTCTTCCCCTCTCCCTTCGTCATCCTCTCTCCCTCTCTACCCCTCTCCCAAGGGACAAGTCTTCATCCTCTATGCAAAATAAATCTTCCCCCTCTCATGCTTTCGCTCTTTCATTTTCTTTATTGCTAATATTTAGGTTGAATGTGAATTTTTTGGGATTTTGTTAGTGAGATCATTTAAAAAAAAAAACAATATTGGATTATGGTTTGGGTTAATTGTGATGAATTTTGAATCTATGTACATGATTTTTCTTAAATTGTTATGAGATTGAAAAATTCTCAAATTGATTAGTTTTTGGTTAATTGTGATGAATTTTGCATTTATATACATTTATACTTATTTTTTAATAAATTTAGGGTTTATGTGTGAAAGTGTTTGGAAAAGTGAAATCGGTTAGTTTTAGGTTAGATAACATGGTTCAGGATTGAATTTATAAAAAAATATGAAAACAAGATTTTGAATTTTAGAGCCGTACATGCTTACGGATTATTGGGGGATATGAGAAAAATTAGAGGAAATGCTAAATTATACATATTGTTTATAGTTTGGTATGTAAATGACTTTTTATAGGGTTACTTTTTATAGGGTTAAATTAGGAAAATAAAAAATCAAATATCGAGAGATTGAATTGTTTCATATTTGGTCATGTTGGTAAAGTGGGAAAAAGTTGGGAAGTTGAGTGAATGTATTTATTTATGGTATTTTAATGATAGTGGACATGTTTAGGTTTGATTACAAATGAGTAACTATGGATTTTTAAAAGAAATTATATGTTATTGGTAATATGGAAAATAATATAATTATATAAATTCATTAATTGAAACAATGTTATTATGTTTTAAATCGGTCAATATGAGGATGGAATGTATTTAATTTGGATAGCAATAACATGCAATAATTGTAAAATGTATTAGGGTGTTGAATTTCATGGATTGTTGTTTAAATTTAGTAAGTTAAATATATACAAGTTACATTAGAAAAAAAAATTTGGAATGCTTTCTTTTTTCTAATTTTGATTTGCAACTTACAATTGTCCATATAGATTTCAAAATAAATAAATTAAATATTATTCATAAATAAAATCAATTGGTTTGTAGCTTTATTTATTGATGTATATTTGTAGGTAATAAAATTTTAAGTAGTCTCCAAAATAAAAAAAGTGCTGCCAAAGTTTTTTTTAAAATAGAATATAATGATAATGTTATTACTTTTTTTATCGAGTTTATTTAGATGATGAAGAGAAGATCATTAGAGAATAATACAAAAATGAGTGTTGTTTGTTTTTCTAGTAGTGCTTCTGATGACCATGAGCTACTAAGTGTTGACTATGACCAGACACCTTAAGCATAGGCATCTTATCTCAACCTAGGCTCATTAAGTGTGACGACGACTCATAAAGGGGGTGTCCTTTCTAAGCAAGATGTATACAGTGAGAAGTATATTGCTTAGTGGAAGCTTGACCACAACATGCAAGTTTGTTATCCTTTTCTACATGATAAAAATAAATAAACAACAATGTATAATTTTTGAATAATTAATTTTAATGAACAAATGAAATTTTAGGTTTACAAATATGGAGATTGCTCACACGATAATATCAACAATGAAAACATCGATACAAGTGTCTTTGTGTTAGTGGAGTCATGTTTACAAAAATACTGAATGGAAACCTATGATTGATGTTTGATTAGAAAAATTCAATACATAATTGTTTTTAATTTTAATAAACTAGTTATTTAGTGAAATCTATAAATAAAGAAAAATTTTCCTGAGAGGAGGCTGACAACGCCATTTTTAGGAGAGTGTCGAAGAATCACTATGTCATTAGGTAAAATTAATTCAAATTTTGATTTTTTTAAATGTTAAAATTTTATTTTTAGTGATCTTAACCAATAATTATTTTCTACGAACCAAGTTGCATGATTTCTGGTACAAGACCTAGAAACAAATCAAAGAAATTTGCAAAAGGTAAAAGTCTTCCAGGCTCGAAAGATGTGGCCATTTGGAAGGATTTCAGACTTTTGCACATCTCGAAAGGTATCTGGGACGCTTATATCTAGCAGATAATGTTTGAGTTTCTCTTGCAGCAATCACAATCCAACATGGAGAACCAGACAAAGAAGATTCATGGTTTCATTGTCACATATATTGACAGATACATTCCATTCATTTTCCATGTAAAACAGATAGTAAGATTCTATTTTATAAGATAATTTTTTTAATTGTTGTATTATATGAAAATACTTAACTATCAGTAGCTTCCTTTTACAGGATATGATACTTGGACACGATCCATAACCGATAAAACTTTTTGTTGAAACTCACATGCAAAATGAGGACCATTGGAAAGGGGTGCCACAACTTGTGGATAGTCAAGCTTAGAAGTTTGTGGTAAGTTGGATTTCAATAATTTTTTCTTAAGTTGATATTTCTTTTATTTGCTTACTGCTTTTTCAAAAAACATATAACACCCGATTGCATGAGAGATACGAGGATGATCATTTGATTTATCTAAAATTTGATCTGAATTTATAGTTGAAGGCTAGATCTACTAGTGGACCTGATAAAAATTTGATTTATAATATCTCTATCACTACGACCGAGAATATGTAGGTGGGCTATAGTGTATTGATCATTGGTTTCTTGTAATTAGGATCAAGCCAACAATCTCCTGTTGTTTAGATGATTGTGTACAAGAACATGTTTAAACTTAGATGACCCAGCTTAATTTTGAGACAACTCAACTTAGGTCTAAGATGAATGAACGTCCTCGAGAAATTGTTGGCAACCCTCATTAGTACATGTTGTCAACCTCGTTGCCCTCCTAGTTTTCAACGAAGATTTGCCTCTGTTTCCTTCGTCAGCTCCTATTTATTAGATAAATTAGATTCAATAATATTTTCTAAATTAATAATCAAAATTTAATTTTTTACTTAATTTTAATAATTTTTATTTTTTTGTGTTATTTTAGTTTCTTTTTTAAATATTCAATACAATACTAACATAATTACTAAAAAAATTTCAATAACCGATTGAATGATTGATGGATCAAGTCCCTTAGAAAGTTTCAGAGAGTTTTGAAAAAAAAAAAATACAACTTGCCACTATTAGATCTAATTTTCCAACAATCTCATTCTGTTGGTTATTGCATATGATTACCGATGGATTTACCAACGGTTTATTCTGTCGGTAATATACCATAATCACCGATGAATTTACCGACAGAATTAATACCGATATTTTTTTTAACATGCTATTTTTATTTCTAAATTCATTGGTGATTATATTACCAATGAATTGACCGACATAATATATATCACCGATGATATTTTTCCATTCATGATTTTATCGCTAAATTTATTTATGATTGAATCAATCTTTAAACACTAACATAATATTCCTTCAGTGATATGCAATATGACAGTTAACTTAGAAAATCTAAGATTCAATGCCTAATTTGCTATATTCTGGTAGTTAAATTGGATAAGTTATTTATCAACCAAAACTCGTTTGATCTGGCTAGGTTTTTAGTTACCTGATGTAGTTAAACTCAATCCAAAATTGACCTCATCAACATAAGCAAAAAAATAAAAATGCTATCCTTTTAATAAAAATAATTGACCTTATAACCCATATTATTTTTCTAGTCACTTCTTAGATTAATTCTGACAACTATAAAGAAATAAAAATTAGAAGATTATGTTATTAGTGATGCTATAGTAAAATTTTGTTTTTTGGTTTTTTAGAATAGAAGGGGTTTTATATGGCATCTTGTCTATCAAGGGAGAGTGATAGACTAATTCTCTATTTGCACATAATCTTAAATGTATCTTTCATACAACTCTACAACAATCATCACACGTGTATAATTTATTTATAATATAATAAATTCTTGATTTTAGAATTAAAAACTAAAAAAATTAAAGAATAAAAGAAACTTTCTTGAACATCTAATAAATTCCTCGAGATTTAGTAAAATTAGTAAAGTTATTAACAAACAAAATTAAACAATATAGTTTTTTTTTCTTGTAGTTTTCGTGTTCATTCTCTCATAATTTTCTATTCATAAGCACTGTACATATGCTCGATTTCCATCTTAGTCCCCTAAGTTTTTTTTAATCTTCAAACTATGAATTCTTTCAATTTGATCCTCAAAAGTTCTTTTTTTTATTCCTAGGTTTTTTTTGTTATATTTAGCTTTTATTTTTGCATGTGCTTGATGTGTTGAAAATTTTTCCAGGATTTAATTACATGGTGATTTTTCAAGAGAAAGTTTTAAAGTATTGCAAAAAACAAGTTTTAAAGAAAAAGAACTCAATTTGATATTAATAATAATCGGTGATCTTTTTTCCCATCTTTATTGTTGAGAAGGTGCATAAATCTATACTTAAGTCACTCAATTTTAATTTTTGTTCTATTTTGGTCCCTTCTATTTTTGGATTTTTCTTTTCTATCCTAAAATTCATTTATTTTTTGCTTTTAGTCCTTGGAAAATTTTAAGAAGAGAGGAAGCTTTTGGATGACCACATTCTGGCCACTAATAAATTTAATTTTAACGTTAATAGATTCATCTTCAAGAAAAAAACTTAATAAAGATGGTTTTAATCTTCAATGATACTGGTAAATACATCGGAGCTAACTTTTTTTATTTGATTTGATTTTAATTTTTTAGGCCAGATGGAATTTTGTTGTTGTTAGAAATGAAGTTAAAGAGGTATCTGATATTTTTTTTCCCATGTTTTTAGCTGAAAAAATGTTGGAATTTGTGTTTTTAGAGTAAAAAAACTTAGACCCACAATCACTAAAAACACTTAAGGTGATAAGAACAGATGACAAGAAAGAGATGTGTTACCCATCATTTATTTAAAAAAATGGAGGTGATGTGTTTTTCGCAACATTAAAAAAAACTAAAAACTAGGCATGAGGGCTTGGTTTATAAGCCCATGCATATCTAGGTTTCATTTAGGCGAGGCATGCTTGTCGATGCGTGGCCCTTCATTTTATTTATCTTATGTTTTTTTTTCATGTATTCAATTGAATTTTTTTTAAATAAATTTATTTAAATAATGTTTAGATAATAATCCAATTATGCTATTATTTTTTAAATGATATTAACATTTTTCATGGTAATATTAAGAATTGAACCTTATATATTTTCATTGTTTTGGAACCCCAGCCCACATAAACCTTGTCAGAATAGAAAGTTAGTAATCTAGCTAGGTATCAGAAAAACAGACGTGAAGTAAAGTGGTAAGGGATTGAGGACGCTTTTGATCATGCATATTATACCAGCCATGCTAAGCATTTTACCCTTCCACAGAGTGAGCCTATTATGAAATTTAGAGATAACACAAGCTTCCAAGTAGAAATTCTGCTAGGATATTCTCTTAATGGCATTCCTAAATAAGCAATATGAAATGAATTATGTCTACAGTAGACAATATTTGCCAAACCAGCACTATAACATTCATCTGCATTGATTCCCGCTGCAAAACTTTTATAGAAGTTGATCCTTAAACTAAAGCTTGTTTCAAACTACTGTAGTATCCTTTCAACAGAAAGCATAGACTCCAGATTATTTGGAGAGGAGAGTAGAGTATCATCAACGTAGTATAGCTGAGTGAAAAAATCATAATTCCGTAATTGAAACTCACTAGAACAATACAGACAGACAGACAGTCATGACCAACCTGGAACTCTTCTGTAGATGAGCCATTAACTAGATAGTTGCGAGCTAGACAGGCATTCGTGAATTAACCTTCTCCATTTGTTTCCAAATCCCATATAACACGTTATCTCGTCAAGATATTCCCACAAAATAATATCAAAAGGCTTCGTGGAAATCAACTTTAAAGATCATACATGTCTTTCCGCCACTTGTGCAAATCATGAGCTCCTTTGTTTGCTATCATAAAACCATCAACTATATGCCTTCCAGCTATACATGTCTTTTGATTATCACTGATTACATCCTGGATGACATTTTTTAAAATATTTAAAAGTATCTTTGCCATTATTTTATATATTTCACGCACCATACTTTATCGGTATGTAATCAAAGAATCCCCTAGGCAATTTTATTTTTGGAATTAAGGCGACATATGCACAACTAGGCAATCTCTTTGATCTGAAGAATTCTGACACTAAATCCAGCATGTCAAGGCAAATCAGGGGCCAAATGTTTTCGTAGAATTTGAAAATAAACCCACCCAGTCCTCTACCGTCTTAGAAGGTAGAACCATCACATTTGTAGACTTCTTCCATGACCATCACTTTAATTTTATTTATATAAAATATATTTATTATTATTAAATTCTTTATTTATCTTTAATATTTATTTATATATTTGATTAATAAATTTAATTTTTGAGTAATAAATATAAAATAAAGAGTCAATAGGACTAAAAATGCTTTGTAAAAAAAATTATAAACCTATTATAATTATTTCATCTAAGCATTATTTCTAATTGTTCCTTGTCAATATTATATTAAGATTGGACATTAATTAGAGTTGTTGAGACTGATAAATATTATGTCATTCCTTTATAAAAGAAAGCAGCTACTCTTATAAGTTGAGGTATAAGTGATACTTGGAACTAATGTATAGGTGCTTGTTAGATAATATGTACACTGAATTGACTTACATAAGAATTTCATATGGATAGATTACTTATATATATGAAAATACTTACATAATAGTAGTGTAAGTGATCCTTATATTAGAGGTCATTAGGTTATCTTATATAAAGAGTGTTATGCTTTAATGCTAACTACAAATTATTCTAATCAAGAATAACAAATTAACAAATATTGAGTATAACATAAACTATATAAAGATATTTGAGTAATTAAGAGATGGATTAATCACCATATATAAATTAGAAAAAAAAATATTTTATTTATTCTCAAACAATATTAATTATGAAATTTTTAACCAAGATGGAATGAGATTTCAAAATAGTTTCAAGTTTTATTCAAAGAATCAATGACTATAGTCAAGGACGGAGGCATGCATGGGCTAGGGTGGGCTCTAGCCCAGGTCAAGATTTTATCAATATTTTTTTTACTAGTTTTATGTAAAGAAAATTTGTAATTCTCAATTGAGATATCAAAAAATTCTAAAAATTTACGTGGAGCCTTCTAATATGATACTTTAACTTGGGTTAAAATTTCAGAAGTTTTGAAGAAATTCAGAAATTTGATAAAAAAATCATAATTTGACCAGTTTTACGTTATTGGATGTAATTTTCAATCCGATCATCAAATTGAGCTGAAATTTTATGAGGGATCTTAAAATATATTGAATAAAATCTGGTTAAAATTTTAGAATGAACAGAATTTGGTAGTACTAAAAAAAAAGGTCAAATAAAAGCAAAACGACTCATTAAGAGAAAAATGATTATTTGCCATTAAAAAATAAAACAAATCAATTCTTCCTTCTTTTTATATGATGCAGACTCGGCAGAAGCTGAATAGAAAAGGAAAGAAAAGAAAAGACGAGAGAGAAAGAGAGAAAAGTAAGGGAAAAACATAAAAAAATCCAAGGAAAAAAAATAAGAAAAGTGAGAGAATAACCTTGTAAACTTACAAAGTCCAACTTATAAAATACTAATCTAAGGAAGAATCAAGTGAAGGGAGAAGGAATTGAGAGAGGGAAAAAATTTAATTACTTTGTTTTTTAGTTGACATGAGATTGTTATTTTATCCCAGTTGAGGGGTTGTTACAATATCGATTCAGATTCGATTATAAATGAGTTATATTCCACAAAACATCGAAGAATGTAACTTTAATAGTGAGTTTTTTTTTACTTTCACTTTAATTTTATATACTTTCAAATTTATTTTTTAATATTTTGAGTAGTGTATTTGAATTAAAACTTTACTGTTAACTTTAAAAATTCATGTACATGAGTTAATAATTTATCTTAAAAAAAATTTATATATTTATTTAATAGCCCAGGGCAGGAAAAATTCCTGGCTCCGCCCTTGACTATAGTGTTGAGAACTAAAATGATTTAACACAGCAAACATATTTCATGCTGTAATATCTAAATCAAAACATTCTTTAAAGAGATAATAATTACACTGAGAAACTGGTCACTGAAATGTTAAGGCAAACCACTTATAACTTTTTTAATATTTAAAGGATCATGATAGGTTGCTAGAAATTATATTTGATCTATAAATATAAATCAATTTGTTTAATTTATTTAATTTTATTTTATTTAGAATTGTAATTTATATTTAAGTCAACTTATTAGGGAATCTAATGGATCACATACATAATAACCATTGATCAAAGTTGTTTTGAGTTATGAGTGTGCACTGGTTGTGTTTATGCTCCATGCAATATATAAGGATGTAGAGAGCTTTGGAAGGACCTCATTACCCTGAAATCTGTTAGAGAATAATATAAATCATATATTGAGACCTCACCTAACAGCTTAAGTTTTTGGGTTGAGGTGGTTCTTTGACATGGTATCAGAGCTTTAATGACCAAGCGGTCATGAATTCGAATCTTACCATCCCCATTTATTTGATAAAAATTAATCACAAAGTAAAGTGGACCAGTGCAAGTTTCAAGTTCAAAGGGCTTTCACTTGAGGGAGTGTGTTATAAAATAATATAAATCATATCCTGAGATCTCACCTAACAGCTTAAGTTATTGGATTGAGATGGTTCTTTCAC